>FTBE01000046.1_pt1 | contig 63071 bp, 57 predicted proteins | sample 1639291 | NCBI WGS metagenome assembly FTBE01 (sample SAMEA3914864, study PRJEB12502) | metagenome | biome: forest; material: soil | place: USA | collected 2012-03-12 | depth 0.3 m | reverse complement strand
GCTTCATGGCGTCCTGGTCTGGCAGCATCGACTCAGCGATCCGCTTCATCGCGTCCTGGTTTGGCTGCAAAGCTTCAGCCGCACGACGCATGGCGGCCGCCGCGTCGTCCTCATCGTCCTCGCCTGTCGCAATCACGATCACGTGACCAAGGCTAGCTAGGCGTCGCCACCACTCCCGATTTCGCCTTCGATGTGTGGGACAACCACCACGTAGCACGGAAACCGGTGCCCGATTCGCCCATTCTCCCGGGAAAGCTCACAGCCCCGCGACGCCAAGCTGCTGAGGATCGCCCAGGTCCCCGGGGCCATTGTGTAGCCCCTTGTCTGAGCGCGGGCATGGTACTCCTCCGCTGCTCGGCGCGCAACCTTTCCGCCAAATAGGGGAAGGCGTCACCAGTTGCGCTTGGGCTTGCCTCGGTCCGATAGTCCATGTAGGTGCTTGATCTGACATTCACCGTCCTGCTCTCAGGACTTCCCGAACTCGTAGCGTTGCCGAGTGCGCTTGTGGCTCTGCGCGACCTACTCGGAGCCCGCGACACAGAGGCGCTCACGTGCAATCGGCGAACCCGCGCGCTCAAGCTGGGCGCCGGCCCGTTCTCAGCGTCCTACGTGTCCAGCTCAGAACAGCTCAGAGTCCCGCGCGATATGCGATGAGCAGGAAACGCACTGATTTGCAGGGCTTGTGGCTATTCTAGTTGTACGCAACCGTTCGATTGAGAACGCCCACCAAAGCAAGGATTCAGACGATCCCAACGGACGGTGCCGTCATCAGCGCATGGTTTGCGCGCCGAGCAGTTTCGCCCATAATCGGCCGTTTCGGGGCTTAGCGGCCTCGTCGGTACTCGCGGAGGAGGCGCCGAGACCGTCCGAGTGCCACACGAGGCGCACCGCCCGCCGAACCGAGACCCAGGCCGCACGGTCGAGCTCACTCGCCAGGACAGCTCGGTACTGCGTCCACACCTCGTCGAGAGTTCGCCGACGTTGCGCATGTGCTCGCGCAGTTCCTGTTCTGCGTCACGCACCTCGTCGCTGTCGTCCTCGACCACCCCCATCGCCGCGGTCTGGACAAGCAACTCGTCCTCCACCAGCCGCTTGGCGACCAGATGCTCGCGTCGCTCGCCGCGACGCGGCTTTCGCCCATCTTTCTGGTCGGCAAACTAACCATTGCTCGGCACGTATCGTTCGAGAGCGTGGTCGCGACGTGATCTAGCGCCCGGCAGCCGCTGAGCGAGACGCGTTCTGGCGAGCCTCTGCATAGAGCGGCTCGGGGGCCATGTCAGCGCCGTTCGGCCAGGTGACGGTGCCAGCCTCGGCGTCTACAGTCACACGCGCGAAGTAATCGGGATCGCGCAGCGGCTCGAAAACACCCCGCCACTCGTGTCCCGAGAAGTCGACCTCGCCGACTGTGCCGTCGTCAAAGGTCAGGCGCAGCCGGTACTCGCCGCTGATCTCGACACCGATGACGTCACGCAGTTGCTCCACGGAAGTCATTTTATGCCAGAGCATCGATTGGCTCCAGCGGCTCGTCACGTCGTGCGCGGTCCCAGTTCGCCGCTAGTTCGTCCTCGTGCAGGACCGCCCACTCTGCGACCAGCGCGAGTGCGCGTCGTGGAAGCGAACCCGCGATCACGGCGCCAGCAAAGTCCACTGACGCAGTCTGTCCTGCGTAGCGAGCGTGGAAGTGCGGACGTGAGTGGATGCCCTCATTCCAATGCATCCAGATCGTGATCCCGTAGAAGGCGCTGATCCTCGGCACGCTGGCACGATACGGTCGCCTTGGGACGAAAAACGCTTTACCGCAATCCTGCGCGACGGCTAGTTGACGAGCCAGATCGCCGGCACCTCGAAGAGCGCATGGTTTGCGCGCCGAGCAGTTCCGCCCAGTGCCACTGTCGCCGCTCTAGTCTCCCGGAGGCCACCACCCGTCCCATGCTCGAAAGGCCCACGGTCGCGACCCACTTGGTCCCTGGCGATTACTTCGTGCGCTCGATCCCCATGTTGATCTCTGCACCGAACAGGAGCGCGACGTTCGTCAGCCAAAGCCAAACGAGCAGGATGATCGCGGCTGCAAAGGTTCCGTAGGTGACGTTGAAGCTCTTGAAGTTGGCGAGGTAGGTCGAGAAGGCGGCCGTGGCGGCCAGCCAGACTGCGACTCCCGCCAGCGCGCCAGGGATGATCGTTCGAACCGCTCGTCGCTGTACGTCAGGTGTGAAGTAGTAGATGTACGAGAACACCGTCAGCGCAGTCACGAATGCGCCCGGCCAGCGGGCGACCCGCCACAAGGAGGCCGCCTCGGTTCCGAGCACTTCACGCGCGACGCCTCCGCCGGCGAACATCAACACGAGCGTCGTCAGGACCAACGCCAACAGCACGAGCGTCGACGCCATGTCGATCAGCTTGCGGCGGATGAAGCTCCTCCCACCCCGAGCCTCAAATACGACGTTGAGTGCCCTGCGGGCGGCCTCGAGATAGCCAGTCGTTCCGTAGAGCGCCGTGACGATCGCGAGCACCAGGCCCGCTGCCGCCGTACCCTTGCTCCTCAGCGCCGCCCGCACAGCTGCATCGAGCGGCGCAAGCGTCGTAGCTGGAACGACACTGCGCAGGTGGCCGATGATCGCTTCGTAGGTCTGCGGATACTCGCCGAGCAGGCCCAGCAGCGACACCGCCAGGAGCAGCGTTGGGAACAGCGACATGAGCGCGTAGTAGGTGAGCGCTGCGGCGTGGTGCGTGCCCTGATCGTCGTAAAAGGACACGACCGAGCGCTTGACGACGTGCCATATGTGGCTCACGCGAGGACCGTATCGGTCGATGGTCCCGCAGAAGCCAGGCCGCGCCAGCTGCATCAGCCGATTCCGATCGTCGACGCTGTCAGCAGCGCCTGATTGCGCACACCCAAGTGTTCTCGCTACCCGCTTTCAATCGCGGAGGCGGAACGATACTTATACATCTGTATAAATGTCTGGTATAACGTGTGGGGTGACCCGCGAAGCGCAGACAGCGCAGCAAGCCGAGACGATCTCTGAGGGATCTGCCACGGACTCTTTGCCGCCCACAGTACGCGCTGCGCGACCAAGCGAGTCCGCTCCACTGAAGGTGGCGCTTGGCGCCGCGTTCTACGACGACCCCGTCTTTGGTTGGCTGATCGGCCCTGGATCCAATCGACCAGATCGCGTCGAGCAGTATTTCGCGCTGCAGCTCGCGCACTCGTTTGCGGACGGGTGCGTGTGGACCACCGACGGACTGCAGGGTGCTGCGCTCTGCATGCCGCCCAGCCACTGGCGCCTACCACCGCAGTTGATACTCGCCAATGCCCTGAGCTTCACGCGTGTCTTCCGCGGACGGCTCCCACGCGCCGTCGGCCTGCTGGTCGCAATCGAGCGCCGCCACCTGCGCGGGCCGCACTATTACTTCGCGAACATCGGCGTCGCGCCAGAGGCGCAGGGCCAAGGACTCGGGAGCGCACTGATGCGTCCGACGCTCGATCGCTGCGATGAGGAGAGGCTGCCGGCCTACCTGGAGGCCTCCAGCGAGCGCAACGCTGCGCTGTACGAACGGCTCGGCTTCGAATGCACCGAGGTGCTGCGATTTGCAGGCAGCCCTCCGCTCAGGCTGATGACGCGCCAGCCGCAGCCTCAGCTGTGAGCGACGTCGGCGCGCCTGCACGTGAAACCCACCGCGATGCGCTGCTGAGCGCAGCCAAGACGCTCATGCGCGAGTCGGGTCGCGGCGACATCACGGCTCGTGACCTAGTCGCTGCATCTCACACAAATCTCGGATCGATCAGCTACCACTTCGGCTCCAAGGACGCGCTCTTGGACGAGGCCGCCAAGCTCGTCTTCGAGGAATGGGCCCAAACTGTCGCGCGCACGATCAGCGCCGACCCAGACGCGACGCCTGCGACGCGCTTCGTGCAAGCGCTCGAGATGATCCTCGACGACTTCGACGCGATGCGCCCCTACTTCCTCGGCTTCATTCAGATCGTCGCGGGCAGCGAACGCTCGCCGGCGACCCGCGGGCAGCTGATCGCGCATTACCGCAAGCAACGCGAGACCGTTGCCGCGATGATCACCGGGGCATTCAGCGGCGCGATTGGAGCCGACGATGCGCAGCACATCGCGTCGCTGCTGATGGGCGTCAGCGATGGGCTGATGCTGCAAGCATTGATCGACCCCGGCAGCTCCCCAACGAGCCGTGAGCTCACACTCGCATTGGGGAGGGCGCGTGCAGCCGCTGCCGGCTGAGGTCGAGGTTTGTGGGCGAAGCGGTCGATCGCAGCGGTAGCTCGAGTTGGCATACCCGCCGGCCAAATGCCGGCGGGTGCCGTTCGGATTACGAGTCTAGGGAGACTCTTGATGAGTGACTCTCAATGAGTGAAGAAATCAGCCCCGACGACCCCAGCCATGACTGCATAGCCGAGTTTTGTGGGGTGAATGTCAGCATTGGGGCTGGTCGGGTTGAATGTTCCGCCAGGACACATGGCAGTGAAGCTGCAGATCGTCGGCAGATCGACCACTTCCGGCGCGCCGAGGACGGCGGGGTTGAACACCGGCTCTGGGTTGGCGAAGCTCGCGCCAGGCACAGAGGCGGCAACGCTCGCGAGCGCACCGTTGAGTGCCGCCGTCGTCTGATCGCCGCCAGGCGCAGGCAGGACAGTCGGGTAGGGGTTGTAGAGACCGAGCAGCACGATCTGTGCTTTGGGCGCAGCGGCGTGCAGTTGCCCGAGGATCAGAGCGACATTGCCCGCGATGTGGCCGAACTCGGCTTCGACTTCTGCCGGGCTGCAGCTGAATGTCGCTGGGAACCCACAGCGACTGGCGAGGAACTGCAGTACGTCGTTGGCCCCGATGTCGAGTGTGATTGGGCTGACGTTTGGGTTGGCTTTCAGGATTGCCAGTGCGTCTGAGAGCTGCGTAGACGTCGCGTACGGATGGTGCAGGAACGCGTATGGGAAAGGCGTACCCGTCGGACCGCCAGCACACGCACCAGCAACACCTGAGCCGTGGATGAACGTTTCCGAGGTCTCTCCAGGGCAGCCGTCGTTGATCGTCTGCAGTTTTGGATGCGTCAGCCTCAGCGTTGCGCCGAAGTCGTCGACGTAACCGTCGTTGAACGTAGCTGGTTCGACGAACCCTTTGCTTTCAAGCTCGCTCTTGAACTGAGCCGCGTGGTAGCCGTACGCAAGCGAGTCGCCGAGCGCGAGGTATGTGCTTCCGACTTGCGCAGCTCCTGCAGGTGAAGCGACGGAAAGCGTGGCGAGGAGGGCTATCACGCCGATGCAGCACGCCAGCAGCCGTGCCTGAGCCCGGCAGAGAACGGACATATCAGTCTCCTTACGTTTATATGAAGGGACCAACCGCAGATTCGTTGCCCAACCTGCAGCCTCGGTCCCTGACAGAGGCGCTTAGCGTAGAGACGACACACGCTGCTGATCGGCGATCAGCTGTGTTCAGATGCCTAGGCGGCAAAGCTCTAGTACGGACGGGCTTCGACGCACAAGGCAGCATCGTTACGCTTGCTCGGTACGTCTCTCACTCGGCTCGAGGCAGTGAGGAGCGATGCTCCGGCGGAGCCGCTCGCGCCCGCCCGCCGCTACGGTTACGCGCGTGCGCATCGCAACGTGGAACGTGAACTCGATCCGCCAGCGCTTGCCACGGCTGCTGCCGTGGCTCGACGAGCGCCAGCCAGATGTCGTCTGCATGCAGGAGACGAAGCTCGCAGACGAAGCGCTCGAACAGCTGCTCGGCAAGGAGCTCTCCGACCGAGGTTACGAGCTCGCTCTCAATGGCGAGGTGCAATGGAACGGCGTCGCGATCCTCTCACGCGTGGGGCTCGACAAAGTCGTGCGCGGCATCGCCGACGGCCCTGGCTTCCCGCACCAGGAGGCGCGCGCCGTGTCGGCAGACTGCGGTGGAATCCGCGTGCATTCGGTATACGTCCCCAATGGCCGTGAGCCAGACTCGGAGCACTACGCATACAAGCTCGAGTGGCTGGCCGCGTTGCGCGCGATGGTCGCCGCTGGGCCGCCCGACGCGGTCGTCTGCGGCGACATGAACATCGCACCCGCTGACATCGATGTGTTCGATCCAGCCGCCTACGTCGGTCATACGCACGTGACGCCTGCCGAGCGATCAGCGCTCGCCGAACTGGAGGCGCTCGGGCTGCGCGACGTCGTACGTGATCACTGGCCGGAAGAGCGCGTCTTCACCTACTGGGACTACCGCGCCGGCATGTTCCACCAGGATCTTGGGATGCGGATCGACCTGATCCTCGCCAAAGCCGGAGTCGCCGAGCGTGTGCGTGCCGCATGGGTCGATCGCCAAGCGCGCAAGGGCAAGGGACCCAGCGACCACGCCCCTGTGATCGTCGACCTCGACGAGGCTCCTGACGGCGACATCGGGCCAGTCGTGCCGCCGCCGTCGAACCCAGTCCGCAAGGGCGGCAAGGCGAAGCTGCCGCAGTCGCGATAGATCCCCAAGCCGGCGGGTCGGCCAGCAGGCCAGTGGGGGATGCCAATAGATCCCCCACGCTGTACCCTTTGATCGCTGTCCGAGCGCTTGCAGCGCTCGTGTGGGGGCCAACTGGAGACAGCTACAAGGGGAGGGGCGGATGCCTGGGACGGCGAGGAGCAGCCGACGTACGGCGCGGGAGGGCGCTGTCAGGCGCTGCAGGTGTTCGAGCTCGATCGTCACAGCGCTCGTGATGCTGCTGGCGCTTGCATTGGGGAGCGCTTCGGCGACAGCCCAACCGATCGGCGCTGGAGCGAGACCAGCCGCTGAAACGCAGAAAGCTCCAAAAGTCACCAAACAGCCGGCGAACGTCACTGTCACCGAGGGACAGAGCGCGAGCTTCAGCGCAGCGGCCTCTGGCACGCCTGCGCCGACGGTTCAGTGGGAACGCTCGACTGACGAAGGCGTGTCATGGAGCCCGATCGGCGAAGCGACAGCGAACACGTTCACGATCGCCAGCACCACCGCCTCCGAAAACGGCTATGCGTTTCGTGCCACGTACACCAACGCGGCCGGCAAAACACAGACGCTCGCAGTGGTGCTAACCGTCAAGAAGCCCCCAGCCGTCGTCCAACAACCCCTGAGCATCACCGTCGAAGAAGGTCAGAACGCGGTCTTCGAAGCATCTGCTTCGGGCTCTCCACCGCCGACTGTCAAATGGGAAACCTCGAGCAATTCGGGTCAATCGTGGACCGTCGTGTCGGGAACGCAGAACAGGCTGACGATCCCGAGTGTGACTTCATCGCTCAGCGGCCATCTGTACCGCGCCGCATTCAAGAACATCGCCGGTGAAACATTCAGCGAAGCGGCAACGCTCACCGTGCAGAAGCCGCCTGCGATTGTCAAGCAGCCGCTCGACACAACCGTCGACGAAGGTCAGAACGCGAGCTTTGAAGCGACGGCCTCCGGCTTCCCTGCGCCTGCCATCCAATGGGAAGCCTCCACCGACGGTGGCGGCACGTGGAGTCCCATCGAAGGTGCAACTTCGCCCTTGCTGACGATCACCAAAACGATCGTCGCCGAGGACGGCCGACGCTATCGAGCCGTGTTCACGAACAAAGCCGGCAGCGTGACGAGCTCCGCGGCGACGCTGACCGTCCATGCTGTGCCCGTGATCACGCAGCAGCCCTCGAGCACGACGATCGTGCTTGGTGAAAATGCGGGCTTCGACGCAGCCGCCTCTGGCTTCCCCACGCCAACGCTGCAGTGGGAAGTCTCCACCGACGGTGGCAACAGCTGGACCCAGATCGAAGGCGCGACGAGCGGCCACCTGACGATCGAAAGCCCGACCAGTGCGGAGAGTGGCCGGCGCTACCGCGCAGTGTTCACGAACAGCTCCGGGTCGGCGACGACCAGCTCCGCAACGTTGACCGTCACGACAAGCCGGTTCAGCGCGGTGGCGTGGGGAAGCAACTCGTTCCGTCAGCTTGGCGACGGCTTCAAGGAGCCGTTCTCCTCGGTTCCTGTACCCGTCTCAGGCCTGCAGTTCGTGACGGCCGTCTCAGCCGGCGGGCGCCACAGCCTTGCCTTGCTCGCTGACGGCACAGTAGCGGCGTGGGGCGCCAACGGCTCGGGTCAGCTCGGCAACGGCAGTACGACCGAAAGCTCCGTACCAACCCCAGTGAGCGGCCTTTCCGAAGTTACTGCGATCGCGGCCGGCGCCAACCACAGCCTCGCGCTGCTCGCCAACGGCACGGTGATGGCTTGGGGCAACAACGAAGGTGGGCAGCTCGGGGTCGGTGGGGGGTTCGCCGAAGGCTCCACCGTGCCGATCCCCGTAGAAGAACTCTCTGGCGTCACTGCAATTGCGGCAGGCACCAACTTCAGCCTCGCACTGCTGAGCAACGGGACAGTGATGGCGTGGGGTGAAAATGAAAGTGGACAGCTCGGCACAGGTGGCTCTGGCAGCAACTCACCGGCCGCCGTAAAAAAACTGACTGGCGCGACAGCAATCGCGGCGGGGGCTGAATTCTCACTGGCGTTGCTGAGCAACGGCACGGTCCAAGCATGGGGCGACAACGATCGTGGCGAGCTCGGCAACGTGAACGTCGAAGAAGGCAGCAGAACGCCCGTGGCCGTCCTTGGACTGACCGGCGTGACTGCGATCGCAGCTGGCGCCCACCACGCCTTGGCGCTGCTCAGTGGTGGCTCAGTGATGGCCTGGGGCGAAGACACAGACGGCGAGCTGGGCAATGGCATCGAGAAGTCCTTTGAACCGTCGCCAGTGCCAGTAGGTGGGCTCAACGGGGTCACGGCCATAACCGCCGGCATGCAGGACAGCGCGGCGTTGCTCAGCTCAGGCTCAGTGATGACCTGGGGCAGCAACTCTGCCGGCGTGCTTGGTGCAGGGTCCAGTGCCAATTCGAGCGCAGTGCCGGTCGGGGTCGTCGGTCTGAACAAGGTGACGAGCGTGTCAGCCGGCCGGTCGCAGATGCTTGCGTTCGGCGAACGGCTGCCGATCGTCACAAGCGTGGCCCCGAAGTTCGGCTCGAGCACAGGTGGCACGACGGTCACGATCGCAGGCAGCACGCTCGCGGCGGCGACATCGGTCAAGTTCGGTGCTGCGCAGGCAAGCAGCTTTACGGTGAACTCAGATGAATCGATCACCGCAACTGCTCCAGCCGGCGTCGGAACGGTGGACGTCACGGTCACAACGTCATCAGGCACGAGTCCGACGAGCTCCGCCGATCGCTTCACTTTCTTGAAAGCGCCGACTGTGACAAAGCTGTCGCTGAAGTCCAGTGCAGTGTCAGGCGGTGCGACGGTGACGATCACAGGCAGCGAATTCACCGCAGCGAGCAGCGTCTCGTTCGGTCAGACGTCCACGACGGAATTCACGGTCAATTCGCCTACCTCGATTACGGCCGTCGTGCCTGCCGTGACGACCGCCGGCAGGGTCGACGTCTCGGTGACGAACGTCGCCGGCACGAGCCCAACGTCGACCAAAGATCGCTTCACCTACAGCCCAGCGATCCTAGTCCTCTCGCCGTCTGCTGGGCCATCGGCAGGTGGCACGCACGTGACAGTGACAGGCGCAGGGTTCGCCCTCGGCAGCGCCACCGTGATCAAGTTCGGTCGCGCCAAGTCGAAGTCAGTTGACTGCACGAGCAGCACGACATGCGTCGCGACAGCCCCCGCACAGGCAGCTGGGAAGGTCGACGTGATTGCGACCGTCGCCAAAGCGAAGAGCGCTGTCAGCCCGACGGCCGACAGCTATACGTACGGCTGAACCCGCTACTTGTCGAAGTCGAAGTCGCGCGGCGGGCGCTGCTCGAACCAAAGCCTGTCCTGCTCTGGCGTCTCGCGCAGGAAGTCCGGCGTCTCCTCGAGCACATCCTCGTCCGAGGTCGCATCTGGATCAGCCTGCTCAGGAGCTGCTGCGTCGACTGGCATCTCCCATTCCAGCGAATCACCGGCCCCTGACTGCTGGTCGGGGGCAGCATCTGTCGAGGCCCCATCTTCAACCCTCTCACCGAGCACGCTGCTCATGTCTAGCTCAGCGGTCTCTTCGGGGCCAGGCGCAGCAACCACGTTGCCGCCAGCGTCATCGGCGTGCACGATGGGCGGGGCCGAGCTCCCGAGCTCCGGCGCCGCCGACAGCGGCTCGTCGGTCGGGTCGATCAGCGGAGCTCCAGAAACGATGTCCTCGCCGCCCAGGTCCCCGTCTGCGTCAACGAGGCCAGCCTCGCCATCCGCACGGCCTGGAATCGGCGCGAGCGCCTCGCGCTGCTCGCGCGCGACCTCGCCTGGATCGGCGCCGCGTCGGCGCTTGAGCTCCAAGTGCTCGCGGATGGCGTCATCGAGCAATCCCATGCGCCTCAACACGATACCTAGCCGACCCGCGCGCGTATCCCGACGTCCTCATCGGGCTAGACTTCGCTGGGTGCGCGCCGTCGAGGCGCTGTCACATGGGGCTATAGCTCAGTTGGGAGAGCGCCTGGATCGCACCCAGGAGGTCGCCGGTTCGAGTCCGGCTAGCTCCACTGAACTGCTCGGCGCGCAAACCAGGGGCGTGCCGACGGGATAGAGGGCAGCGTCTCGCAGCGACTGAGCGCAGATTAGGATTTGGGGCGGCATGCGCAGAAGGACACTGCACAGGGCTACCGTCAACGCTCGGTCGATACTGCTGCTAGTTGCCACCGGCGCCGCTTGGGCGATATGGGTGGTGATGACATTGCCGGAAGCATTTATGTGCGTATCGGTGGCCCTTCTCCTGTGCTTCGCCCTAGCCGCACTACATATGTACTGGCTTACTCAAGCCGATGACGACCGCGTAAAGCCAACAGGCATCGCGTGGATCCCCGTCGTTTGTATCATCGCCGCAGTCCTTGGCTACGGCGTGACGCTGATCGTCGTGCAGTCGCGCTACCACTCGGAGCGCCAAGCTGCATACATACGAGCTGAGGTGCGCTGGTGGCGTGCGGAGGCGGCGGCGACTCCTAGGATCAACAGAATCTCCTCTCTCCTGGAAGAGCCATCGATCAACGATAAACGTAAGGCCGTGGCGAGGCTTGCGGACTTGCGTAAGAGCATGCCACCCCGTGGAAGAGAACCATCACCTAGCGAACTGCCCGCTTGGTTCGGGCATCTCAGAAGCTTCTTTACGCTTGCTACCCAGTTGCTTGCGGCGCTCACTGTCGTCCTGGCGTTCAATCGCTGGCGGCGGGGCCCGTCGGAGGCTGTATATAGGGTAGCTATGCCGGTTGCTGCCCTCGCCGTTGCAGCGAGCTTGGTTGGAACTTTGCCGTCCCTCTCACGCACTCTCACAGCGATTGTCCTGGCGCCCGTTATCGCTGGATTGGCCGGTGCAATTGGCGGCCTCCTAGTAGCAACCGTAGAGGTTCAATCCTGAGGTACTGGCAGCGGCTGGGTCCGAGCGAGCGATCTATGGACAGGCGGTGTCACGTGACGCCAACCGCTGGAGCCGCCACGAGGCCTGGTTTGCGCATAGCCAAGTTTCGCCCACTGCTTGAACTTGCGGCGCGCACACTGCGGCCCCACCTAAGTATCGTCCCAGGGGCGGCGTGCTCTGATCTCGTGGCATGGTGCGGCCGCGATCTGCGATGCAAGTGCTCTCGACCGCCTCGTTCTCCAGCACCCTCGGCGCGGTCGCCTGGCTTGTGGCGGGTGCGCTAGCTGGCGTCTTCCTGGGCCACTTGCTTTCCCCTCGTCTGAACGCGAGACGCGCACGTCGGGCAGCGCAGCAAGCGCTACAGAGGCGCCGCTTGTTCGACTACGCTGGGCGCCCGCTGGAGTTGCACGGAATCAATGTAGGCCTGCAGGTACTTTTTGGCACCCTCGGTGGGATCACACAGCCACGGGACGTGCGCGCAACGTTGCTAGAGCGACGCTGGCGGGCGGCGTCGGAGTTGCGCGAAGCGGTCGAGCCGTACGCAAGCAAACAGGGCTTCTACGACGGCGACGTTGCGCGACTCAATGACCTTGATGTTGAGACGTACGCCGACGCGGAGGGCTACGAGCATCACCGAGTGTGGCTACGGGTCGCCCCGACGGGCTACTTCGACATGCTTGCGACTAACGTTGCCCTAGGTCCTTTTACTCCAGATACCGCGCCCCTGCTAACGGGTCGCGGCGGCATTCCTGAGACGCAGCTGAGCAACATGATGGGCCTCGACTTGACGCTGGTGACCAGCGACGGTGGTGTTCCGGTGTTTCTGCGCTCGGCGAAGATGGCCGGCCTCGAGCGCTGCTGGCAGACATCAAGCGGAGAGACGGTGCAGCTTGCGCGCGACAAGAACATTGACGGGGCCCCCGACATCTTCAGGACGGCGCGTCGCGGGTTGGAAGAGGAGCTGGGAATCCCTCCGGATGCGATCGAGAAGGTTGCACTAAGCGCCTTCGTAGCAACGCCAGAGTTCGCGAATATCGGGGTCCTGATGTATGCGGAGCTACGCCAGTCGACGGCGGAGTTCGCGAGTGAACTCAATCACTACGTGATGACGGCGCGGGACAATTGGGAGTATGAAGATCACTCGATGCTCGCGATCGACGACGCGCGCGAACTCGCTCGGGCTTTGACCAATCCTGACCGGCGCTGGTCCAAGCAGGCAGCCGCGTCGTTGATTTTCGCTCATGCTCACCGCACGGGCAATGTCGAGCCGTTCGTGGAGGCTGTGCGAGCGCTCGGCCCGCTCAGCCTTGAACCTGGTTCAGTGCACCGGGGCATACCGCCACGTGCCGACGATGCAGCACAGCCGACGCGGCACTGCTGGAGATGTGGCTCGGCCTTGGAGCAGGTTCCGCCGACGAACTGTGCGGTGTGTGGGCAGGAGCATTTCACCAATCCCAAGCCATGTGGCGAGGCGGTTGTGACGTGCAGGGGACACGTGCTGCTGGTTCGCCGCGCGAAATCTCCGTGGAGGGGCGCGTGGGACGTACCGGGCGGGTTCTGCGAGGGAGACGAGCACCCGATGCACGCCGCCGAGCGGGAGGTGGCAGAGGAGGTCGGCCTTCGAGTGAGAGCCGTGTCGTACCTCGGACTTTGGATCGATGTGTACGGACCAGCAACATTCGACGGCCTACTCGAGCACACAGCGAACAGCGCGTATCTGATGCAGCTAGCGGACGAGCCTGCCGAAATGTGTGGCGAATCAATGGACATTCCCACCCAGAATCTGGAGCTCGACGAGGTGACCGAAGCTCGTTGGTTCCCGCTCACTGAGCTCCCTGACGAACTCGCCTTCCCGAACCACGTTTGCAGGGTTCTGGCGCTCGCCCGCCAGGTTGCGGCAAGGCCAGACCCCGATCGACGAGATCTTCCTGACCGTAGCTGGTAGGGGCTACCTCCTCGCGACGCACGCACCCAAAGGCAAGCAAGGCAGCAGTTGGGGAGCATGGTCGGTTTCGTCTGCCGGCGTGGATCACACGACCGAAGTCGCCGGAGCAGCCATCAGCGCATGGTTTGCGCACAGCCAAGTTTCGCCCACTGGAGTTGTCTGTGCGCAAACCACCGGCGCACTGACACGGTGGGTAGACATGGCGTCGTTGCAACTGTTTGATGCGCTCCGTAGCTGCGGTGGATTCGGACCTCTCGACTTCCGCGTGTTGTAGGCTCGCGCTGCGCATGGGGGCGGGCGATCAACTCGGAATGGTCGGGAGTGAGCCGGACGGCTGGAAGCACGCACGCCTCATTCCTACGACGGGCACGCGCTCTCAGCAGGAGCAGGAGAAGCGCGCGACCTCCTGTCTGCTCGCAGTCATGCACGGGGTTCCGGAGTTCGGACACGCACTCCTGCACGAGCTCGGAGCACCGAAGGCCCCCGCGATTGAGACGTTCGCGGAGGTCCGCCTTAAAGACTCATCAGACAAAACGGTGATCCCGGACGGCGCGGTCGTCTGTCGCCGCGGCGGCAAGGTGTGGACAGCCCTGGTTGAGGTCAAGACTGGGACGGCGCGGCTACAGGACGATCAGGTCACAAGCTATGTGGACGTGGCTCGCGCCAACGGGTTCGACGGGGTGCTGACGATCTCTACGCAGATCACAGCGAGCGTCGATGAGTCTCCCGTGAGCGTGAGTGGCGTGAAGCTCCGGTCGGTCTGCCTATGGCACTTGTCGTGGTGGCGGATCCTGACCGAGGCGGTCGTTCAGCAGCGCTACCGCAAGATTTCCGACCCCGATCAAGAGTGGGTGCTGCGCGAGCTAATCCACTACCTGAGCAACGAGGCGTCAGGTGCGTTCGGTTTCGAGGACATGGGGGCGAGTTGGGTTCCGGTCCGAAAAGCCGCGTACGACGGAACGCTTAGGCCCACTGACCCAGGGGCGAGGAAGGTCGCTGAGCGGTGGGAGCAGTTCACGCAGTACCTCGCGTTGAGCTTCTCCCAAGAGCTTGGGGCGGCGGTGACCGTGCAGAGGGCGCGGAAGAAGACAACGGCGGAACGAATCGACGCGGCCTCGAGAACACTCGCCTCCAGCGGCACGATGAGTGCGACGCTCCGAGTTCCTGACGCGATAGGAGCGCTCGAGATCAAGACAGACCTCCGCGCCAAACAGACGACCGTTTGCGTGACGATCGACGCCCCGACCGAAGGGCAGCTCCGCGCTCGATTCTCGTGGCTGATGAAACAGCTTGCTGCCGCGCCCGATGATCTACTGATCGAGGCGACATTCCCGAACGCCCGGATAACGACGGCCGCGACACTCGGGAATCTCCGGGAGGACCCAAAGGCGCTGTTTTACCCGCCGGACCCGAAGCGCACGCCCCGCACGTTCATCGTGTCGCGGTCACGGACGATGGGTAGCAAGCGAGGCCGGGCGGAGGGGTCGTTTGTACGGGAGACGAGCGCGCAGGCTGTCGCTTTCTATCGCGATCACGTTCAGGAACTCAAACCGTGGCAGGCAAAGGCCCCGAAACTCAGGCCGGCCGAGCCCGAAAAGCCGCCAACCCCCTCTTCCACGGAGCTAGTAATCCTTCCACCGTGGGGCGAGTCACTGTCACCGCCGCCAGCCTAGAGCGTGAGCGGTGCCTGCCCTGCTGCAGAGCCATCCACTGAGCGGCTCTGCTGAGCTAGCCAAGGTCGACGGCCGGCGCAGACCATGGTTTTGCGCACGCCCAAGTTTCGCCCATCGACGAACGCCCTGCCCGGCGAACTGCCCCAATGTCGCCACGAAGAGCACCGTACACAACGCTCGATCCACCAGACGCACAGGCGTCTTGTAGCATCGCGCGATGGCTCGAATCGTGGGGGTTCATGGGATCGGCCAGCAGTTGCTCGGCCCTCAAGTGCTCGAGAGCGAGTGGTACCCGGCGATGTCTGACGGCGTGCGCGCCGCCACGGGGACACCGCTAGCGTCTACGGACCTCGTCTGCGCCTTTTACGGAGACCTGTTCCGCGGCAAAGGCAAGGCGTTCGGCGAACTTCACTTCCTCCAGCAGGACGTCGTCGATCCCGAAGAGCGTGAGCTGCTGGCGCTCCTGGCTGCAGCCGCTGCAGGTGAGCCTGATCCGACTGCGCCAGCGGAGAAGGTCTGGAGCCCGAACGTTGTTCAATCAGCGTTGCGTGTGCTGGCGAAAAGCAAGTTCTTTGCCGGCGTCGCCGAACATCTCGTGATCGCGGATCTCAAGCAAGTCACTGCCTACCTACATGACGAAAAGGTCCGTACGGCCATCCGCGCCCGAGTGCTCGACGCAATCGCCGACGACACTCGTGTGCTCGTTGGTCACTCCCTCGGATCGGTGATCGCTTACGAGGTGCTGGCCAACAATCCCGATCTCGGAGTGCGCGCGCTCGTCACGCTCGGCTCCCCGCTCGGCATACCCAATCTTGTCTTCGATCGCCTGCACCCTGCGCCAGACAATGGCGTCGGACGCTGGCCCGGCTCGGTGACAGCTTGGACGAACATCGCCGACGCGCATGATCTCGTCGCCCTGGTCAAGCGGCTCTCGACTTTGTTCGGCGCCGGGGTCAAAGACGTTTCGATCGACAACGGAGCTCGCGCGCACGACGCCACGCCCTACCTGACAGCCGAAGCCACCGGCCACGCGATCGCAGCTGGGCTCGGCCCTTAGAGACAGTGCCCCGCTACCTGATCGCCTCCGGCACGCAGCGTTACCTCAACCCGATACCTGACCTCGACGAAGTCCCCGCCGAGCTCAAGCGCATCGAGGAGCTGTTCGTCGGACGCGCCGGCTATCGCCCAGTGCTGCCGTCTCTGCGCCTGGACCCTCAGAGCGCGGCGCTGACAGTCGGCCTGGAGGACTGGCTGAGGGACAGTGAGCGAACAGATGACGACACCGTTGTCATCTACTACACGGGTCATGGCTTCGAAGAAGCCGGGCTTCACTACCTCGCCACCGCGAGCACCAAGGCCAACAGCATCGCGACGGCCGTCAGCAGCGACATTTTCCTACGTCTTCTTCCAGCGGACACATGTGTGCGTCGGGTGCTGGTGATTCTTGACGTGTGCTACGCCGGGCAAGGCGCCCGGGACCTCCTCGCAACGGCACTGCGGTCGGCCGCTTATCGAGATTCACACCAATACGACGGCGATGAAGGCGTCTGGATCGTCGCTGCCGCGCGGGCGCGCGATCCGGCGGAGCAGAGCGTGTTCACCAAAGCGCTCGTCAGCGCTTATGACAAGGTCGTCCAGGCGACCCCCACCAGTGATCAGTACCTGGCCTTCGAGTCACTCTTCAGCCAGATCCACCGCGAGTTCAAGGACAGGGGGATCGAGCAGCGTGCCGCTTTTTGGCCGGTGTTCGGAGCGCAGGGGTCGGCGCCGTTCCTCCCCAACCCTCACTACGACGCGCACGATCCAACCGCAGCGCTGTATGCATACGCGCCGGAGAGAGCCAACCTCGCCTCACTGGCGCCCCGTCGATTCGTCGGCCGCGTCGCTGCGCTCGAGAGGTTGAGATCGTGGCCGCAGGACGCCTCCGTCTGCATCGTCACCGGCCGGCCGGGATCAGGAAAGTCCGCCCTGCTCGCCCAATTCGCCGGCGGCTTCGCCGGACGAGCGATCGTGGCAGTGCAAGCGCGCGGGAAGAGCGCAGCGGCCGTCGCAGCGGAGATCGGCGGCGCTCTGGGAGTGGAGTTCGGCAGCGATGGCGCGCGAACCGCTCTCACCGCAGCGCCCGCCGTTCCGGCGACGGTCGTGATCGACTCGCTCGACGAGTCGATAGATCCCGCGCTGATCGCCGACGACGTGCTGCTCCCGCTCGCCTCCGTCGGTGAGCACACGGTCCGGCTCGTTGTCGGCTGCCGGACGAGCTCGCTGCCTCCGCTGGCTTTCGCAGCCGAGGTGATCGACCTCGATGACACGGCCTATCTGCGTCAAGCCGACGTCGTCGATTACGCGGTGTCGACGCTGATGAACAGCGCTCAGTATGCGGAGAATGAAGCTGACGCCCACCGAATTGGTGCCGCGATCGCCCGTCGGGCCAGAGGCAGCTTCGCTGTCACCAAAGTCGTGGCGACGAACCTGGCGGCGTCTGAGGCGATCCCCACTGACGCCGAGCTCGACGCTACCGCCCCGCTCTCTTTGGCGGCGGCATTCGAGGCAGACCTCGAGCGCTGGGGCGATGACGCGGCGCGCCTGCGCGCACTGCTCGCCCCGCTCGCCTGGGCCGGTGGTTCCGGCCTCCCCTGGGCGACGCTTTGGGCGTCGCTGGCCAACGCACTCGACGGAGACACCCGCTACGACGACGCCGACATCCGTTGGCTGCTCGACCACGCGAGGGCCTACGTGGTGGAGTCACAGGACGCAGGCCAGACGGTGTTCCGCGTATTCCACGACGAGCTTGCCACGTACCTGCGCCACAGCTACGACGGCCCGGAAGAAAGGGCCCAGGACGCCATCGTCACCGCCATCCTCGCGTCGGTGCCCCGGGATACGCCGGAAGACTGGAGCATCGCCGAGCGCTATGTGTTGGAGCATCTGGCAGATCACGCGCTCGCCGCAGGGCGAGTTGACGAACTGCTCACAGACGTCGGCTTCCTCGTCGCCGCCGACGTTAGTGGCGTCATGCGAGCACTCGCAGGAGCTTCTTCGGAGCACGCGCGTCGCGTCGCAGCCGTGTACAGCATTGCCAGCGATCGTCTCAGGGACATCTCCTCAGCCGATCGCGCGGCGATCCTCGGCCTCGTGGCGCGACAGCAAGGTGAGGCGGCACTCGCAGACGCGCTGAGTCCGCTCACTGCCGGGAGTGGCTGGGTGAGTCGTTGGGCCGACTGGACGCCGGCGACGATGCATCGCGCGATCGCTCGCACAGGACAGAAGGTGACGGCGCTCGCCGCGACTACGGCGTTCGAGCGCCCGCTCGTTGCGATCGCCGACGGCGGGGGAAAGATCCGCATCATCGATCTGAGGACGGATCGGGTGACAGCCGAGATGGAGGTCCAGGGGCGTCCTTCGATCGTCGCCTGGCTGGACGGCGATCATCCGTGGCAATTCGCCGCAGGTGACTACAGCGGCAGTGTCCGCCTCTGGACCGAGCTCAGAGCCGAGCCGCGTCGACTGGAGGCGCATCAGAAGGAGGTTCGCTGCATCACCGAGGTGGTGATCGGAGGTCGTCCAGTTCTGGTTACAGGTGGCCTGCGGGATGAGTGGACCGGCACGTTGCGCGCATGGGACGCCGAGACCCTGGAAGCCGTCGGCCCCGAATTCGATGCGTTCACGGGCACTGTCAGGACCGTCGACGCGATCGAGCACGAGGGTGCAGCGGCGATCCTCGCCGCCGGCGACCCGCTGCGCCAGCAAGATCCTGAAGCAGCAGGACAGCTGCGGGTCTTCGACCCGATCACTGGCCGGCTGCATGCGGACATTGAGCTCTCCGCATACGACTACGCCAGCACGATCGCCGTGGATGGCGACGATCTCCTCGTCTCCTGCGGGAAACGAATCGAGCGGTGGAGCTTGTCGGAGAAGCGGCGGATGGCAGCTGTCGAGACGATGTCCGTCACGCCGCATGCAACGCTGCTCCGGGGGCCCGAGGAGTCGGTGCTCGTCGCCGCTTCGTGGGAGGGTCTCGAGTTCTACGACGCACAGGACCTGTCGCCGGATCCGACCCGCATGGCCGTTCGACAATCGTCGCTGGATCTGGTTGCGTCAGTTGCATTCGACGGGCGAGAGGCGATCGTGGCGACGGACGACGATGGCACCGTGCGCGTCTGGGATCCGCGGACCTGGAGGGCGCCAGAGTCGTCCCCGTGGCGCGTCGCTGCGTCGATCTTCACCTGCGGAAGCACCCTCGGCGTCGCGCGCGGAAGTGAGCTCGAGACTCGCGCGGCGGACACAGGCCAGTTGCTTGCCAGTGCTCGATCAACCGATCACCCGCTGGCCGGACATTTCGCGCTCTGCACCCGTCACGGCGAGGACATCGCCTACCTGTCGACCAGCGATCGGTACATCCTGCGGCGCCGGCTGGCCGACCTGGCCGACGACGCTCTCGCGTGGGAGGTTCCACAGCGCGTTACCGCAATCGCGGCGCACTGCTGCGGCGAGCAGGCGCTCGTCGCCACTGCCAATCAGGCGAGCCACGGCGCCGTCACGATGCATCTCTGGAACGGAGACACGGGAGCAGTGGTCGGCGAAGAGATCCCAGCACGCGAGGACAAGCAGGTCTACTCGCTGTTGTTCGCACCACTTCGCGGACGCCTCGCCGTGCTCTCGGCAGGGGCCGGACGCCGGATCGTCGCCTGGTACGTAGACGAGATCCGCGAAGCAAACCGCAAGCCCCTGATCACGGCGGCTGGTCACACCGTTCCAACACCGCACAACGACCACATCCGCAAGCTCGCCCTCACCTCAGCGGGGGAGCTCGATCTCTTGCTGTCCGTCGGTGACGACCGGCGGCTCGTAGGTGTGGATCTGGCGACAGGAAGCGTTCAGTTCTGTATCGATGACGCACACAACGACTGGATCTTCGCGCTGGGTACGGGGCGCATCGGCGAGTCTCCAGTGATTGCCACGGGGGACCGCCGCGGCTACGTGCGCGTGTGGTCTATCTCCTCCCTCCAGCCTGCGCTGCTTTTCGAGGTCGCCCTGGACGGGCACATCAACGGCCTCGGCGTTGCCAACGGCTCGGTAGTCGCCGCGACGGACCGTGGCCTGCTCGCGTTCGACGTAAACCGGTTCGCGTAGCGAAGGCCGTATTCTCACTATCTGAACAGCTGGTACGGCTGAAGAGTGCTTCGGGGGTCCTTCGTGAGTTTCGTCGAGTTCGCCACCAGTGTCTCGTGGTCTGCGATTGTGATCGCCGTGCTGGGCAGCAGCGCGGTGGGCGCTGTCGTCGGCGGGGTGATCACCACCCGCATGCGCGGTCGGATAGAGCGCGACGAAGCGTGGCGCACGCGGCTGCTGGATGCATCAGAGGCTTTCTTGGTGCAGCTCGACCGCACTACCGGTGCCATTCCCTATAGCTGGCTCGTCAGCATCGAGAGCAACAAACGCCCGCTGCGCAGCGACGACGGGCAGTTGACCACAGAGGCGCAGAGCGCAGTGGCCGCCTTCGAGGCAGAGAAGGCGAGCCTGATGCCGTTGCGTGCCCGGATCGAACTGCTCTTCGGTGGCGACAGCGTTCGACCTGCGAGAAGCGCTGTGCGCAGTCTCGACAGCGTCGCGGCGCTGCTCGTCGGGGATCCGTGGATTGCGACCGAGATCGCCAACTACGGGACGATGCGTCTCGAGGTGGCCCCGTACCGACCAGACCCTGGGATTCCGGCACCGACGCGACCGGATCAGTAGGAGCTCGACCCTGACGACGACGCGTCTGTCGCCGAATGGGCTCGGTTGCTGCACGAGTCCATCGACGGCCACAGGAGACAGTTCGTCAAAGCATGCGTGTCGCGCATCGACAGCGACCGTCCGAGCCAGCTTGAACGCCACAGCGACTAGCGCAGACGCGGCAGGTGGGGAATGCTTGCCCAACCGCGTCGAACGTCGCATGTCAAGGCTGCTGAGGTGTGACCATCCCCCGGAGATGCGCCAACAGCGCTTCGCCATCGATCACGCCCCAGCCCGAGCAGGCATTCCAGACACCGCGTGCCGGGTATCCGGGGGCGAGCGCAACGCCGTTGTCGGCCGGTCCGGGTGGACCCTGAACCGATCGGCATGGTGCACCGCTCGCTTGGTACAGCACTGGGTTCAGGAACCCGACCCTGGCTCCGAGCGCTGCGTTGAGAATCGCTATGAGACCCGCGTAGAGCGGCGCAGCAGCGCTCGTGCCATAGCCGACGAACTGCGTGCCGTCGGCCCGCATCGCGTAGCCACTCGCTGCACTCGCGTTGGCAGCGACGTCGGGGACACCACGACCAGCGCGGGTCGGGTCGTTGACCGATCGAGGTAGGCCTGCGTTCTGCTGATAGGGCGGCACGTCGAAGAAGTCACTGATACCGCCGCCGGTCGCAGCGTAGCCGTCGTTCCAGATCTGCTCATCGAAAGCTCCCTCATTGGAACGCACCAGCTCGGTCCCACCGCAGGACAGGACCCAGGGATCGCTCGCTGGGTATTGCACGTGTGCCTTACGATCCCCGACCCGCGAGTCCGAGCCACCATCGCCCGAAGCGACGCAGACCGTGATGCCTCGAAGCGCAGCATCCTGGAACACGGCCGTGACGGCCGTCAGCCACGCCACGCTGATCCCTTCCGCGGCCAGTTGCGCTGACCCGTCGCCGTTGGCGACATAGAAGCTGATCGAAAGAACTGAGCAAGTCGGATCGCCTGCTCTGGGGTGGATCACGCGGCTGATCGCATCGAACCAACCCTTTTGGTCGTAGCTGGTGAAGTACACGGCGACGTCAGCGTCCCGTGCGACGGTGGCGGCGATGCAAATGTCTTGCGTGGTCTCCTGATCGGCGTTGCCGGTGTTGGAGGCGCCGACCGATACGTCGATGATCTTCGGCGGATCGCGGTCGTCTGCGAGCGTCGCGAAATAGTCGTGCACATCAGCTGCGCGGTAGCCATCCTCTGAGAGGATGGCGATCGTCTGTCCAGCCGCCGAGTGCTGGGGAAACCGATAGTGGGATCCAACTTCGGACACTCCGAGCAGCCCGACCGCCGGCCCGGCTGCGACGCGCTTCGAGATCGCCCGGCTGTCAAGCCCGAACACGCCGATGATCGTGTCGGCGAGCTCATCTGGAACGTGCACGTAGCCATCTCGTCCCCGGTATGTCTCGTGCTCCATTGGGCTGACGGCGGGAACCTCGTAGCGGCCGAAGCGCACGCCGAACGCATCCGAGAGGGAGGCAACCGTCCCCGACGCGGCGATCGTTCGAGCGGCAGGATCGATCTCGGCGACCGTCAGTCCACGCGAGCGCAGAAAGTCGACGACTGCTTCGATGTCGTCTCGATCGGCGCCGAAGCGCGCTGTGAAAGCGTCGACGGATGACGGTTCTGCGAGGGTGAATCCAAGCGGCGTGAAGTCGGCGAGGCCAGGCGCTCCCTGCGCATCAGCGTTCCGCCGCAACACGATCGTGACACTCACACGCTGACCGGGGTCTGCGTCACCCACAAGACGCGCCAGCGGAGCTGGCTGGCGATCGCTCCCCTTCAGCCGCGTGTAGCCCTGGGGTGGCTCGGCGCGATGTCCCGCCCCAGCCGAGCGCGCTCGGCTCACAGGGCCGGCGATCCGTCGGGCACGGCTTGTTCCGCAGAGACATTCTGCAGCGCGCCGATCTGCTGTGAGATCCGCTGGCGAACATCACGGGCCACCGCCGCCTCGCGCAACGCCTCGATCAGCGCGTCGACCCCCTCCAAGCCGGCCTCACTCGCCCACCGGCGAACATCGCCTGAGACGCTGACGCCCGTAGCCTCGGAGTGCTGTGCGGCCAGGACCCCCGGATCGATGTCCCCCACCTCAGCGTATTCCCGCCGACCTGCGAAGTTCTCGACGATCAGCTCCAGTTCGTTTGCACCGCTCACCATCTCCGAGAAGACTCCCTGAACGCGCAACTCGTCCAGCGTCGCCTTGATGCCTCGGTCGAACCCTCGGGCAAAGGCGATCCACTGCCGCAGCCGGCGGCAGATGGCCTCCTGCGCGAGATACTCGCCGAGATCGGCCTCAGTCCACGCGTTTTCGTGGAGCCACGCATGAAACACCTCGTCGGAGAGCAGCCCCTGCGACGCGCGAAACGAGGCCGCCTCGGCAGCGATCTCATCTGGCGTGACCTTGACACCGAGCAGCATGCCGAGGAACACCGCAAGTTCGCGGTTGAGCGCCGACTTCCTCATCTCCTGATGGCGATCGCAGTTGAGGGCGCTGTACGTCGCGATCGCCTCCAGGCGAATCGCTCCACCGTCGACCGCCACCGCGCGATCGACGTTGTACAGCGTCTCGAACACCGAAGATCGCGTGAACTCGAAAGGCTTGGGCGGAGGAAGAAGCTTGCGTCCAGCCACAACCTCCGCGACATGCAGCAGCGCTGACCGCGCATCAATCGCCTTCAGGTCGATGTACCTGTTCGTCAGCGCATCCTCGATCGCCTTCAGTCCAGCTGGCTCCACGCCGCTCTCACGGCAGCCATCGAGAATCTGCGGGACACAGCGATCGGGATAGAACAGCGACTTCGCCACAGCAACAGCCACTGCGGCCGTCTCGGAGGCGACGCGATCCTCTGCCACGACCGCCTGCAGCGAGGCGCGGATGTTGACCATCGGCAGGGAGAGGCTTTGAAAGGACGCCTCGGGTGGACCGTGAAGCAACGCAACCTCGTCGTCGTCCGTCAGCACGCCGTCCCGATACCACTCGAAGATCGTCCCTACGCCGATCGTGCCGAAGCGCTCTGTCTCGACTGCGCGCAGCGCTCCCATGCTGCTGGCTCCGACAATGTGGACGCCCAGACTGAGCAAGTAACAGACCTCGTTGTGCCAGACCGACAGGTTCTGATGGAAGGTGCCGTCGATCAAGATCAAGAGCTCCGCTCGATCCTCGATGTGGGCATGCAGGAGATCGCCCTGCTCGGCGGGAGGTCGAACAACCGCATCGGGCAGCAGTGCGCGGCACTCCTCAGCCGAGATGCTCGGCCCGGCGAAGGCGGTCACTCGCATGCTGCCTGCACTCCTTCCACGAACGACAGCGCACGGCGTCCTGGCAGGTAACTGTGATGCATGTACCCCTCCAGTCCTGGTACGACGGCCCGCACCACGTGGATCGGACAGTCCTCAGGTGTGAGATCGATCAAGCCGACGTGGCCAAGGCCCGCCCGCATGAGATTTGAGATGAGGGTTCGCAAGTCTGCCTGGAACGTTGCGCCGGCTGTCGAGGAACGCCGTTCGGCAGGCGGCGCAGATGACACCTCAGCCTTGACCCGAGCGATTGCCTCAGCGTCCATGCGGAAGCGCTTGAAAGCGGAGCGGAAGATGTCGTCCCGAGAGCCTGCAATGAAGTTCAGGCGAGCCTGCAGCGCCTCGGTCAGCGCGCGGAGGATTGCGACTTGTGGGTCCAGATGCGAGCCCGATCCGCGTACGACACCGACGCCACTCTCTTGCTCGTCGTAGACCGAGGCAGAATAGGTCGGTACACCCGTATCGAGCGTGCAGTCATAGACGACGCACGAGACCCGCGCGCGCTCACACGCCTCGACGACGCCGCTGACGAGCGGATCCTCCTCCAGCTGCGATCGGCTCACCACCGGGATTCGATGGCCCGTCACATAGCTGGCCAGAGAGTGGCAAGCCACGGCGTCACGCTCGACCGTCTCATACAGAGCTGACGTGACTGCCTCGAGGAAAGTGTTACCTCCACCCAACCCGTTCGAGGACACTTGAAAAGCTCCGAGGCTCGACAGCAACGCCTCCGAGCGCGACATCCCGACAACCGCCAGCGGGACCATGAACGTGCCCTCGCTCGCAAGGTCCCAAGCCTCGTGCCAGTGAAATGCCCAGTCGCGATTGAACAGGCTGTGCAGGGCAAGGGGAAGGTCGCGCTCGTCGGGGAGCGTGTGGTCGCGGGAGAGTTCGTCGTAGGACGCTCGCACCGACGGCACCTTTGCCGTCTCGGCCGCGTGGAGCTCGATCGCCTCGACTCCACCGGAGACCAGTGCTTGGTCGAGAGTGACCCCCTTGCCCGACGAGCAGGCGATCGTCAAAGCGTTCGGACGAATAGCGAGCGTCGTTGGCACCCCCACGTTGTCGAGCCCTGTGACATCAGCGATTCTCGTGACCCCAGCCACGGTGAGATACGACTTGATGCGCGCAAATGTCTCGCTCGGCGGCGTCGCTCGGTGCGTTCCAGACTGAAAGCCCTTCGTGCATTCATGGGCTTCGTCCCAGAAGCGGATCGGAAGATCCTCGTCGAGTACGCGCTGCGCAAGCATGAGCGAGACGCGCGCGTCGTGGTTGCCGTCAGGCGGCGGCAGCGACGGCGACGCCTGGACCGCCCGCGATAGCCGCAACGGCCGCTCCAACTGCTGCAGCGGCCTGCTTCGGCGACGGAAGGTCCTCTGGGTGCTCACCCTCACCCGACCAGCCGAACGTCGCCAGCGCCGTCGCCTTCAGCTCCTCCTCGGTCAGCTGCGAGCGCACTGTCTTCGTAACCGACTCGATGCTTGCGAGCAGCTCAGGACTCTCGACAAACTGCTGGGCCAGCTTCTTGATCACCTCAGCGTGCTCAGAATCGAGCAGCTCCTGCGACGCGAACAAGGCAAAGTTGCGCGGGTCGAAGTTCGCCGGCAATGGCCCGCGGCCGGGGGCTGGGTTGGGCGGCGTTGGCGCGCTCACAGTGACCTCCAAGTTGGTTAAGAAGGACGGACGCAACTCGACAATGAAGCCGCGACCTCGGGGGCCTCCGAGTCTTACATAGTGGATTGAGTCAGTTCACCGGTGTCGCCGTTTGAGCTCGACCCCGCAGCCGCTCTCTTACTTCGGCGTGCTCGATTTTTGGGATGGGTACCCGGAAACCACCTGCCGCCTGTGTCTGGTCGGGACCGCCCGGACGAACCCGTTGGTGCACTGCCCACGTTTCTCACTTCACCCTCTGGCTCACTTCACCTCTGGGACAGGCGGAGACAGCGCAGGGATGGCCCTCGGCCTCTCTGCCGGGGTCAGATCGACGATCGGAGCATGCCGTAGGCGCAACGGTGTTTAATGAAGCCAGCGTCATGCGACTTCCACGCGCCATCTGCTTCGTCCTCCTCGTCCTGATCCTGCTGGTCGCCCCTGCGCTGGCATCGGCCGAAGAAATCCCTGCGCCGACGCTCAAGGTCAAAGCGGCAGCCGTCCCGATCCCTGGATTCCCGGGCACGGGCAACTTCTACGGCAAGGGTGCGGACGTCGAAGCGACGCTCGAAATCAGCGGCTCTGGGTACGGCGCCACGCCGCAGAACCCAAATGGCAGCGTGCCGCCAGTGTCGGCAGTCAACGTCTACCTGCCGAAGGGCGTGAAGCTCCACCCGTCGGGCTTTGGCTCGTGCACGAAGGCAACGCTGCAGAACATCGGCCCAAGCGGCTGCCCCAAGAGCTCGGTCGCGAGCCCGATCGGAAGCGTTCTCGGCGAAGTGACGTTCGGCACTGAACGCGTGCCGGAGGAAGCAACGCTGCAAGCGTTCTTCGGCCCAGGCGGACGGTTCCTGTTCTACACGCAGGGCTCGAGCCCTGTCAGCCTCGAAGTCGTCTCTGAAGGCCAGTACGTGCGCAGCTCCGGCCAGTACTCGTGGGAGCTGGAGACGCTCGTCCCGGCCGTCGCGACCGTGCCAGGAGCACCCCTGGCGTCGGTCAGCAAGATCCACCTCAAGGCGGGCGCTGCGTACAGGTCACACGGGAAAGTGGTCCCTTACGGCACTGTGCCGAAGAAGGGCGAATGCCCTAAAGGCGGCTTCTACGGCAAGGTTGAAGTCACGTTCGGCGGGACGTTCGGGGGCGAACGCGAATTTGGCATCCCAGCCAAAACGGTCACGAGCGTGATCCGCGTTCCCTGCCCGCGCAGCTAGGCAGACGCTGAGCGACTCGCCGCCGGCCAGCCAGGCCGGCTGAAACCTCACGCCGTACGGCATTTCGCCAAGCAGATAGGCAAGCCAACGGCCGTCATCGCGGTTGTGTGCACCCCAGGCCCTACATGCAACCAACGGTTGCTATTCTGCTGCATGTCCTGCAACCATTGGTTGCGCATAACGAAAGGAAGCCGTTGTGGCTGATGACAGCGTCGAACGAGAGGTCTTGATCGAGGCCAGCCCAGAGGTCGTCTGGGGCGTGATCACGGAGCCAGAGCAGATCAGCCGTTGGTTCAGCGACGAAGCAGACCTCGAGGGACGCGTCGGCACGGATGGCGCGCTCACGTGGAAACCGGGGGGACGCGGCGGAGACAAAGACTTCGACAACACCGTGCCGATCCGCGTGGTGGAGGCGGAGCCGTTCCGCCGTTTCGCTTTCCGCTGGAACCATCCGCAAGGCGCGCAGCCAGACCAGCACAACTCGGCACTGGTCGAGTTCAGCTTGATCGCACAGGACACAGGCACGCTGTTGCGGGTCGTCGAGAGCGGCATCGAAGCGGTGACGAGCGGCGAGCAGGACAGGACCAGATACGTGGAAGAGCATGAACACGGCTGGGGCAAGCACTTTGGTGAACTGCTCGACTACGTGGCCTCGAAGCCGCAGCAGGCAGGCCGCTGATGACCGCTGCGGTCGCCGAGGAAGACGCCCTGTGGGCGGCAGTCGCCGATCCCACGCGCCGGCGCGTCCTGGACGCTCTGCTGGAGCGCGGCGAAGCGACGACGACGACGCTCGCGCACAACCTGCCTGTGACCCGCCAGGCAGTCGCCAAGCATCTCGTCGTGCTCGACCGTGTCGGTCTGGTGACAGGCCAACGCCACGGTCGAGAAGTGCGCTACGCGGTTAGGCCGGAGCGGCTGGACGACGCAGCGGAGGCGATGGCTCGCGTAGCGGCGCAATGGGACAGGCGCCTGGCCCGGATCAAGCGGCTCGCGGAGTCCGTGCAGGCCGAAACCGATCAACTCCCTGACATCTAAGGAGACGCAATGACCAGTCACACAACAGGGACCCGCGAGGAGTGGCTTGCGGCGCGACTCGAGCTGCTCGAAGCTGAGAAGGCGCATACGCGCCAAGGTGACGAGCTGGCGCGTATGCGACAGGAGCTGCCCTGGGTCAGGGTGGAGAAGGAGTACGCGTTCACGACGGACGACGGACGCGCATCGCTCGCGGAGCTCTTCAGCGGGCGTTCGCAGTTGCTCGTGTACCACTTCATGTTCGGCCCTGACTTCACGGCCGGCTGCCCCTCGTGCTCTGCCATCGCCGACGGCTTCTCGGGCTCAGTCGCTCACCTCGTCAACCACGACGTCGCGTTCACAGCAGTTTCGCGAGCACCGCTGGCAAAGCTGCAGGACTACAAGCGTCGTATGGGATGGAGCTTTCCTTGGGCGTCGTCGTTCGAAACCGACTTCAACTACGACTTCCACATCTCGCACACCGAGCAGGAGTGGCAGGCGGGCGCAGTCGACTACAACTTCCGCACCGGTGACTTCAGGGCATCTGAGAGAAGCGCTGGACTGATCGAAATCGCCAAAGGCTCCGGCGTCGATCCTGTGACGTTCAGGAAAGAGGGTCCTGGCATGAGCGCCTTCGCGCTCGAGGACGGCGTCGTCTACCACACGTACTCGGCCTATGGACGGGGCGTCGACGGGATCTGGGGCATGTACGCGTGGCTTGATCGCGCTCCACGTGGGCGCAACGAGAGTGGCATCTGGTGGCGTCGCCACGACGAATACGCAGGAGCTTGAGCCGTGGCGACGATGGGATAGGTCCGTCGCTCCCATCCGGCGCTCAAGCCGGGCGCCGACATTTCCGAAGCATAAGGACCATGGGGCTCCAAAGACGCTCGTCGGGGGACGAAGCGCATCCTGTACACGCGTCGCTGCTCGACGAGCAGCGGACGGCACTCAACCACACGAGCTGGCACGCGCTTGGACGCCTGCTGACGGCCCAACGCCCGCCGATCGCATGGTCGATGGCGCTGCTGTTCGCCTTCAAATGCCTCGTCGCACTCGTCGTCGTCCATTTCCCGCTGGACGCACATCAGCCGACCGGAATCCTCAAGACCGCCGGCGCAGTCGGACTGATCGCGGCCTGCGCCATATGGGTGTTCGGCTCGCAGATCTCGACGCGCGGCTTCGAGTTGATAACTGCGCTGGGCGTGCTGACGGCCACAACGCTCGTCAGCCACGCGCAGACAACCGGCGGCATGATGGTCGCCGCGACGGCATACCTGTGGATCGCGATCTACGCCGCTCACTTCTTTCGGCGTCGCGTGGTCAACGCCCTCGCGCTGCTCGTGTCGGTCGCGTTCGCGTTCGGACTCGTGCGCGACGGTCTCCCGCACGCGGGGGTCTACTGGTTCGTCGTCACTGCGACGGTCTGGTCGATCTGCATCGTGCTGGGGGGATTGAGCGAAGGCCTGCGCAGGCAGGTCGGCACCGATCAGCTCACTGGAGCCCTCAACAGGACTGGCTTTGCCACGGCGGCACTGCGCGAGCGTGCGATCGCCGATCGCACGGGTGCACCGCTCGCCGTCGCCGCGATCGACCTCGACGATTTCAAGCAGATCAACGACTCAGCCGGCCATGCCGCCGGCGACCGCCTGCTGGCGACACTCGTGCGCAACTGGCGCTCGCGCATGCGTCCTGGTGACATCCTTGCCCGCCACGGGGGCGACGAGTTCGTGCTGCTGCTGCCGGCGACCTCGGCGCGCGAGGCAGAAACGGCGCTCACCCGACTGCGAGGCGAGGGCGAGCTGGTCAGCTGGTCGGTCGGCATCAGCGAATGGCTGCGTGGTGAGGAGCTGAGCGCGGTGCTGGCGCGCGCCGACACGCAGCTGTACGAAGCAAAGCTCACCAAGCGTCCCAGGCCACGCGATCACAGCGCCCCTGCGTTTGGGCGCCTCGCTGCCGCCCGCTTGTTGAACGGATAGCTCGCGGCGCTACCACCGGCGCTCACCTGGCGCCACCTCGCTCGAGCGCGTCTTCGTGCGCACGGCGTTCGAGGAACTCGTGTTCGCACTTGCCCATCTCCGTGAGCGGCGCAGCCTCCTCGCAGTACTCGAGCGCAAACGAACGCCAGTCGTTGCCGGCCCGCAGTTGGGCGATCACTGACATCGCGCCGATCTCGGCCCTGGCGAGCAGCGCGTAGTCGGCTGGCATCGTGCAGTAGCGCAGCGCGTTGCCTGACGGGCCGGCAGGCGAGAACCTGCGCTCGAGCCCTCTGCCGACATTCTCGGGCGAGGCGACGAACCGTCGCGTGGCCCATACCAACGGATTGTCTTCGCGCCAGTAGGCAAAGATCTCCTCGGCGGTCACAGGGTCTGTCGAACGCCACATTCCAGCCTCGACGCTCGCCCTCCACGTTCCCTGCACGTCCCCTCGCAGGCATTCGCGGTAGATCGCGACGAGCATCTCGATCCGCTCGCGGCGCAGACGCTTGACGCTGCCGAAGTCGAGGAAGCTGACGCTGCCGTCGTCGTGGAAGACGAAGTTGCCCGGATGGGGATCTGTGTTGAACAGACCCAAGCGGTAGTAGGAGCCGTAGACGAAGCGATGGATCGCCTCGGCCCACTGATCGCGCAAGGCCTGCTCGGCGACGAGCGCTTCGCTCCAGCAGCGACCCCGCATGAGCTGCTGGGTGAGCACACGATCGGTGCTGAGCTCGTCGAGCACCTCGGGAACGTGGATGAAAGGGTGCCCTCTGTAGTGGTCTGCGAACTCGGCCTGGTTGCGCGCCTCAACACCGTAGAGAAGCTCCTCTTCGACGCGCGCACTGATCTCGGCCGCCAGGAGACGGAGGTCCAGCTTCAGCCCGCGTGGAAACAGACCCCCAGCGGTGCCGAGCAACGCGGCGAGCAGCCCTGCATTCCTGAGATCGGCGCGGATCGCCTCCCCCACCCCTGGGTACTGAATCTTGACTGCCACTTCGCGCCCATCGTGCAGCCAAGCTGCATGCACCTGGCCGATCGAGGCCGCCGCGAGCGGCTCCCAGTCGAACTCGGCAAAGTGCCGCTCGACGGGCCCGCCAAGCTCTGTCTCGAGCGTCGCCCGCGCGAGCTGCGCAGCCATCGGCGGTGCTTCGCTGCGCAGACCGGCGAGCGCCTGTTGATAGATCGACTGGAGCTCCTGCGGAACCGCTGGGCCGAGCGCAGTGAATGAGAGCAGCTGACCGACCTTCATCAGCGCTCCCTTGGAGCGGCCGAGCAGCTCGGCGTAGCGCTCAGCTGTCCGCACGTGAAACTCGGCGCCTCGGTCTCCTGCGAAGCCCCCGCGCAGCGCGGTGACGGCGGCGTCACCGACAGCGCGGGCGGTCAGGCCGGCGAGCGGCGCAGAGCGTCGTATCCGGCCCCCCTCGATGCCGCCTGCCCGCGACGCATCGCCTTCGTCGTTGGGCGCTCCTGCCCTTGGCAACTCTCCCGCCTTTCCGAATTGCTGCTGATCACCCAGTCTATGCCCAGTCTGAGGGCTGTCAACCCGCGTCCTCGGTGCTCCGGCAGGCGCAGCGAGGCGCTTCTCAGTCGATCGTGATCGCCCGCATCGTGTGCTCGTCGGGCAGCTTGTCGAGCACGGCTCGCAACGTCTCAAGCTCGTCAGCCTGCTCACGGCCGAGATCGTTGAACAGCAGCCGCAGTGCGGTGTGCGTGATCTTCATCTGCTGCGAGTGCAGCGTGACCGAGAGGATGCCCCGCTCGTCAGCAGTGTCGTCGAGCTCAGCGAGCACCTCTCTGGCCAGCTCGCGGATACGTGGCTCGTGCGCCTCATCCGACACGAGCATGCGAAGCGCCTTTGCTGTCGCTGTGACCTCTCCCCCACTCAGCAGCAGGTGATAGGGCGGCTCGAGATCGTTCTCAGTCAAAGCACACGCCTTTCGTGCATCGGGTGTCGAAGAAGGCTGAGTTTATGCGCCGACGCACCTGCTCGCCGTGGAGCGCTGTCGGCGCGCCGCTGGGCGCTAGCCCTTCTGCTTCAGCTTGCCACTAGCCGTTTCGTTGAAGCCGCAGGAGATCCGCGGCGGCCCTTCGGTTTCTTCGGCATAGCCGACGACGAGCTTCTTCGTCTTCAGCGAGCCACGGATTTCCCAGTGCAGCAAGGCTTCGCTCGAGCCTTTCTTGGCGACGAACGTCTGCCCGCTGAATTGACCGCTGAAGCTGAACGTGTGCGTAGGCCCAACCTTCAGCGTCTGACCCTGTTCGACGGGGAAGCAGGCGGTGTGCAGCGTGGCAGTGCCTTTGGCGAGCACCCGCTTGCCCTGCTTGACGATCGAGAAGGCGATCGACCCGGACTCGTACTTCTGGCCTTTGAGGCTTGCGCTCCACTTCGAGCCGGGCTTGGGCGTCGGGGCGCTCGCCGCAGTGGCGCTTGCAGCAGCGATCAAGACGACGATGACGGCGGCCAACGCCGCCCTTCCCCCCGTGCGCATCGCAGATACGGTAACGCAACAGTGCGGCAGCAGCGGCGATTGTCCTAGCCTGGAGGAAGTGCCAGAGCATGCGCGCCATCGCGTAGTTGTCGTCGGCGGCGGCTTCGCCGGACTGCAGGCGACGCTGAAGCTCGCCAAGCAGCCTGTCGAGGTGACGCTCGTCGACAGGCGTAACTTCCACCTGTTCCAACCGCTCGCCTACCAGGTCGCCACGGGCGCACTCGCGCCGAGCGAGATCTGCTACCCGCTTCGCACGATCTTTCGCGGCAAGGACAACGTCGACGTATTGCTCGCAGAGGCCAGCGGCTTCGACCTCGTCGACAGGCGCGTCGAGCTGCGGTCTGTCGCCGAGGGCATCGACACGCCAAGCTCGATCGAGTACGACAGCCTGCTGGTCGCAGGCGGCTCGCGCTACTCGTACTTCGGGCACGACGACTGGCAAGGGTTCGCGCCTGAGCTGAAGTCGCTCGAGGGAGCGCTCGACATCCGCAGCCGAATCCTCACTGCGCTCGAGGCAGCCGAGTGGGAGCAGGATCCTGCGCGTCGACAGGCATGGCTCACGTTCGTCGTCGTCGGCGCCGGCCCAACGGGCGTCGAGATGGCGGGACAGATCGCAGAGATCGCCCACGACTCGCGCGCTGAATTCCGTCGTGTGAACACCAGCTCGGCGCGGGTCCTGCTGATCGAGGCTGCAGAGCGTGTGCTGACAGGCTTCCCGCCGTCACTCTCGGCGAGCGCTGCGCAGGCGCTGCAGAAGCTCGGCGTGACGCCGCTGCTCGGCCACTCGGTCACTGACGTCGCCAGCGACGCGGTGACGACGACGAGTCCTGACCAAAGCACGGAACGCCACCCAGCGCACACGGTCATATGGGCGGCTGGAGTGACCTCGTCACCCCTCGCGCGGCAGCTCAGCGAAGCCTCAGACGCAGAGCTCGACCGCGCTGGGCGCCTGATCGTCGAGCAGGACCTCTCGCTTCCCGGCCACCCTGAGGTGCAGGCGCTCGGGGACATGGTTGCCGTGCATCGCGAGGGAGGCCAAGTCGAAACGCTCCCTGGCCTCGCACCGGTGGCGATGCAGCAGGGCCGCCACGCGGCAGCCAACGTGAAGGCGCGACTGGCAGGTAGGGCGACGCGGCCGTTCGACTACAAGGACAAGGGCAACCTGGCAACGATCGGCCGTGCGAAGGCGGTCGCCGACCTCAAGGGCCTGCATCTCAGTGGCGGCCTGGCGTGGGTCACTTGGCTGGCAGTTCATCTCTGGTACTTGATCGGCTTCCAGAACCGCCTGCTCGTGCTGACGCGCTGGGCTTTCAGCTTCGTCACGCACGGGCGCGGGGCGCGCTTGATCGGCGCCGTCGCACAGCGATCCGCTGCAGAGCAGCCGACGGCACCCGGGCTGGAGCGGTTCGAGAGCTAGCTGCGCGGGTACGGCAGCGGCGTGAGGATCTCGTCCAAGCGCTCGCGCAGCTGCTCGAAGCGCGGCGGCAGCGAGAGGCGCTCACCGAGATGGTCAGCGTCCTCGTCGACGGCGAAGCCTGGGCCGATCGTGGCGATCTCGAACAGCACGCCGCTCGGCTCGCGGAAGTAGATCGAGCGGAAGTAGAAGCGATCGATCACCTGCGTCGGGTGCCCGCCACCGTCGGTCACGCGGGCTCGCCATGCCTCCTCGTCCTCGGGCTGAGAGGCAAAGGCGACGTGGTGAACGGAGCCGGCGCCTTGGATGGGGTGCTCGGCGGGCGGCTCGTCGTACACGTAGAAGCTGCTGCGCCGATCACCTCGTGCCTCCCAGCGCGTTGCGTCACCGCTCTCAGCTGTGAACCCGAGCGTCTCGGCGAGCAGGCCTGCGCTGCTTGCAGGCGCAGCGCTGTAGGCGCGCACTCCAGCAAAGCCCTGCAGCGCGTGCTCTGACGGGATCCCGGGAGCGGTGGCGCGCAACAGCGGATCCTCGCCGGCGTATACGGCCAGCTCGTGGTCGAGTCCCTCTGGATCGGCAAAGCGCAAGCTCTCGGCGCCGCTGATCTGCTCGGTGCCACGCGTGCTCTCAACGCCGGCATCGGCGAGCCGCGCCGCCCAGAAGTCGAGCGTCGCTGCGGAGCCGACCCGCCAGACGATGCGGTGCACCATCCCAGCGCCGGGCGTGCCACGCACGGCGCCTGGGTACTCGAAGAACGTCAAGTCCATCCCAGGCGAGCCGTCGTCGTCGCCGTAAAACAGGTGGTAGACGGTTGGGTCGTCCTGGTTGACGCTCTTCTTGACCATCCGCAAACCGAGCAGCCCGGTGTAGAACTCGACGTTGCCGACGGCGTCGCCGGTGATCGCAGTGATGTGGTGGATGCCCTCGAGCTTCATCTGCGAAGTGACATTATCGCCGCGTGCAAGAAGGCTCGCTGATCCCCCGCTTCGGCGCCGCCCGTCGCGATCGCTCGCTGGCGGTGCTCGAAGGCTTCCACCCGCTCAAGCACGCGCTGCGCTTCGGCGCGAACGTGCTCGAGGTCGTCAGCTGTGACGTCGAGCAGCTCGACCGACTCGCGGCACAGCTGGCGCCAGATCAGGTTGCGCGCATCCACGAGCTGGCCAGGCCGGTGCAACCTGAGGTCTTTACGCAGCTCGCGCCGCTGCCGCCGACGACGGGCGTGATCGCGCTGGCAGAGCGGCCGGCAATCGACGCGGCGGCGGTGCTCGCCGGCCGCGAGCACCGGGGGCCGATCGTGCTGCTCGAGGATCCGCGCGACCTCGGCAACATGGGCGCGTGCGTGCGCGTGTCAGCGGCGGCGGACGCTGCCGGCGTACTCACGACAGGCAGTCATGACCCGTGGGCACCAGATGCGTTGCGGGGCGCTGCAGGCCTCCACTACGCGCTGCCGGTCGCGCGCCTGGAGCAGCTCGACGCGCTGGATGTCGACGAGCGTCGTCCGCTGCTCGCGCTCGACCCGGACGGTGAGCCGCTGCAGCCGGATCAGCTGCCGACGGACGCGGTGCTCGCGTTCGGCACGGAGCGCTACGGACTCAGCGATCAGCTGCTGGCGCACGCAGACGCGCGCATCAGCATCCCGATGCGCGCTGGCGTGTCGAGCCTCAACCTCGCGACGTCTGTCGCTGCGGTGCTGTTTGCGTGGCGCTTGGCCCGCTAACGCGCGTCGCGCGCAGCCAGTTCAACGCCGTCGAGCAGCTCCCAGTTGCCTTGCAGCGCAGCACAGGCGCGGGTGACCATCAGCTCGGTCAGCTCGTCGACGTCCTCGACGTCGCTCATCAAATCGACGATCAGCTCGCGTGCTTGACGGGCGTGCTCGCGGTCGAGCCGCTCGTGCAGCGTGAAGTACTCGACGGCGGGTCCTTCAGGGCGGTAGCCGTAGTGCTCTGCCAGGCCTTCGAGCTTCGTCTGGGCGATCTCGGGCTGGCTGGCCTCGATCGCGTACAGCACAGCGAGGTGCTCGAGCAGCTGCTCGCCTGCCGTCCACGCCTGGGCGCAGGAGTCGGTCTCAACGAGCACAGCCTGCTCAGCCGACTTGGGTGAGCGCGCGCCGGCGGCCTCGGCGAACTGGTCCCACAGCTGCACGTGCGAGGACTCCTCATCGGCGTGGCGTGCGAGCCCTGGAGCGTGCTCGGGCCCTGCCTTGCTCGCAGCGAGCGCTGAAGCATCGGCGAGCGCGACGACGGCAGCGCGGTACTCGCCGGCGTAGAGCGCGAGCTCATCTGCGCCTAGCTCGCCTGCGCTCCAGCGCTGATAGAAGGGGTGCTCGAGCACATTGATCGCGCTGCGTGCGTCGTCCAGCCTGGAAAGGACATCCATGGAGTTTCTCCTCTGCGTCTGGGGTGTCATCGCGGAAGTTTCGTCGCGCACGCGGACAGCTACGCGGGGTTGGACGCGGGGTTGGCGGCGGCCCACGCTACGATCTCGCGCGAATCGGCGATCGCGGTGCCGTCGTCGAGCTCGAGCACGGGGACCCAGCGTTTGCCGGTCAGCTCCTGCGCACGCTTGCGGCCTGAGGTGTTGTTGAGCGCTGCAGGCAGCGGCGCAAAGCCGTAGGACTTGACGAGCACTGGGTCGTGGCCTGCGTCCTTCAGTGCGTGGTAGGCGTTCGCGCAGGGGTGTCCACCGGGGCGCGGCGTAGGGAAGGTGCCCCAGCAGACGTACAGCTTCACGAGACGGTCAGCGTGCCTTCCATGCCTGCTTGGCGGTGGCCTGGAACTGTGCAGTAGAAGGTGTACGTACCTGGCTTGAGGTTCAGCGTGAGCGTCTTCTTCCCCCCGGTGAAGACGGGGGTCTGCCCGGCGACGGTGCTGCCCTGGGCAACTGCCACGTCGTGTTCGACGGGCGAGCCGTTGGCAAATTCGATCGTCACCTTGCCGGCCTTGGCGCTCAGCGTCTTCGTGTCGTACGCAAGCTGCCCGGCAGGGTTGGCGGCGAGCTTCAGCGTCGTCGCTGCGGTCGCGGCGGGCGAGGAGGGCGGCACTGGCGTGCCGGTCGTCGCCTTGGGCGAGGTCTTGGTCTTCTTTGCAGGCGTGCTCTTGCTTGGCGTCGACTTGGCAGGGGCTGGCGAAGGAGCCGCTTTGCTCGATGTCGCTTCGGCCGATGTCGAGGAGCCGGCATTGGCGCTGGCGCTGCTGTTGGCCGATTCGGGCGCGGCTGTGTCAGGCGTGTTCGCGCCGAAGTTTTCCTGCTTCGGTGGCTTGCCCTCGGCCTTGGACTCGCCGCCAGAGGTGATCACGGCGGTGGAGACAGCAGCGAGCACGAGCACAGCTGTGATCGCTGAGACGATCCGCTGACCGCCGAGATTGCCGGGGAAGTCAGGGTTGCGCATGCCAAGGCCGAGCGAGACGAACAGCGCCCAGGCGACGAGCAGCCCACCGGCGATGTAGAAGGGGGTCTTGCTCTTCTCGGCGGCCAAAATCGGCGCCAGATGTACAGCGAGCGTGTGCACGGGTGAGCGAGCCTAGCCGATGCGCCCCTGGATATGCTGCCTGGCGCGATGGTCGATGCGGTGCGCACACCAGAGGACGCGCTGGCTGGTCTGCCGGACTATCCGTTCACGCAGCAGTACCGCGAAGTGGACGGCTTGCGCCTGGCGCACATCGACGAGGGCGAAGGGGCGCCTGTGATCTTCATGCACGGCGAGCCGACGTGGTCGTTTCTGTGGCGCAAGGTGATCCCGCCGGTACGCGACGCAGGCTTTCGCTGCATCGCGCCTGATCTGGCGGGCTTTGGCGGCTCTGACAAGCCGACGGACATCGGCTGGTACTCCTACGACGAGCACACGGAGCAGACGGCGAGCCTGCTGGAGGAGCTCGACATAAGCGGTGCGACGATCGTCGTGCACGATTGGGGCGGCCCGATCGGGCTGCGCTTGGCAGTCGAGCAGGCGGAGCGGATCGAGCGGATCGTGATCCTCGACACAGGCCTGTTCACGGGCCACCAGAGGATGACGGACGCGTGGACGGCGTTCCGCGACTTCGTCGAGCGCACGGAGGACCTGCCGGTCGGCTTTCTCGTGCGCGGCGCGTGCAAGCAAGACCCAGGCGATGAGGTGATCGCGGCGTACGACGCGCCTTACCCAAATGCGGCGTCGAAGGCGGGGGCACGTGCGTTTCCGCTGATGATCCCGCGCACGCCTGAGCAGCCAGGAGCTGCGGCCGGTCAGCGCGTGCAGGACGCGCTGGGCAGAGACACGAGGCCAAAGCTCGTGCTGTGGGCGGACTCAGACCCGATCCTGCCGCCGCACGTCGGCGAGCGCTTCGCGCAGACGGTCAGCGCACCGCCGCCGCGGCCGATCGAGGACGCGAGCCACTTCTTGCAAGAGGACCAAGGCCCGCTGATCGGTGGGCTGATCGCGGACTGGCTAACTGCCGGCTGAGCTAGGGATCTGGGGCTGCTCGTCTCCAGCCTCGAGCCCGGGCTCTGAGCGCGAAGCGCGCAGCTCGTAGCTGCGCCGCGCCATCGAGTCGGCGTCGGCGAGCACGCGGTCGGCCTTCATTGCGCGCGCCATGCCCTCGGACAGGCGCCGCGGCAGCACGGCGCCGAGCACGTTGGTGCGCTTGCCTGACTTGGGCACCCAAACTTCGACGGTGCCGTAGTGCAGTGCGTCGACGATCGCGTCGGCGACTTCGCTTGGCTCGAGGTTGGAGAACCCGCGCGCTTGGCCGAGCCCGCCGCCGAGCTCGGTGTTGACGACGTAGGGCATCACGTAGCTGAGGTCGATGTGGGCGTCCATCAGATGCAGCTCGCCGCGGACGGCCTCGGACAGTCCGACGACGGCGTGCTTGGTTGCCGAATAGGTGGCTCCACCGGGCGCGCCGAACTTGCCAGCTTGCGAGGAGATGTTGACGATGTGGCCGCGGTCGCGCGGGATCATGCGGGCGAGGGCAAGCTTCATGCCGAGGATCACACCGTGCAGGTTGATGTCGATCTGACGCGCAGCGGTGAGGTCGTCCTCGTCGATGAAACGACCGATCTGCATGATGCCGGCGTTGTTGATCAGCACGTCGAGCGGCCCGAGCTGACGCTCGGTCTCGTCGAGGAAAGCGGAGAAAGAGCCACGGTCGGTCACGTCGAGTGCGATCGCGACGGCGCTTGGCCCGAGCTCGTCGGCGGTGGCACGAGCTGCGTCGAGGTCGACGTCGCCGATGGCAACCTTCATTCCCTGGCCGAGCAGCGCTTTGGCGGTGGCGCGTCCGATGCCGCGGGCGCCCCCTGTGATGGCGACGGTCTCTCCGGCGAGGATGCGGGGCTGCTTGGCCATGATCTTCCTCCTGGTGGTCTGCGGTGGGCGCGGGCGCGCTGGCTGGACAGCCAGGATAACCCGACTGCGATTGTGGGGTAGTAGGGTTGAGCACATGGCCAGCTTCGATTTCGAGGGTCAGCGAATCGCGTACACGGAGTACGGCGGTGGGCCTGCGGCAGTCACGGAGTCGGGCAAACGGGGGCGCACGGCGCGCAGCTCGAGCGCGGGCGAGCGACCGCTGATCCTCGTTCACGGCCTGCTGCTCTCGCAGGAAATGCACCGCCCACTGGCGGAAGAGTTGGCAGCACGTGGCAATCGTGTGATCACGGTCGACCTGCTCGGCCACGGCGAATCGGATCGCCCACGCGACATGTGGCGCTACTCGATGCGCTTCTTTGGCGATCAGATCGTCGCGCTGCTGGATCACTTGGAGATCGACGAAGCGGTCGTGATGGGCACGTCGCTTGGCGCGAACACGGCGCTGAACATCGCGCTGACTGCACCTGAGCGCTTGCGTGGGATGGTGATCGAGATGCCAGTGCTCGACAACGCGCTGATGTGGAGCGCGCTGACGTTCACGCCGGTGCTGGTGGCGCTGACGTTCGGCGAGCAGGCAATGAAGCTGATCGGGCGCGGCGCGCGGGCAATCCCGCGGCGGCTGCTGCCGCACTACGGCAACGTGGCGCTCGACTTGATCCGCCAAGAGCCGGGCCCGAGCGGCGCGGTCTTGCAAGGTCTGTTCTTTGGGCGCATCGCGCCGCACCGCAACGACCGCCGCACGTTCGAGACGCCGGCGCTGATCCTCGGCCACCACCGCGATCCGGTGCACCCGTTCTCGGATGCGGGGATGCTCGCGGAAGAGCTGCCAAATGGCAGGCTGATCGAAGCGAACTCGTTCATCGAGCTGCGCGCCCAGCCTGAGCGTCTGACGAACGAGATCGCGGCATTCCTCGACGAGGTGTGGGCAAGCGGGCGCGACGGACGCGCAAAAGCGAAACGCACTGCGTCGAGCAAACCGGCGAAACGTACGGCGTCGAAACGCAAACCAGCGCCGCGCAAAGCGGCAAAAGCGGCAGCGGCCCGCTAGCTCGTACCTACGAGTAGGCCGGGGCCTCGCTGGCAAACCCGGCGATAGCGATCGTATATACGCCTGGCGTATATACATATGCGCTCAAAGCCCAAAAGAGAGAGGCCAGACCCTCTCCGCCGTAGCTTGCGGCTGCAGCTACTTTTTGTGCTTGAACAGTTCGAACTCGTTGACGCTGACGTGCCCGGGGGCGTCAGGCGTGCCGACGGCGCTCGACGGCGCCTGGCTGATCCACAGCACGATGAAGCGATAGGCCTTCTTGGCGGCTGCCTGCCCGGCGCTCGTAGACCCGCCGAACTTGATCCGGGCGTGCTTCTTCTTGGCGACGATCGCTGGCGTCAATGCGACCCAAGCGGGGTCGGTGATCGAGGTGGGTGGCGCTTCGCCGTTGGCGCCGTAGATCTGCACGGTCATGCCAGGCGTGGTCGTGGACAATCCGGCGGCAGAGAGCTTGCGTGGTTCGTTCAGATCGATCACGAGGCCCTCGGCCATTTTGGGGGCGACGGAAGGTTCGACGAGCGCGGTCCAGCCGGTCGAGGAGTCGCCATCGATCGCGAGGCTGGGGTCGCCGAAGTTGGCGGCTGCGTAGTTGTAAGGGTTGTACGTCGCGGCGGCGTTCGTGTCGAGCAGCAGCGCTTCGGGGTGGGCTTCGCCAACGGGCGTGCTCGGGTTGTTCGCTTTGGGGGTGCTGGTCGTCGGCGTGCTGCCGCCAGAGCCGGTGGGCGTGACGGCGGGGACGTTCGGCGTGGGTATCGGCGTCGGCGAGGCGAGCGGGATCTTGGGCGGCGTGGCGGGTTTGATCGTCGTTGGCACGCCGATTTTGGCGGGCGTGGTGTCGGTCGCTGCGGGGGGCAGCGCCGTGGCAGGTGTGCTCGGTGTGGTGGCAGCGGGCGCGGGCACTTGCGCGACGGTGGTCACGGCGGGCTTGGGCTTGCCTTTGCTGAGCGCGGCGTATGCAGCGCCGACGGCACCGGCGACGAGCAGGGCGAGCGTAGTCAGAATGACTGCGGCTGAGCGCCAGGTTGGCGTACGCGTGCGCAAGCTGTCAGGCGCGCCTGCGCCGCACTGCAGGCACCAGTCCTGCCCGTCGTCGAGCGGTGCGCCGCACTTGGCGCAGCTGCTGGCGGGCGCTGTCTGCTCAGCAGGCGCGGGCGAGCTGGGCGGGTCAACGGATGGTTGCTGCCCAGTGGGCGCAGCGGGCGGGTCTGCGACAGCAGTGGCCACGCACTCGATTCTAGTGTGCGTGCTCCTGACCAGGCGCGGGTAGACCGCCAGGGACGATCTCACGGCCTGTGGGTTTGTGCTGTCGATCGAGTTCGAGCTGCCAGTAGAAGCGGGTGAAAATGGCGCCGTCGCGGAACTGGCCGACGTGCGGCTCGACGGGCTCGCCCTCGGCCATGGCGACGATCAGCTCTGGGTAGGTGCGACCGCTGTGAGCGGCGTAGGCGGGCGCGGGGAAGGCGCCGCCAAAACGCGTGTTGACATCGGTGATGCCGATCCCGATGTGCGGGTCGCGAAACACTTGGATGGTGGCTGGGCCGGTGACTTGGAGTGCCTCCATCGTCTTTCGACCGAGCTCGATCAGCTCGTCGTCACGCACGACTTCGCCCTTGATCGACTCGCCACCGCGCGACTCGAGCATCGTGCGAGGAATGGCGTTGATGCAGCGCCCGTCGAGATCGCCGAGGCAGTCGATCGACAGCTCGGGCCCGCCCATGGCGCGCTGCACCATCACGGGCTCAGCGGCTGGCAGATCGATCGTGCGGCCAGGGTCGGGGGGCGGCTGCTGCAGATAGTCGACGAAGAAGCGGGCCTGCTCAGGGGTGTGGGCGAGATGGATCGAGCGAGCGCCTGAGCCGCGCAGGGGCTTGACCATCACTGGGTAGTCGAGCGCTTGCAGGGCAGCGTCGTCGTCGGGCAGGACGGTGGGCGGCGAGGGCAGCTGAAGGCGCTGCAGCAGCAGGTGCGTCTCGTACTTGTCGTACGTGGCACGGGCGATCTCAGAGCTGGGCACGAAGGCGGGCAGACGCCGTTCCTCGCGAGCAAGAGCAAGCAGCTCGATGTCGAGATCGGTCAGTGGCAGCACGACGCCGACTTCGTGCTGTTCGCAGATCTCGCGCAGCGCTGCGATGTAGTTGGGGTCGTCGATTCGGGGCACGGCGACGCGTGTGTGCGCGGCGTACTGAGCGGGGGCGAGCGGCGCAGGATCGGCGACGACTGTGTGCGTGAGGCGGGCAAAGCTGGAGACGATGTCGTAGCGCTTGCCTGCGCCTGTGAGCAGCACGGCGGGTCTCATGTCTCGCGGCCTTCAGGTGTTGGTACGTCGCCGTCCCAGCCACCGGTCTCGCCCTTGTAGAGGCCACCACCGCTGAGCACGAGCGCTGGCGTGCGCAGCAGGATCTGCAGGTCGAGCGCGAGCGAGCGGTGCTCGACGTAGTGCAGGTCGAGCTCGATCCGCTCTGACCAGGGCAGCGAAGTGCGCCCGTTGATCTGCGCCCAGCCGGTGATGCCTGGCTTGACGTCGAGGCGCATGCGCTGGCGCGCGGTGTATTGGGCAACTTGCGCAGGCAGCGTCGGGCGTGGCCCGACCAACGACATCTCGCCGCGCAGCACGTTGAGCAGGTTGGGCAGCTCGTCGAGCGAGGTGCGTCGCAGGAAAGCGCCGACGCGGGTGATGCGCGAGTCATTGGCGTTGACTGCGAGGCCGGCACCGACGTGCTCGGCGCCGTCGACCATCGTGCGCAGCTTGAGCATGTCGAACGGCTGGCCGTGCAGGCCGGAGCGCCGCTGTCTGTAGATGACGGGGCCTGGCGACTCGAGGCGAATGGCGAGCATGGCGAGGAGCAGCACAGGCGCGCTGAGCAGCAGCGCGCAGGCAGAGAAGACGATGTCGAAGGCACGACGGATCATCGGGTGCCCTCGGCGACGTCCCACCAAGCGTCTGTCCCATGTCGCAGCCAGTCGGACAGCCCGACTGCGATGGACGCAGTGGTGAGCACGTAGTAGCGGGCGAGCCGCGGCAGCGGGAAGGGCAGTGCGCCAGCGAGCAAGGCGAAAGCGAGGAAGAGTCCTTGCAGGTAGAGGGTGAGGTTGTAGGGCAGGCCGGCGCCGTCGGCGACGAGCGCGACGTTGGCAGCGAGCGCGAGCAGGTGCAAGCCGGGGCTCGAGTAGCGAAGCAGACGGTGGGAGAAGATCATCAGCGCATAACCGGGCGTGTAGCCACGCGGCGAGAGCATGCGGCCGCGCAGCACGATGGGCCAAGTGTGGCTCATCATGCGCCGCTTGCGGGCGAACTCGCCGTGCAGCGAAGGCACCATCTTCTCGCTGGCGCGAGCGCTTGGCACGTAGATGGCGCGCAGCCCACGCTTGACCATGTTGAAGGGCAGCGACAGATCGTGGCCCATGATCGGGTCGACGACGATATAGGCAGAGCGACGAGTGGCGTAGATGGCGCCGTTGCCTGCGGTGATCGAGGAGAGCTGCGACTCGAGCGCTCGCACGGCGAGCTCGTAGCGCCAGTAGACGCCCTCCTGGTTGGAGGCATCGCGCCCGCTGGCGCCCTGCACGAAGCGGACCTGCCCGCATGCGTATCCGACGCGCTGGTCGCGGAAGGCGGCGACGAGCTGCTGCAGCGCATCGGGCTCCCATGAGGAGTTTGCATCGGAGAAGGCAACGATCTCGGAGTCTGATCGAGCGACAGCGGCGTCTTGCGCGCGGATCTTGCCGCCGCGGGGAAGTTCGAGCACGAGGTCTGCACCGCTGGCGCGGGCGCGCCCAGCGGTCTGATCGGAGCAGCCGTCGCAGGCGACGATCAACTGCAAACGCTCACGCGGGTAGTCGAGCGCGAGCGCGTTGCCGAGCTTGGCGGCGATCACGTCTTGCTCGTTGTGCGCGGCGACGATCAGCGAAACGGTAGGGAGCGATGTTTGATCGGCTCCGCCCCTGTCGGGGCTTCGCGGATGGCTGCGGGCGGCCAGACGTTGGACGCGGGCAAGCACGGCGAGCGCAAGCGCATAGCCAAGCTGGGTCCAGACGATCAGCGCGATGGACAGCCAGAAGATGACTTCGAGAACGAGCACGGAGGGATTCTGGCGGACGTGGGCGGCGATGCCAGGCGGGGAGAACTTCGGCACAGAGAACACGCGCGGTGAGCGCGGGCGCCTGGAGGGTAGTCTCGGGGCATGAGCTACACGAAGATGAACCTCACTGAGACGGTAGACAGCGCGCCGCGCTTTGGCTTCGAGGAGATGGGCGAGGCCCACTTCCCGCGCGAAGAGCTGGGTGCGAAGCAGACGGGACTCTCCTATCAGGTGCTGCGACCAGGCAAGCGCCAGCTGTTTGGCCACAAGCACGACAAGGCGGAGGAGGTCTATGTCGTGCTGAAGGGCAGCGGGCGGATGCGTTTGGACGACGAGATCGTCGAGCTCTCAGCACTCGATGCGATCCGCGTCGAGCCGCAGGTGATGCGCGCGCTGGAGGCAGGCCCTGACGGGCTTTCATGGCTTGCGTTTGGCGCCCACTTCGAGAAGGACGGCGAAGTGGACCGCATGTTCTGGCAGGACTGAGCAGGCGCCTCGGCCGTCAGGACTCGGCAGCGCTCAGCGAGTCAGCTGCTCGTACAGCGCGAGTGTACGTGTGGCGATCGCGTCCCAGCCGTACTCGCCGGCGGCGAGCTGCTGAGCACCGGCAGCGAGCGCAGCGAGCTTGGCGGGGTCTCGCAGGAGCCCGCCAAGCGCCTCGCCGAGCGCGGCGGGATCACCAGGCGGCACGGCGTGGGCGGCGCCTGCAGCGGCGATCTCGCTGAAGCCACCGATGTCGGAGACGAGCAGGGGCTTGCCGAAGGCGAGCGCAGTGAACAGCACGCCTGACTGCTCGATCTCGCGGTAGGGCAGCACGACGAGGTCGGCACGGCGGAAGTAGGGCGGCAGCTGCTCGTCTGTGATGAAGCGCGGCACGAAGCGCACGTTGGCGGGGGCACGAGCTTGCAGCTCGGAGATGTCCATCCGCGGCATGCCGGCGATCCACAGCTCGGCGTCGTCGATCGTGCGCCAGGCGTCGAGCAGGACGTCGATGCCCTTGTACGGTCGCAGCAGGCCGAAGAACAGCACGACGGGCTTGTCGGTCTGAAACGGCGGCGGCGACTCAGGGGCTTCTGCGAGGTGGGCGAAGGCGCCGTGCGGAATGACGTGCACGCGCTCAGCGTCGATGCTGAGCTCGTCGATCAGACGCGCACGGCCGTGCGCTGAGTGGGCGACGATCGCGTCGAAGTGGTCGTACAGCCGTCGCTGCGCGTCGCGTTGACCGGGCCGCGGTTCGCGGGGCAGCACGTCGTGCGCAGTGAGCACGAGCGGCTTGTCGCGTGGCAGCAGTTGACCGTCGAGCTGCTGCACGGAGAGCCACTGGAAGTGCACGACGTCGGCAGCCTGCGCTGTGCGGCGATAGCGCAGCATGTCGGGCACGTGCTCGGCGAGCTTGAGCGCGCGACGGGCACGCTGAGCGGCTGCGCCGCTGCCAGGTACGAGCGCACTGGCGCGGTAGAAGAACTCGATCCGTCGATAGCTGCGCGCATCGGGCACGGAGCCGTAGGCGAAGCGGCTCGTGTAGAGCGAGACCTCAGCGCCAGCTGCGCCGAGCGCGCTGCACAGCGCGTGGTCGTAAGGCGGCGTGTAGGCGGAGGGGTCGACGACGTGGACATTCATCGCCGCAGACTCTAAGCGGGGTCTCCGATTGTCCCGGGACGGGTCCAGCGTCGGGCGGGAGTGAGTGAAGGTCCGCCAGATCATCAAGCTGATCGAATGGGACGGCTGGCGGCAGGTGAGCCGGAAGGGCAGTCACCGACAGTTCAAGCCAAGTCGCGTAGACGGCGCGCAGTAGGGTCCGGCCATGCCGGACCCTGAGGTCTCCTACTGCGTGGTCAACACGTCGCAGCGCGAGCTGCTGCTGCGCGGGCTCGACGCGATCGCGCGCGAGCGCGAAGGGCTGCCGTTCGCGAGCGAGGTGCTCGTGCTCGACAACGGCTCGCGCGACGGCTCGGCTGAGGCGGCGCAAGCGCATGCGACGGTCGACGAGACGATCGCGCTGGAGCAGCGTCGCGGCAAGGGAGCGAACGACTCGGAGATGCTGCGCCGTGCGCGCGGGCGCTACGCGCTGCTGCTGAACGAGGACTCGGAGCTGCAGCAGGGAGCGACGCTGGCACTGTGGCGAGCGCTGAACGAACGCCCTGACGCAGCCTGTGCAGGCGCACGCTTGCTGCGGCCAGACGGTCAGGAGCAGCCGTCGGCGTGGCGCTTTCCGACACCGCTCACAGCGCTTGCAGGCGCACTCTTGCTGCACCGCTTGTACACGGTCGAGAGTGGCGGCTCGCAGACGCGCGTCGTCGACTGGTGCCAGTCGGCTGCGCTGATGGTGCGGCGCGAGGCGGCTGAGCAGGTCGGTTATCTCGATCCTGACTTCTTCGTCTACTCAGACGAGGTCGACTTCGCGCGCCGCTTGCGCGACGCGGGCTGGCTCAGCCTGCACGTGCCGGGTGCGAGCGCAATCCATCACGAGCAGCTTTCGACGGACGCAGTGCCAGAGCGGCGGATCGTCGAAATGGCGCGCAACCGCGACGTGTACATGCGCAAGCACCACTCGACAGCGGCGGCACTGGCGGTGCGCTGGCTGACTGCTTGGCCATATGCGCTGCGTGCCCTGGCTGCGACGGTCATACCTGGCCATTCGCCGCGCCGTTACTGGCGCCACGTGACGGCAACGCTGCAGCCGAATCGCGGCGAAGGCTTGCGCGAGGCAGCGGCGCGCTACAACAGCGAAGCGTGAGCTGGCACTGGGCGGGCCGAGGGCGACGGCTGGCTGCTCCAGCTGAGTGCGGCGTGTGGACTTCGCCTACTGGGCTTGCAGACCGAGCTCGTCGAGCAATACGTCGACGACGTGTGCGTCGAGCTGAGTGCCAGCGACACGGTGCAACTCGGCAGCTGCCTCAGCAGGCGAGCGTGCGGGGCGATAGGGACGGTCGGTGACGATCGCCTCGTATGTGTCGCATGCAGCGATGATCCGTGCAGCGAGCGGGACCTGCTCGCCGGCGAGGCCATCGGGGTAGCCGCGCCCGTCCCAGCGCTCGTGGCTGGCGCGCACAGCTGGGGCGAGATGGGCAAAGGCTGGGATGTTCGCGACGAGCGTCCCACCGGCAGCAGCGTGGCTGCGCATCGTCACCCACTCACGCTCGTCGAGCGGACCTGGCTTGAGCAGGATCTCGCTGGGGATGGAGACCTTGCCGACGTCGTGCAGCAACGCTGCGTAGCGCACATCGCTGGCACGACTCTGGCTGAGCCCAAGCCGCAGCGCGACGCGCTCTGTGAGGTCTGCGACTTGCTGCTCGTGCGAAGCGGTGTAGTCGTCCTTGGCCTCGACTGTGCTCATCAACGCAGTGAGCGTCGTCGTGAACGTCTGCTCGAGATCTGTGACGAGCATGGCGCGGTGCACAGATGAGCCGAGGCTCGCTGCGATCGCCTCGACGAGCACAGCGTCTGACTCGCTCAGCCCGCCGCGCTCAGGGGACTCGATGTTGAGCACTCCCCAGACGCTGCCGTCGACGACGATCGGGACGCTCAGCTCAGCACGCGGGTCCGTCTTGGGGTCGCGCTCGATGTAGTCAGGATCTTCACGCGTGTCGAGCACGAGCGCGCTCTTGCCGCTGCGCGCGACGCGCCCGTTGACGCCATCGTGGAGCGACTGCTCGACGAGCAGGAACTCTGTCATCACCTCTGCAAGCGCGCCGCTGCCTGCAATCAGGCGCAGCGTGTCGCCGTCGAGGCGCTGGATAGCGGCGAGGTAAAAGGCGAACGTCTCGTGCAGCTCATCGACGACGAGCCTGACCATCTCAGCGATGTCGTTTGTCGCGCCCAAACGCGCAGTGAGCCGTGCGCCGAGCTGCAACTGCGCACGCAGATAGGCGACCTCGCCAGCCGACGCGATGTCGCTGACGCGCGCATCGGCGCGATGACGGCGCAGCGCCTCCTCGCGCCTGCGACGCTCGCGCAAGGTCGCAGGCTTGCGCATCTGCATTGCTGCAGCGCGCTGCTTGACGACTGCTTTGGCCTGCTTGACAGCAGTCTTCCGCTGGGTGACGGCCAGCTCAGGCATGTTGACCCGCTAATCGGCTACTCTCGGCCAACTCTTAATAGCGGCTGGACATGATTAGACAGTCAAATGGCAGTAGCTGTGCGATGCCTTGGGTGCAGGGCCTGACGATCGGAGGCCAAGCAGATCAAGGACATACCCCTTCGGGGCGCAGGCAGGCAGACCGCGTGGCGTGCGCTGTGCGAGAGCGAGCGAGCACGCAGACATGCGCCGCCATCCGGCCGTCAGAGGTCTTTCAATGGGTCCTCGGCGTACTGCTCCACTTCGCCGTGCCCAGCGCGGAAGGCAGCGATGCGCCGCCGTCCGTCGGCGAACAGCGCACGCGCCTGATCACGCTCGTCTTCGCCAAAGAAGCGTGTCAACAAGAGCAGTGCAGGAACCAGCAGCAGCCAGAGCAGGCGCAACGCGATGCCGGCAAAGCCACTCGTTGGCAACAGCAGCTCGCCTGAGACGGCGACGCCGGCGAGGATCAGCGTCAGCTGCGTGAGCCGTCGCCACTCAAAGCCGACTGCGAACAGGCGCCTGGTGAGCAGGTGCATGACGAGCAGCATCGCCACGTAAGCGCCGCACAGCGCGATCCCTGCGCCTGCAATGCCGAGGTTCAGACCGCTGTGCGGTACGAGCACGAGCAGCAGCACGACGTTGACGAGCAGGCCAGCAGCGGCGGCAGGCAGGTTGCGCGACGTAGCGCGGGCACGGCCTGTGATCACGATCATCACCTGGTAGAGGCCGTACAGGGTCCACGCGAGCGCGAGCCACGGCAGCGCAGCGTGTGCGCTGAAGTACTGTGGCGCAGCGAGCAAGCGCACGATCCAGCGCCCGACGAGCGCGACTGCAGCGACGATCACGCCTGTGGCGAGCAGGAAGTAAGTCGTCACGAGTGAGTACAGCCGCGAGGCCTCGACGTCGCTCGCGATCGAGTAAGCGAGCGGCGGCCAGGCGTATTGGAACCCGCGCACCATCACGAACACGACCGTCGCGAACTGCAGCGCGACCGAATAAGCGCCGGCAGCGGCATGCGAATAGCTGCGGTAGAGGTAAAAGCGATCGGCGACTTGCAGCGCATAGACGCTCGCGTCAGCTGGCACTGTGGGCAGGCCGAAGCGGAGCATCGCGCGCAGGTCGGCCCAGCGCACGCGCAAGCTGAAGCGTCTGCGCAGCAGCCACCACAGCCCGAGGACGACGATGGCTGACGCGCCGAAGTTCCCGAGCAGCAGCCCACGTGCGCCTTGGTGCGCGACGACGACGAGGGCAACTGTGAAAACGACTGTCAACGCGACGTTGACGCCAGAGGCAACGACGTAAGCGCGTCTGCGTTCGTCGACGCGCAGCTGCGCGTACGCCATCTCGAGGTTCGTGAACGCCCACAGGCCGACGACTGCGCAGTCGATCAGCAGCGGGTCGTGGAAGCCGAGGATCAGCTGCGACAGCGGTCCAGCGAGCACGAGCGCGAGGACAGCTGCGATCGTCGTCGTCCACGCGACCGTCGCTGTCGCTGTGCGCGCGATTCGATCACGGCGCGCCTCATCGTCGTCATCAAAGTAAAAACGGATGAATGCCTCGCCGACGCCGACGCGCAGGAAGATGCTCGCGAGAATCACTGCCGTCAGCAGCGAGTTGGCAGCTCCGTATCCAGCTGGCGAGACGTGCCGCGTGTACAGCGGGATCGTGACGAGCGCGATCCCCTTGGCGACGATGTCGCCGAATTGGTAGGCAGCTCCTGTCGCCAGCAGCCGCTTGAGGTAGCTGCGCACAGGCAGAACCTACGCTGGGGCGCCGGCGGCGAGCGGCGCGGCTGGCTCCTCTGTGCGCTGCCCGGCTGGCTCGACGCCGCGCGACAGCGCAAGTCCGATCCCGAGCAGCGTCCACGTGAGTGGATCCTCGAGGAAGTCTGCGTATGTGAACGTGTGCAGCACGAGCGCTGCAAAGCAGGCGGCGATCGCGACTCGCGGCGGTGAGCGTCCTGCGCCGCGGAACAACGTCAAGAAGGCGACGACGAGCAAGGCGACGTACAGGGCCAAGCCGACGATCCCCTGCTCAGCGGCAACTGTCACTGGGATCGTGTGCGACGCCGACGTCGCATTCTCTGCAGAGGTCTTTGAGTGCTGTTCGTACTCCGTCTGGAACGAACCTGAGCCGTACCCCTCGAGCGGTCGTTTGGCGAACAGTTCGAGTCCGCCTTCGACCAGCTTCGTGCGTCCGCTCGTCGCGTTGCTCGCTGAGCCGCCTGAGCCTTTGAGCCCGAAGTGCCAGCTCGCCGGAGCGAGCAGCGCGATTGCGAGCGCGAGCACAGCGAGCGCGCCTGCCGCATACAGCGTGCTGCGCAGCGACCAGCGAAAGGCGGCGAGGACAGCGAGGCCGAGCAGCAGCGCTGCGATGCTCGACTGCGAGAAGCTCGTCACGAGCCCTGCAAGCAGCCACAAGAGCACGCCCGCTGCGATCAGCACGTCACGCAGATTCCGCCGCCACAGCACGAACGTCGTCACAGCGATCATCACGAGTGCGAGGAAGCGACCGTAGATGTTTGGATCGAAGAACAGCGAGTTGACGCGGAAGTAGTTGTCGAACTGGTTCGCCGCTACGACTTTCGGATTGAGGAAGAGTTCCTTGCGCGCGTACTCGACGAAGCCGATGCCTGCGAACACGACGGCCAGCGCAACAGCGATCGCCAAGCAGCGCAGCAGCAGCTCGCGCGTCCAGTGCACGTCGCGCAGCAGCACGAACAGCAGCGCAAACGGCACGTAGAAGAACGCCAGGTTCTCACCTGCTTTAGCCCGGTCTGCTGAGTACAGCGCCTGCATCGCATACAGCACAACAGACGCGAGCAGCAGCCACTCGAGTCGTCCAAAGCCACGCTCTTCGCGGCTGAGCAGGCGCGGCAGCAGGTGCGCGAACACGCCTGCAGCGACGACGAGGTACAGCGGGATCAGCAGGTTCACAGTGCGGCCGTCGGCAGAGATCGGCAGGCGAAACGGAAGCGCGAGGATCGCCAACAGCGGAAATGCCTCCGCGTAGCGGCGCATCACCAACACGAGCGCTGCGATCACGAGCGCTGCGACGACGACAGCAACGGCCACCGTCCCTGGGCTGAGCGTGGCCGCAAGCACGCTCATCGTCGCACCAGCGTGAAGCTTCGCGGCGAGAGCACCGAGCGGTGCAAGCCGCGCAGGCTCACCCGCACGCGATATTCGCCTGCCGGCGCCGCCCGCCCGTGAAGCTTGGGTTCAAGCGCTGAGCTGCCGTCTGGTCCTGGCACGAGCTCGTAGCCGTGCGCCGTGCCGCGTCGGCCGTTCCAGCGCAGCGAGAGCTGTTTGTAGCGCTGCAGCGGATGGTCGCGCAGCAGCGTCGCCACCGTTGTGCCAGTCGAGTCGAGCACCGTCACCGTCGCCCGGTCGTCTCGAGCGATGCGAAACGAGATCCGCTCCGTTTTGATGTGCCCGCTCGGCGTCGGCGAGAAGAACGGCGTCAGCTTGAACACCTGCACTGCAGTCGGCGTGTGCTTGAGGTGCTGCGTCAGGAAGAACGCGACGAAGCACGCTGCCACGAGCAGCGCGAACACCGCTGCAGGGACCCGACGATCGATCGACAGCTGCGTGCTCGCGGCGGCTCCTCGCTCGCCGACCTTGCTGGTCAATCGTCCTCAGCCGATCTCTGCTCGCCGAGCGCAAAGCGCTCGACCGTGTCAGAGCGCAATCCCAGGCGCAGCGTCTCGAGCGACAGCACATCGCCTGGCGCGATGTTGCCAAGGTTGCACTCTGTGCCAAAGCGCTTCAGCAACCACACCTGCTGCGGGCGCAGTGGCGCCTCGAAGATCAGTCGGTCCGGCTCGACTGCGTGCACGATCTCATCGATCAGACCAGTACGCGGCTCACCATCAGCGCGATAGATGCCCGCGCTGCCCGACTCTCGTGCCTCTGTGATCACCTTCCACGCACCTGCCTCCAGATCGCGTTCGATCTGTTCGACCCACACATACGGTGCCATGATGAACTCTGCGTCCTTGTTGCCGACCTCAGCGAGTACGACGAACTCGCCTGCCAGCTGTTCGATCAGCCCGCGCTTGTAATCGGCATCGATCGCAATCGTCCCGTCTGAGACCTCGACGTGGCGCAGGCCGAGCTTGCGCAGCCAGTCGATCAGCCCTTCCACGCGACCCTGACGAATCGCGATCTCCGTCAGCGTGCCGCCCAATACGACAGGGATCCCATGTTCGGCGTAGCGCGCCAACTTCGGCTCGAGATTTGCGCTGACCAGCGCCGTGCCCCAGCCGAGCTTGACGATGTCCACGCATGCCCCCGCCACCTCCAGCAGCCCATCGACCTCAGCGAGCGACAGCCCGCGATCCATCACATGCGTCAATCCCCGCTCACGCGGCTTTGCGGAGCGCTCAGGGATGTCCAAGAAGCCGGCTATGGGGTGGTCGCAGCCTTGTCGAGACCGACGATCACGACGACGCTCGCCCCACCTGACATCGAAGCGACTGTGCCTTCGATCGGCTGTGCCTGCGACACGCCGAGCGAGCGCGCCAGGCGCTGCGCATCAGCCTGGTGTCCACTGGCGTACTCGACGACAGTCACCTCGTTGGCACCTGGCGGGCGCCCGTCGAGCGCGCTCGCTCGCGTGTAGCCGCCCTGCTGCAGTTCTTCTGAGACGTGATGGGCGAGCCCTGTCGTGCCCGTGCCGTTGAGCACAGACACGCTCAGCGACGCAGGGCTCGTCGTCGGCGCAGCACCACCAGCGCCTGTCGAAGCTTGTTTGCTCGACGATCTGCCCTCCGTGCTCGTCTGAGTCCCACCCGCCGACGTGCCCCGCGTCGAGCTCGAAGCTGAGCTCGTCCCCTTGCCGCCGCCACCCGAGCTGAGCACGATCGCGACGATCACGACCACAGCGACGACGATGCCCCCGATGATCAGGGTCGTCGCACGTGCAGGCGAGCGACGCTCCGCTCGGTAGCGCCTGACCGGCGGGGCCGCTGCCGTCCCCCGCTGACCGTTGGCCGCAGCAGGGCGAGCGGGCTCGTGTGAGGACAGAGCAGCTGCCGCGTCGCCTGCCGTTGCCGTCGCGCCAGGCGCCGTACGGGCGGCCGTGAGTCCGCTGCTCGCAGCCTGCGCAGCGGCCGTCGCTTGGCCTGCAGCCTGCGACGCGGCAGGCGCAGGCGGTGCCGCAGGTCGAGCAGGCGGGCTCGGCGATCGTGGCGCCGCAGCGCCTGCTGCTGCCCTCGCCGCTGTGGCTGCCGCCGCCACTGTGGCCGGCGCCGGGGTGCGCTGCTCAGCAGAGCGCGCAGTCGCAGCAGCAGCCGCAGCTGCGCTCTCCGGCGCAGACTGAGATCCCGCCTTCTCGTCGGCTCCAGTGGGCGTGGCTGAGGGTGGAGCCTTCGCTGCGTCAGGTGCTTTCTCCGCGCCAGCTTGCTCTGCATTCGGCGCAGGTGTCTGCGGTGAGGCAGCAGGGGATGCAGGGGACTGTCCATCTGGGGGCTTCTGTGGGCCTCGAGCAGCAGCTCCATCGACAGCAGGCGCTCGAGCGGCCGTCGACCCAGCAGTCGTTGCCGCTTGCGCACCGACAGCGGCGGCTGGCGGTGTCGCCGCAGGCGCACCAGGTTGTGCTGCCACCACCGCCGTCGCTGGGCTCGCCCCAGGCGCCGCCGCAGCTGGTGCTGTGACAGGACGGGCGTTGAGCGGTGTCGTGCGCGGCACTGGGCGCACCGGCGGCGGCGCTGCCGGCTGCTGCACACGCGCAGCTGCCTCCGTGCTGACGCGCTGCTCGAGATCTGCTGCGCGCTCAGGTGCGCGGCCAGCCCACTCACGCAGACGCCTGATCTCACGCGCCTGAGAGAAGACCAGCAGCGAGAGAATCGCGATCCCCAGCAGCGCTGCACAGCCGGCGATCGCGCCGACTTCGGTGAACAGGTTCGACAACGAGAGCGAAAGCGCGAGCGGCGAGGCGATCATGAATCTGCAGAGTGTATGAGGGGCGCAGGCGCATCGTGCGCGTTCTCGAGCTCCCCCTCGCGCGCAGGCGGCTGCTGCATCGCCTGCTCCGATTGCGCCTCCACGTGCAGCGCTGAGAGCTCAGAGACCTTCGCAGCGAGACCCGCTGCGTCGCCCTCGAGCACGAGCAGGCCGATCTCGGCGAACATCGACTCCACCGCCTCCGCCCCAAGCGGTTCTCGTTCAGCCAAGAAGATCTTCTCGGCGCTCGTCTCACGCTTGCGCTCGTAGCTGTTGAACAGCTCCTCGTGCAGCTTCTCGCCTGGCCGACGGCCGACGATCTCGATCTCGATGTCGCGCTGCGGGTCCAGGCCAGACAGCTCGATCATCGCTTTGGCGAGGTCGAGCACCCGCACTGGTTCGCCCATGTCGAGCACGAACACCTCCGCGCACGGCGGCCGGCGGCGGCGCTCTGGCTGCCCTGGGCGTCCGTTCGGCGAAGCCTCTTGCCGGCGCTCGACCGCCAGTGAGCCGCTGCGGATGATCAGCTGGACCGCCTCTGGGATCGTCATGAAGTAGCGCGTCATGCGCTCGTCAGTGACTGTCACCGGGCCGCCCCGCTCGATCTGTCGGCGGAAGATCGGCACGACGCTGCCAGAGGAGCCGAGCACATTGCCAAACCTCACAGCCGCATAGCGCGTCGCTCCAAAGCGGGCAGTCGATGCCTCGAGCGCGAACTCTGCGAGTGCCTTCGAAGCACCCATCACCGTCGCCGGAGAGACCGCCTTGTCGGTCGAGACGAGCACGAAGCGCTGTACCCCTGCCTCGCCGGCCACGTGCGCCACGACACGCGTTGCGAGCGCGTTGTTGCGGACCGCCTCGACAGGGTTGGCCTCCATCAGCCCGACGTGCTTGTACGCCGCCGCGTGGAAGACGATCGTCGGGCGGTGCTCGGCGAACACCTCGCGCATGCGCTCCTCCTCCTTGCAGTCAGCGAGCACTGCCGAGAGCATCGAAGGCGAGACGTGGCGCTCGTCTTCGAGCTCGCGCTGGATCGAGAAGAGGTTGTCCTCTGCGTGATCGAGCAGCACGATCCTGTGCGGCTCGACGCGCGCTATCTGTCGGCACAGCTCAGAGCCGATCGAGCCACCTGCGCCGGTCACGAGCACGACCTCCCCTGCGAGGTATGCGCCGACCTGCTCGAGCTCCATCTGCACCGGCTCGCGTCCGAGCACGTCCTCGACGCGCACCTCGCGCATCTGACGCGCCAGCGCGCCGCGCGTCTGCAGCAGCTCGAACACCGTCGGCAGCGTGCGCACCGGAATCCCACGCGTGCGGCACTCGCGCACGATCCGCGCCCGAGTCGAGCCTGGCGCAGACGGGATCGCGATGATCACTTCGTCTGGCTCAGCATCGTCGAGGATGCGCGGTAGGTCGCCTTCCGTGTTGCCTCGCACGCGCACGCCGTCGATCCTCAGCCTGCGCTTGCCTGGATCGTCATCGACGAAACCGACTGGCGTCAATCCAAGCCCACGATTGCGCACGATCTCGCGCAGCACCAAACGTCCGCCGTCGCCTGCGCCCGCGATCAGCACGCTGCGCTGGTGCTTGCCGCCAGCGCGGAAGCCGGCCAACGGCCGGCGCTCGTAGACGCTCCTCGCGAACGCGCGAACGGCTACGAGGAACACGAGCGCGAGCAGCGCGTAGAGGATGATCACGCCGTTTGGCAGCTGGATCGCAGAGGTGCCGTGGCTCGTCTCGTGCTCGACCGGGCGGAACACAGCGATCGCCGCGACCGTCAGCAGCACGATTGCGATCACGCCGCGTGCCACTGCCTCGTAGTCCCGCTGGCTGGCGTAGCGCCAGCGGCGCTGGTACACGCGCGCGACTACGAGCACAGGCAGGCTGCCGAGCAGCACCCACCAGATCGTGCGTTCGCGCAGGTGAACGTAGTAAGCGTTCGGCCCGTTGTTGAAGCGCAGGTCGAAGGCGAGGTAGTACGCGAGTGCGACCAGTGCCCCATCCACCGCGAGTTGGGGCAGCGAGTGACGGTGCAGGGGAAAGGCCGCCGAGCGGATCCGTCGGCGCATTGTCAGGATTGTAAGCGGCCCTTGGGTAGCTAGGTGCCGCGAGCGCTCGCCTGCAAGTGGCCCGTCAGCAGCTCGACGAGCAACCGTGGATCGCGGCGCACTCGTGCAGTCGTCGAATCAGGCTCGCGTCTGCCCAATCGCAACTCCGTCGCCGAGGCGAGCCTGCGCATCCGCCCTTCTGCGATCAGGCGATCGTCGACCGCCCCAGGACGACCCTCGAACGTCGTGTACACAGGCACTCCCAAGGCGACTGCCTCGCGGTTCATCGTTCCCCCCGCCGAGATCACGAGGTCAGACAAGGCGATCAGCGACTGTGCGTCGATCGCACGCTGCGGCACGACGAAGCCCGGCACGCCCTGCAGCTCAGCGCGCTGGGCGGCGACGCGCGGCAGCACGACCGGCTGCACCCCGTGCTCTGCAGCTGCCTCGCGCAGCCGCTCGAGCACCTGCGCGAAAAGGTCGTTCTCGAAGCGGTGGTAAAGCGATACCTCAGGCGGCGTGCGTACGACGACGATCGGTCGGGACCGATCGAGCGAGAGCTCGCCCAGCACCGCCTCGTCAGGCTCGAAGTCCGACAGGTAGTACTCCTCCTTCAGCCCCTCGTATGACGCGAGCTTGCCACGCGCGCCATAGCGATACAGGCGCTCTGCTGGGATCGCATCGGGCACGACGACCGTGCGCGCCAGACGGCAGTTGACGTTGTGCTGCACCGTCGCCCACTCGTAGTCGAACATCGTCGAGCTGGGCACTCTCAGCAGCGCTGCTGCCACCGACACGTCGTTCGAGCCGTGGCCGAGCGCCAAATCGAAGCCACAGCCGCCCGCCGCGCGCTTGTCCGCCTGCGCCCAGCGCACGAGCGCCGCCGAGCGGGACGCCAGCCCCACCGCCTTCGCGCCGAGTCGCTCGCCGCGGTGATGCCCGATCGCCGTGTGCTCGATCCCCAGGCGCTCACACAGCGCAAGCGTCTGCGCGAAGTCCCGCGCCGTCACGCGCACTTCGTGCCCGTCGGCCCGCAGTATCTCGATCACAGGCCGCATGACCAGCACGTGCGGGCTGTTCGTCAGGTCGATCCAGATGCGCATCCAGCCACCGTATTGCGCGGCGCGCTGGAATGGGCAGCCCAAGCCGGCCCGGATGGCCGGCTCTCTAACTGCCGTGGCGGCCGGAACGTCACAAATTGAAACTAGGAGTGGAGGCCGGCTCGGCCAGGAGGCTGGATGCCGTTTACTCCGTCGAGTTGAGCGGGGGCGCTCGGTAGAGGCGGAGCATGTTCTGCTTTTCCGCCAGCGATAGCCATGGTATACACGCGCACCTGGCCTGCGGCGTCGCTGCCCAAGCCCCCGGTAAGGTGCGGCGGACATGCTCCTCGCCTCGATCTCAGAAACCGTCGTCAACGAAACGTCCCACTTCGTCCGCACCGCCGGGCTACCAGGGATCTTCGCCCTGATGGCCGCAAGCTCAGCTTGCATTCCGATTCCCTCCGAGGTCGTGATGCTGTTCGCCGGCTTCGTCGTCGCAGACAAGACGGGAAGCGGCTCCGAGCACCATCTGACGATGGTCGGCATCGTGCTCGTCGGGGTGATCGGCTCGCTCGTCGGCTCCTGGGTCGCCTACGCCGTCGGTCGGGGTGGTCGCTTGGAGCTGCTCGAACGCCACGGCAGCAAGCTTCACATGGGGCCAGCGCAAATCGAGCTGGCCGATCGATGGTTCCAGCGCCACGGCGAGCAGGTCGTGCTATTCGGACGCCTGATCCCCGTGATTCGCGCGTTCGTCTCGCTGCCAGCTGGAATTGCGCGCATGCCGCTTGCCCGCTTCACCGTGCTGACCGTGATCGGCTCGATTCCGTGGGTGCTCGGCTTCGCGATCGCCGGCCACGCGCTCGGCGGGGACTGGAAGAGCGTGCGCAACGGCCTCGAGTACGTCGACTACGTGCTGCTCGCGCTGATCGTGCTCGGTATCGGCTACCTCGTCGTGCGTCGGCGCCGCGCGAAGACCACCGGGCCCGCCGCAGACGCTGGCTGAAGCGCACGCCGCTGATGCTGAGGCACCCGCACACGCGACTGCCGCTGCACCACGCAATCGCCCTTGGCTTGGCTCAAGGGCCGACCGAGCTGCTCCCCGTCTCATCGTCAGCGCACACGACGCTGATCCCGCTGCTGCTCGACTGGCCTTACGGCGGGCTCGACAGCGAGCAGCGCAAGTCCTTTGAGGTCGCCCTGCACGCTGGCGCTGGGATCGCGCTCGCGCTCGACATGCGTCACGAGCTCCTCACCGCCGCGCGTGAGCTCAACGCGTCGCGCGTCGCCGTCGTCGGCCTTTCACTCGCTCCCGCTGCGCTCGCAGGTCTGCTGCTGCGGCCGTTGATCGAGCGGCGGCTTGGAGGCCCTCGCGCAATCGCCGGCGGGCTTGGGCTCGGCGCCGGCGCAATGGCGCTCGCCGACGCCGTCACGAGTTGCGGCGGCCGCCCGCACGAGGATGCGCGCCTCGCCGACGGCGCCGCGCTCGGCATCGCCCAGGCTGTCGCGCTTGCCCCAGGCGTCTCCCGCTACGGCGCCACGCTGACCGCAGCTCGCGCCCGCGGCTTCTCACCGCAAGCCGCCCAATCGCTGTCATGGCACGCTGCGCTGCCCGTGATGCTCGGCGCCAGCGCACTCGAGGGCACTCGCTTGGCGCGTCATCCTGCGCCCGCCGGAACTGCAGCGCCGCTGCTTGCAGGCGCAGGCGCCGCCTTTGCCTCGACGCTGCTGAGCGCGCGGCTGCTTCGCCGGCCGCAGCGGGCACTGCGCTCGCTCGCACCGTGGGCGCTCTACCGGCTCGCCCTCGCTCGACTGGTCATTCGACGCGCGCCTCCTGCAGGCACTTCCCAGCAATCATCCACTCAATAAAAATCGGCTGCAGCAGGCCACCGTTGACAGCGCGCATGCGCGCATCCCAGCGGTTGCGCGCACAATAGGGGCCGTGACCGTACTCGGGACACTGCTCGGCGGGCGCTACCGGCTCGATGCCGAGATCGGGCGTGGCGGCATGTCGACTGTCTATCGCGCCTTCGACACCGTGCTCGAGCGTCCTGTCGCGATCAAGCTGATGCACCGTGAGATCGCCTCCGACTCCGACCAGCTCGAGCGCTTCCGTCGCGAGGCCCGCTCCGTCGCGAGGCTCAACCACCCGCACATCGTCACCGTCATCGATGCCGGCGAGGAGCCTGCCGAAGACGGCGTAGGCGGGATGCCGTACATCGTGCTCGAGTACGTCGAGGGCGAAACGCTCAAGCAGCTCATCCGCAGCCAAGGCTCACTCGAGGTCACTCAGGCGATCGCCTACTCGATCGAGATTGCGCGCGCGCTTGGCGCTGCCCACGAGCGGATGATCGTGCACCGCGACGTCAAGCCGCAGAACGTGCTGATCAGCGAGGAAGGTGGCGCCAAGATCACCGACTTTGGCATCGCCCGCACGCTCACCGAGGAGGGATTGACAATCGATGGGCGCGTGCTCGGCACGACCGACTACGTCTCCCCCGAGCAGGCCCTCGGCCAGCCCGTGACCGGCCAATCAGATCTCTATTCACTCGGCATCGTGCTGTACGAGATGCTCACCGGTCAAGTCCCCTTCACCGGTGAGACGCCCGTCGCCGTCGCCATGCGCCACGTGCGCGAGCAGGTCCCAGATGTCCAGCAGCTGCGACCTGGCGTCTCCGCCGCCACCGCCTCCGTCGTCGACCGCGCCGTCGCCAAGGATCTCGACTACCGCTACAGCGATGCCGCGCACATGATCGCCGACCTCGAGGAGGTGCTCGCAGTCGAGGCTGCTCGCTCCGGACAGGCCACCGGCGAGGTCGAGAGCGTCCTGCGCACGCTGCCCGGCGCCGCTCGTCGACGCCTTCCTTGGCGCATGCGCCACCCAGCACGCTGGGCAGCCTCGCTAGCGCTGCTCGCTGCCATCGTCGCCATCGCGATCGTCGCCGCCTCATTGCAAACGCATAGCGGCACTGGCGTGCCCCCCAACGTGCACTCGAGCCCCGGCCTGCACGCCGTCGCGCTGAGCCAGACCGCCGCGCACGACTACAACCCGTTCGGCACAGGCCCCGAAAACCACAACCGCGTGCAGAACGTGATCGACAGCGACCCGAACACGAGCTGGAGCACCGCGCACTACTACGAAGGCACGTTGAAGAAGGCAGGCGGCACAGGCCTCGGCGTCTACCTCGACGCCTCCCCGCGCGTCGCTGCCCGCGCCGTCGAGATCCAGACGCCCACTCCTGGCTTCAACGTGCAGGTATACGGCGCCAACGAGGTCAACCTCTCCTACGCCTACGGTGACGCCACCTCGCTCGCTGAACGCGGCTGGCAAGGGCCGCTCGGCTCTGCCGAAAGAGTCCGCAACCACGAGCGCATCCACCTCAACGGCAACAGCTCATACCGCTACTACTTGATCTGGCTCACCACGCTGCCGCCTGGGCAGGAATCGGCCTCGATCAGCGAACTGACGCTGTTCAAGTAGCTAAAACGCGTGCGAGCCCTGCGCCGCATGCCGCTCGATCCCCAACCGGCAGAGCCGGTCCACCACTTCGGGATAAGCGACGCCAGAGGCCTCCAGCAACTTCGCGTAAACGCTCGTCGGCGTGAACCCAGGCATCGTGTTCAGCTCGTTCAGCAGCACGCGCTCGCCGTCGACGAAGAAATCCACCCGAGCGAGGCCGTCGCATCCTGAGCGCTCAAACGCCTCGAGCGCCTGCTCGCGCACACGCGCAGTCGCCTGCTCTGAGATCCGCGCTGGGATCAGCAGCTCCATGCCCCCCGGCTCGTACTTCGCCTCGAAGTCGTAGAAGTCACCCTCGAAGCTGATCTCCCCCGGAATCGAGACCGCAGCGCTTCGTCCCTGCGAGCGCTCCGCTGCTGTCGCACCGAGCACGCCGCACTCGACCTCGACACCGCTGGCCGCCGCCTCCACGATCACGCGCGCGTCATACGAGAATGCTGACTCGATCGCTTCGCGTAGCGCGGCGACCTCGGTGACGCGCACGATCCCCACCGACGAGCCCATGTGCGCCGGCTTGACGAACACCGGCAGGCCGAGCGCTGCGACGTGCTCCAGCACCTCCTCAGCGTGCGCCGCAAAACGCGACTCGCTCACATCGACGTACTCGACCTGCTGGACCGTTCCCGCCGCCGCCATCAGCTCCTTGAACAGCACCTTGTCCATGCACACCGCAGAGGCCGCTACGCCAGCACCTACATAGGCGACGTCGAGCATCTCCAGCAACCCCTGCACCGTGCCGTCCTCGCCGAAACGCCCGTGCAGGACCGGGAACACGACATCGACGCCGAGCAGGCCCGCGCCCGGAGTCAAGCTCAGCGGCTGCTCGTCCGCTTCGGTTCGCCAGCTTCCGTCGTGCTCGATTCGCAGCGCCACGACCTCGTGGCCGACCGACATCAGGGCGTCGCGCACAGCCTCTCCCGAGGAAAGCGAGACGTCGTGCTCTGAGGAGCGCCCGCCCGCGAGCACTGCCACCTTCAGCCGTGTCCCCTCACGGTCATCCGGCGAGCGCTTGTCCATTCCCACTGCAGCCATCAACCAGCGCCGGCCGCCGGTGGCGTCGGCGATGTCGTACTCGTCGTCGTTGTCGTCGTAGTGGGGGTCGTCGGCGTAGTCGGCGTCGTAGGAGTCGTTTCGAGCGTGCCGATCGTCAGCGTAACCGTCGAGCCGCGGCGCGCCGTCCCGCCTGCTGCAGGGTTCTGCTTGAGCACGACCCCTACCTTGCTCTGTTCGCTCACCGGTGTCGTCACCACGCTCGGCGTGAAGCCTGCGCCCCCCAGCGCCGCTGCCGCCTGCGTCTCGCTCTGGCCTACCACCTTTGGAACGGTCACTTCGTTGGATGCCTTCGCCACCGTCAAGTTCACCTTCGATTCACTGGCCACCGTCGAGCCCGCCTTCGGGGACTGCGCCAGCACGCTGCCCGCCGTCGCGCCAGCCGAGACTTCTTCTGTGACCGTGCCAACCGACAGACCGACAGCGCCGAGGGCCGCTTCAGCTCCGCTGCGCGAATCGCCCGACAGATCGGGCACTCGCACCTGTGCTGGTCCGCTCGAGACGAGCACCGAGACAGGGCTGCCCACCTGCAGCTCCGTCCCCGCCGGCGGTTCCGTGCCGATCACCTTGCCCTGAGCCACCTTCGTGCTCGGTGTGTCCTTGCGCGTTGGCTTGAAGCCCGCCGCTCGCAGGCGCCCGATCGCTTGCGAGGCAGTCAGTCCTTCGACGCTCTCCAGCGCAGCGCTGCCAGGCCCGCTCGAGACGACGATGCTCACGCGCGAGCCCTTTTCGATGCGACTGCCTGCGACGGGCGATTGGCTGATCACCCTTCCACTCGCAACCGTCGCGCTCGACGACAGCGATGGCTGCGACGCGAGACCCACCGCGCGCAGTCGAGCCGCAGCCGCCTGTTCAGTTTCGCCCGTGACGCGCGGCACGCTCACTTCAGCTGATTTGGAAGAGAGCAGCAGCGCTGCCGCCACGATCCCGCCGATCACGAGCGCTGCCAGCGCGCCCCACAGCAGCACGCTGCGGATGCCAGGACCCTCGCCCTGCTCACCGCCGTTCTCGTCGTAGCTCTCCTCTGCCAGCAACATCGACCCTGTTGGGTGCGCACTATCTTGCGGGCGTGCTTGTGTCGGCGGCAAGATTGGCGGCCCCGTCGGCGAGACAGCCGCCGTTGCTGCCGTCGCCCAGTTCCCCTCGCGGACCGCACCCG
>FTBE01000012.1_pt1 | contig 70289 bp, 84 predicted proteins | sample 1639291 | NCBI WGS metagenome assembly FTBE01 (sample SAMEA3914864, study PRJEB12502) | metagenome | biome: forest; material: soil | place: USA | collected 2012-03-12 | depth 0.3 m | reverse complement strand
GTGTATCTGTTGTCCTGCCAAGGGCACCGCAGGTTAGCTACGTGCGGATCGGATAACCGCTGAAAGCATCTAAGCGGGAAGCCGGCCTCAAGATGAGATCTCCCATCCACTAGATGGAGTAAGACCCCTGGTAGACCACCAGGTTGATAGGCCAGATCTGGAAGGACGGCAACGTCTGTAGGAGACTGGTACTAATGGGTCGAGGGCTTGACGGATTTTTGTTTTACCCCGCATGGGGTAAGTGGTACTCGTTGTAGTGGCGCTGTGCAGTTTTGAAGGACCGGGAGGGCTGGTCTCTCGACTTTTTCCGGTGGCTTTGGCGAGGGGGAAACACCTCTTCCCATTCCGAACAGAGCAGTTAAGCCCCTCAGCGCCGATGGTACTTGGCCCGTAAGGGCCTGGGAGAGTAGGACGCCGCCGGTTTATTTCATGACACGGGCCGCCATCTTGGCGGCCCGTCGTCGTTCTCCATACAAGACGCTTCGACTATGCGGTAGCGCGCACCTCGATCACGACACGGCCTAGGCGAGGACGCCGTAGTGAGAGACGCCCGTGGTGGGTGACCTTGCTTCGCGGGATAGTGCTAGTGGTGGGTGACGTGCGTCGTGGTTGCCCCTGGCGAGAAGGAGAGGCATATGCGTGTAGTGAGGGCGGCAGGGGCGGTGGCGGGGCGGCTGCTGCTGAGGGATGATGGGGCTCGTCGTCGTGTGCCTCTGCGCTTGCCGGTTACGTTGATCGCGTCGCTATGGCTAGCTGCGGCCGCAGCGCAAGGTGCTAACGCGGCATTGCCGACAGCAGTAGCCCACTCGGCGCGCACCGTGTCGCTAAATGAGAGCGCTCGGCTGCAGCTGACGAGCAAGAAAGGGTTCACGCTGAACGAGCGCGGAACGACATCCGGCACGATCGCCGGGTCGATGTACATCCATCTGACCCTCACTTCCGATTCGAAGGTGAAGGCTGAAGTCAACATCTATCCACGCGGAGGCTCGCTCACGGGCACCGGTTCTGCCAGCTATCGGGTTGAAGGCGGCGTTGCTGCGTTCTCTGGAACGCTGTCGATCACTCGTGGCACCGGCAAGTATGCGCACGCGCGCGCATCAGGGCTGCGTTTCACAGGCACCATCCAGAGGCGCAACGACGCTGTAGCTGTGCAGCTGAGCGGGCAGCTGTCCTACTAGGGCAGGCCTCGAGGCAGCGTGCACATGACGAAGAGCTTCAGCACGCTGATCGGGGCGCTCGCCGCCTGCGCGTGCCTTGCCGTATCAGCTGACGCTGCACCGACCGTCACGCTGCACACGTCCTTCTCACCAAACCGGCTCGGTGCGAGCACGACGATCGGCTTCGGCTTCGACGTCGCCGGCGAAAACGGCACCGTCCCGCCGCCGCTGCGAAGCCTCAGCCTGAGACTTCCTGCTGGGATCAACTACCTGTCGACGACGCTCGGCCTCGCCATCTGCCAGCCCGCCGCCCTGCTCGAAAACGGCCTCGCCGGCTGCTCGCCAAACTCGCGCCTTGGCTTTGGCAGCGCTTTCGTCGAAGTGCCCTTCGGTGAAACCGCAGGCCATGAGATTCCTGACATCCAAGCGCTGATGGGCCCACCGAACAACGGGAACATCGTCGTGCTCTTCTATGCCGACGGGCGTGAACCAGTCTATGCGCAGCTCGTCTTCACCGGCGAACTGATCGCCGGCTCGCAGACGCTCGGTGGCAGCCTCAACGCCGCCATCCCGCTCGTCCCAAGCGTGCCCGCTGGGCCACCTGTCTCGATCGTCAGCGTGCGCACGACGATTGGGCCCGCCCATCTGACGTACTACGAACATGTCCGCGGACACACGATCAGCTTTCATCCCAAGGGTGTTTCCGTGCCGTCGCGCTGCCCGCGTGGAGGCTTCGTCTTCTCTGCGTCATTCTCCTTCGAGGACGGCACGACCGCGACCGCCAAAGACGCCGTGCCCTGTCCGCCGCCGCGTAAACCGCCCGCCAAGCGCAGCGGTACGCGAAAGTCGGCGCGTTAGGCGCCTGCAGATCGATGCAACGCTCTCGTCGTGATCGGACCAAGCGCCTGTCGCTCTTCGCTGCGTTCGCATTCGCTGCGCTGCGCTACTGGCTCACAGTCTTCCCGCGTGTCGCCTTCGAGCTGCGGCACTGGCGGCGCAGCGCTGAGCGCATCTCCGATCCCGACGCAAGGAGGCTCGCGCTCGATTCGCTGGCCAAGCGCAGCAACATGGAGGGTGCTGCTGCATTCGCCACCTTCGTTCCTGCGCGTCAGCGGGCAGGCGTGATCCGCGCGCTCGTTGCTTTCCAAGCGATCTACAACTACGTAGACGTGCTCGCCGAGCAGCCGAGCGACGATCCTGTATGCAACGCACAGCGCCTGCACCAGGCTCTGCTCCATGCGCTCGACCCAAACGGCGAGCGCCCAGTGCGCGACGTCGATGGATCTCCGCTGATCGCCGGCGATTTCCTCAAAGAGATGACCGACGCCTGTGAAACCGCTTCATGGCAGCTGCCGTCCTATGGCGTCGTCGCCCCGACCGTGTGCAAGGCCGCAGAACGGATCGTCGCCTTCCAAAGTCTCAGCCTCGATCGGCCGCAGGCGCTCGAAGCGTGGGCTGCCGAGCAGGGGCCTGAGACTGCTGGGTATGCCTGGTGGGAGCTTGCCGCCTCAGCCGGTTCCTCGCTTGCGGTGCACGCGCTGATTGCCACTGCCGCCACACCGCAGCTGCACTCACAGGACGCAGCTGCCATCGACGGCGCTTACTTTCCCAGCATCAGCGCGCTGCACTCATTGTTGGACAGCCTCGTCGACGAGGCTGAGGATGCCGAGACAGGTCAGCTGCGCCTGCTCGACTGCTACCCGTCGCGCGCACGCGCTGCCGACACCCTCGCGCGGCTGACGAGCGATGCGCTGACCTCAGCTCGCGAACTGCCCAGCACGACGTACCGGTACGCCCATCAGCACGAGCTGCTCCTCGCAGCGATGGCGTGCAGCTACCTGTCGGCGCCAGAGGCCTCTGCTCCAGGTGTCGACTCTGTCAGGCAAGCCGTGCAGGCATCGCTCGGCCCGCTCGCGCAACCGATGCTGCTCGTTTTCGCTCTCCGCCGCTTCGTCGGCCCGTCGCCGCGTCTTGCTGTCAGCGCAGGCACCGCTGCAGCTGCCGATCCAGTGACACCTGCCGTCGCCGTCGAGACAAAAGCGCGAGGCGCAGATGCTCGAGCTGCGTGAGCTCGTCAAGCACTATGAGCTGATCGGAGGGGAGACCGTACGCGCCGTCGACGGCGTCTCCTTGACCGTCCCTCCAGGTGAGATGCTCGCGCTGTACGGCCCATCTGGCTCAGGCAAGACGACGCTGCTGTTGATGATCGCCTCGCTGCTCGCGCCGACCGCAGGCTCTGTGCACGTCGACGGGCGCGACATCTCGAGCTTGACCGAGCGTGAAGCCTCGCGCTATCGACTGTCCGAGCTCGGCTTCATCCGCCAGAGCTTCGACCTGCTGCCTGGCGTCAGCACGCTCGACAACGCAGTGCTCAAGCTGCTCAAGAACGTGCCTTGGCGTGACGCGCACGCTCGTGTCACGCCGCTGCTCGAGCGCCTTGGCCTCGCCAAGCGCCTGCAGCAGAACGCAGAGACGCTCTCGATGGGTGAGCGCCAGCGCGTGATGATCGCGCGCGCCCTCTCGACCGAGCCGCGACTGCTGCTCGCCGACGAGCCGACAGGCGCGCTCGACACGCAGCGCAGCCACGAAGTGCTCAGCCTGCTGCGTGAGCTGTGTCGCGAGCGCGACGTTGCCGTCGTGCTCGTCAGCCACGATCCGCTCGCTGCCCGCTATGCCGATCGCGTGCTCGCCTTGCGCGATGGCCAGCTCAGCGACTACGAGCCCAGCGGGTCGCCCGCCACGCACAGCGCTGGATGACGACGTCCGGCCTGCCCGCGCTGCCGGCCTCGCCGGCTGGGACGCGTCTGCCATGAGGCTCGCCAACATCCTGCACCTCTATCGCGTGCGCTTGCGTTCGCGCTTGCTGCAAGAGTGCTTTGCCATCGTCGGCATCGCTGCCGGTGTCGCCCTGCTGTTCGCTTCGCAGATCGCCACGAGCAGCCTGTCGAGCTCCGTCGCGCAGCTCTCCAATGGGATCGTCGGCAGCGCCACGCTGCAAGTCACAGCGCGCGACTCGCGCGGCTTCGATCAGCACCTGTTCACCAGCATCCGCCAGCTCGATGGCGTCGCGCACGCAGCGCCGCTGCTCGAAGCCAACGCCAACGCGCTCGGTCCACGCGGCAGCCGCTCTGTCGAGCTGATCGGCGCCGACGAAAGCCTTGCCAAGCTCGGTGGCTCGCTCGTGCGTCACACGAAGCTCGCGCCGTTCGGAGGGATCGGCGCCATCGTGATGCCCCCGCCGCTCGCGCGCAGCATCGGCGTCACCAAGTTCGGCGCCGAAGCGACGCTGCAGATCGGTGGACACGTCAGCCAGGCGCCGCTCTACAAACAGCTCTCTCAGCGCGAAATTGGGCCACTCATCGACACCCCTATCGTCGTTGCGCCGCTCTCTTTCGCCCAAGAAATGGCCGGCTTGCAAGGGCGCGTCACGCGCGTCCTGATCACACCGGCGCCCAGCCGCGAACAGGCTGTGCGCCTCGCCCTCGCGCGCCTCGTCAAAGGACGCTCGAGCGTCAGCTCGACCGACTACGACCAGCGGCTGTTCGCCAAGGCTGCTGCTGCCGCAAATCAATCGACCGTCCTCTTCGCCGTCATCAGCGCGCTCGTCGGCTTTCTCTTCGCCTTCAACGCGATGCTCTTGACCGTCGCCCAACGCAGGCGGCTGATCGCTGACCTGCGCCGCGACGGCTACACGCCGCGCGCAGTGATCGCTGTGCTGCTGCTCGACGCGCTCGCCCTTGGCATCGCCGGCTGCGCCCTTGGTCTCGTGCTCGGCGATGAGCTCTCGATCCAGCTGTTTCACTCCAATCCAGGCTTCCTCTCCTCTGCTTTCACAGTCGGCTCAGCGCGCGTCGTCAGCGCGCAGAGCGTCGCCATTGCCGTGCTCGGCGGGATGCTCGCAGCCGTCATCGCTGTGCTCAGCCCGTTGCGTGACATCCTCTCGCGCGACCCGCTTGCCGCGATCACGCCAAAGGAGACGGGCTCGAGCACGAGCGCCGCGCGCTTGCGCGTCGCGGGCGGCGCAGCATGTCTGCTGATCGCGCTCGTCACGCTGATCGCGCTGCCCAAGCTCGCCATCCTCGGCATGGTCAGCCTCACCGTTGCTCTGCTCTTGTCGCTTTCGCTTGGGCTCAGCGCCGCTCTCAGCGTGAGCGGGCGCCTCGCGCGCAGGATCACGAGCGCTGTGCCGCACATTGCTGTCAGCGAGCTCCGTGCTGGGCGCTCACGTGCCGTCGCCATCGCCGCCACCGGCGCCATCGCCGTGTTCGGAAGCGTCTCGATCCAAGGCGCCCACGGCGACTTGCAACACGGGCTCGAAAACGCTGCCCACGACATGAACGCCTTCACCGACGTGTGGGTCTCGCCAGCAGGCTCGTTCAACTTGCTCATGACCCAGCCATTTCCCACGACAGCTGCCGCGCTCGAACGCCTTCGACGCACGCCTGGAGTCAGCGCCGTGCGCGTCTATCGCGGCGCTCTGCTCGACTGGAGCGAACGGCGCATCTGGGTGATCGCACCGCCGCTCAGCGCCCACCCCCTGATCCCACCGAGTCAGCTCGTCGAAGGCAGTCTCGCGCAAGCCGATCGCAGGCTCCGCACCAATGGCTGGGCCGTGCTCTCACAAGCGCTCGCCAGCGAACGCCACCTGCAGATCGGCGACACGTTCACGCTGCCAGCGCCGCGCCCGACGAGCTTTCGTCTCGCTGCCATCTCCACGAACATCGGTTGGGCGCCTGGTGCGATCATTCTCAGCGCTGCTAGCTTCGCGCACGCGTGGGGAAGCGCAGAACCGAGTGCCTTCAATGTGTTGCTCGCACCCCAGATCACGCCCGCCCAAGGCCGCCGCGCCATCGAGCGTGCGCTCGGCCCCAACTCTGGGCTTGCAGTGCAGACTGCCCAGCAGCACGCCGACAAGCAGCGCGCGCTGACGCGTCAAGGGCTCGCACGGCTGTCGCAGATCGCCACGCTGATCCTCGTCGCCGCAATCCTCGCAATGGCCGCCGCTATCGGCGCGATGATCTGGCAGCGCCGCCCGCGCTTGGCGAAGCTCAAGCTGGAGGGCTTCTCGCCTACAGAGCTGTGGGGCACGATTCTGCTCGAGAGCGTCCTGCTGCTGCTCGTAGGCTGTGCCAGCGGCGCGCTCGTCGGGCTGCTCGGCCAGCAGCTGCTCGACCGCGCGCTCAGCACCGTGATCAACTACCCAGTCGTGAGCTCCGTCGCGCTGCTCACTGCGCTCGTCAGCCTCGCCCTTGTTACCGCTGCTGCGCTCGTCGTGCTCAGCGTCCCCGGCTATCTCGCCGCGCGTGTGTCTGCCGCGCTCGCCTTGCAGGACTGAGAGGGAGCTGGCAGCCAGCGGCTGGTCGCCGAAGCGACTCCAGCCGCTACGCGCCCAGCTTCACGCTGCCATCCGGCGAGAGCGTCCAATGCGGGTTGTGCGCCACCTCCCACGGGTGCCCATCCGGGTCGACGAACACGCCTGAGTAGCCGCCCCAGAACGTCTCGCCTGGCTCGCGCGCAATCGTTCCGCCTGCCGCGCGGGCTTGCTCGATCGCCTCGTCGACCTCTGCAGGCGAGCTGACGTTGTGCGCCAGCGTCACGCCGCCGTAGCCGCTGCCCAGCTCGACGCCGCTGTCCTCCGCCAAGCGCTGCCTGTCCCACAGCGACAGCACGCTGCCACCAACCTGGAAGAACACCACGTCGTCGTCCGCTGCTGCGTTGCTGCGCCAGCCGAGACCTTCATAGAACGCGCGTGCCCGCTTCAGGTCGCTGATGCCGAGCGTCACGACGCTCATCCGCTGCTCCATCTTGCCTCCTCTACTACTGAATTTGACAAATGAAATCACACTGGTGTTTGGAAACACCAGCTGAGACCGCTTGACTCTCGTAACGATATGCGGTCATCCTCAATCTGACGGATTCCCGACTTTCGGGCGCCGCCATGAAGCAGAAAACGACAATCGAGTCGAAATGGAGATCTAAGGTGAGACGACAACTCAGACTCATCAGCATCTCGACCCTGCTGCTTGCGATCGCACCTGCGACCGCGCTAGCCGCCGAAGCGAAGGTCTTACCCGGTACCGCCGGCACGACGCTGGCAGGCAAAAGCGCAGGAGTCACCTTGCAAATCAAAGGTGGAGCATCGATCAGCTGCAAATCATCCGAAACGACCGGCGAAATCACGAGCACCACGCACGGCAGCGGAACGACGACGTGGAAAGGCTGCACGACCGCTGGGTTGCCCGTGAACTCCGTCGGCGCATCCTCTGGGACGATCATTGGTCCCTGGTTATACCTCGCTTGCATCATCAGCGGGCTAGGGCATGACTATTGCTACAAATATTTCTGGGACACGTTCATCTTATTGCAAGTGCCTTCAACAAAATTAACGCTCGAAGTCAAGGGCGGCTTCCTCAGCGAAGTGACACCAGTTGAAAAAAAAGTCACATCGCTGACACTCATCACGACGCAAAAAGAAGGAAAACAGTCACTTGAAACACCCGAAGGTGGTGAAGCGACGCGTATCGAAGTATCCACCGACGGCGGCTCGTTCGTGCAGGCTGGGATCGAATTAAAAGAATCCACGCTCTCACTCGGCGCTAGTGAGGAAATCATGATGTAAGGCGCCTGGTGCGACCTCATCGACCCGATCGAGCGAGGTCGCCAGGGTGCAGGCTCCGGTGCGCGGGCACGGGGAGGCCCCTGCTCGCGCACCGCACAGGCGAGATGCAGTGCTGGGGCGCGGGACGGGGCTGGCCGATGCGGCGTGGCGCGCGCCGACGACGGAGGCGTCCGTCCAGCCCGCGCAGCGACGTGCGGTGCGGGTGCTGCTGCGTCAGTGGCTCGTCGTAGTCGACCTCCCAGTCGACGTCATAGTCGTCCTCGAGCAATAGGAACGAGCGCGTGAGACGCAGGGCACCGAGCGTGCGCTGCGCGAGCTGTGGTCGCTTCTGTGATCTGTTCGTTGATGGGAACATCTGTTCGTAAGCTAGGAAGCCTTCCGGACGGATCCCCTTACGAACGTATGTACGTGTCGCTGCCTACGGCAAAAGCCGCATTGCAGAGCCATTCTCGACATCTCAAAGCTGCAACGCGAATTGCAGATCATCGCGTCATCAGGGTTGTCGCAGACCCTGATGACGCTCTCTCGATCGATCGTGCAGGTTAGTCGCTGCGCACCACGAACTTGACCGATCAGATGGCTGTTACGCTTGCCAGGCGCGATGCGAAAGCTCCACTTCGGGGCCGCCGGCGACGCGCTCAGCTCATGGAGAAGTTCGTCATCGAAGGTGGCGTCCCGCTTTCCGGCACGATGGTTCCTGCTGGAAACAAGAACGGTGCGCTGCCCATCCTCGCTTCTGCGCTCCTCACCGAGGATGAAGTCCTCGTGCGCAACGTGCCGCGCATTCGCGACGTCGAAGCGATGCTCGACATCTTGCGCGCTCTCGGCGTCTCTGTCAGCTGGCGCGGCTCCAACGAAGTCGTGCTCTGCGCCGCCACCGCCCGCGAGATCGCCCTCGAGCGCGAGCTCGCTGAGACGATCCGCGCTTCCTTCCTGCTCGCAGGCCCACTGCTCGCCCGCTTCCGTCGTGCCGTCATGGCTCCTCCAGGCGGCGATGTGATCGGGCGCAGGCGGCTCGATCCGCACCTCGATGCTTTTCGCGCGATGGGTGCCGACGTCGAGTGCAACGGCACCATCGCCTTGCAAGCGCCGCGTGGCCTGCGTCCCACCGACGTCTTCATGGACGAGCCCTCCGTCATGGCCACAGAGAATGTTTTGATGGCTGCCGCGCTTACGCCCGGCACTACCGTGATCGGCAACGCTGCCTCTGAGCCGCACGTGCAAGACCTCGCGCGGATGCTCGTCAAGATGGGCGCAGACATCCACGGCATCGGCTCCAACCTGATCACCGTCAACGGCGCTGAGCGCCTGCACGGCTGCGAGCACGACGTCGCCCCAGACCACATCGAGATCGGCAGCTTCATGGCTTTGGCCGGCGTCACCGGCGGCGAGCTGCGGATCAAGGACACCGTCCCCGGCGACCTGCGGATGATCCGGCTCGTGTTCGAGCGGCTCGGGCTGCGCAGCGAATTGGACGGCAACGACGTGATCGTCCCCGGCGGACAGAAGCTCGTCGCTCAGTCAGACGTCGGCGAGTTCAAGAGCAAGATCCAAGACGGCCCCTGGCCCGCTTTCCCTGCCGACTTGACTTCGATTGCCGTGGCGTTGGCGACCCAGGCCGAGGGCTCGATTTTGGTGCACGAGTGGATGTTCGAGAACCGCCTGATCTTCACCGACAAGCTGATCCTGATGGGCGCAGACATCGTCATGTGCGACCCCCATCGCGCCATCGTCACCGGCCCGCGGCGGCTGCGCGGCGAGCGCGTCGAGTCGCCTGACATCCGCGCCGGCATGGCGATGCTTTTGGCTGCCCTGTGCGCTGAAGGCCGCTCAGAGATCGGCAACATCCGCCAGATCGACCGCGGCTACGAGCGGATCGACGAGCGGCTGCGTGAGCTGGGCGCCCGCATCGAGCGCGTCGCCACAGAGCCCGTTCACGCGTAAGGGGGCGTGCGGCCGCCGAGGGCCGCGTGGCGTTCGTCAGGGTCGGGGAGGCGGAGGGTGCGGAGGGTGCGGAGGGTGCCCATGCGATTGCGACTATTGATAGCGATGGTATATACGCGTTTACGCGCAGGATCGGGAACAGCCGGCCAGGATGGCCGGCCACGTAACGTGTCATGGCGGCGGAGCGTTCTCCTCTCAACCACGAAGCAGAGCCGACATGACCTAGGAGGCCGGATGCCGTTTACAGTCCGAGCAGACCCCCGATGATCCATCCCATCCCCTCAGGCACCCGCGACGTCCTCCCCCAAGAGACCGGCGAGGTCCGCGCTATCACCGACACGCTGCGCCGCGTGTTCGACGGTCGTCGCTACGGCGAGATCTACACGCCTGCGCTCGAGTACGAGTCCGTGCTCGCCCGCGCTGACATGGCCGAAGCCCAGCCTGCCTACCGCGTGTTCGACGAGACAGGCGCCGTGCTCGTGCTGCGTTCCGACATGACCGCCCCGATCGCCCGCGTCGTCGCCACGCGCTACGCCGACAGCGAGATGCCCTTGCGCTTCTGCTACTTCGCCCACACCTACCGCGGCGTGCGCCCGCAGCGCGGGCAGCTGCGCGAGATGCTGCAAGCCGGCATCGAGCTGATCGGCTCTGCTGCGCCAGAGGGCACCGCCGAGGCGCTCAGCGTGTTGTGCGCTTCGCTCGAAGCTGTTGGGCTCAAAGACTTCCGCATCGGCGTCGGCGACGCTTCGCTGTTCCCCGCCTTGATGGAGAGCCTGCGCGTGCCTGAGGAGCACCGCGACACGCTGCTGCAGACACTCGTACGGCGCAACTTCGTCGAGCTCGAGCAGCGCCTGCACGAAGCTGGTGTTGCAGGCGAAGCCGCCGAACTGCTGCTCGATGTGCCCCAGCGCCGCGGCGGCCCAGAGTTGCTGACCGATGCCCCTGAGCCCGCCGTCGACGCCGTCACCGGCATGCGCCGCGTATATGAGCTGCTCGACGAGAGCGTCGCAGAGCGCGTCATCTTCGACCTCGGCTTGATTCGCAACATCGGCTACTACACAGGCGCTGTGTTCGAGGTCTACGACCCAGCCATCGGCGCCCCCATCGGCGGCGGCGGGCGCTACGACGAGCTGCTCGGGCGCTTCGGGCGCAGCCTTCCTGCTGTCGGCTTCGCGTTGTACGTCGACTCGCTGCACCAAGCGCTTGCTGGAGAGGAGCGCGGGACCGGCGCGTTGCTCGTCGGAGGCGACGCATCGTGAGCGCGCTCGACGGACTGACGATCGCCGTGCCGCGTGGCGCGCTGTTCAGCGGCACCGTCGACTTGCTCGCAGCACTCGGCGTCGACACAGACGAGCTGCGCACAAACGATCGCAAGCTGCTGTTCGAGGACATCGGCGTCGTCACCATGCGCCCATCCGACGTGCCCACATACGTCGAGGCCGGTGCCGCTGACATCGGCGTCACAGGCAAGGACGTGCTGCTCGAGCAGCTCGCTCACGCTCCAGGCGAGCGCGGCCGCGATGTCTATGAGCTGATGGACCTCGGCTTTGGACGCTGCACGATGATCCTCGCCAGCAAGGCCGGCCCAGACCCTGCGCTCGAGTCGCTACGTCGCCTCGGCGTGATGCGCGTCGCCACCAAGTACCCGCGGATCACTGCGCGCTATCTCGAAGAAACTGGCCGCCAAGGCGAGATCGTCGAGGTCAAGGGCTCCGTCGAGCTTGCCCCGCTGACAGGCATGGTCGACGCGATCGTCGACCTCACCGCCACTGGCACGACGCTGCGCGAGAACAACCTCGTCGAACGCGAGCCGATCGTCGTCTGCACTGCGCGGCTGATCGCCAACCCCGTCTCGTACAAGCTCAAGGCTGCGCCAATCGACGCGCTGCTCGCACAGCTGCGCGCGCTCCCCGCCGCAGTCAGCTGAGCGTCTGCTGAGGTTGCCTGAGATGCAGATCGAGCGCGTAGCAGTGACCGAGCTCGAGCGCCTTGGCGGCCCCGCTGGAGTGGCTGCCCACCTGCGCGCGCTCGTGCCCGACGGCGAGTCCGTCGCTGGCCAAGTGCGCGAGATCGTCGGGCGTGTCCGCGACGACGGCGACGCTGCCGTGCAGCACTACACGCGCCTCCTCGACACCAAAGGCGTCGAGCCGAGCCCGCTGCGCGTCGCCCCTGAAGACCTCGACGAGGCGATCAAGCGGCTGCCGCTCGATTTGGTCGCTGGGCTGCAAGTGACGATCGCCAACGTCGCCCAAGTCGCCGATGCCGGCGTCGGGCGCGACGCGAGCGTCGAGCTGCCCCAAGGCCAGCACGTCACGCTGCGCGAGCTGCCCGTCGACTCCGCCGCCGTATACGTCCCAGGCGGGCGCGCGCCTTACCCGAGCACTGTCGCCATGGGCGTCGTCACAGCACGCGCTGCTGGCGTGTTCGACGTCGCCGTCTGCAGCCCGCCCGGCCCAGACGGTGAGATCGACGCCACGATCCTCGGCGCCTGTCGCCTCTGTGGCGTCGAGCGCGTCTACCGAATGGGCGGCGCACAAGCGATCGCCGCGCTCGCCTACGGCACTGAGTCAGTCGAGCGCGTCGACGTGATCGTCGGCCCAGGCAACCTCTACGTGCAAGAGGCCAAGGCGCAGCTCTCAGCGCACGTCGGCATCGACGGCTTCGCCGGCCCAAGCGACCTGCTCGTCGTGCTTGGTTCAGAGCTTCACCCAGGCGACGTGCGACTGGCCGCGCTCGACATGCTCGCCCAAGGTGAGCACGGCGCAGGCAGCCTCGTCGTCGCTGTCTCAGCTGGCCCTGGTGTGATCGAGGCGCTAGCCGGCGAGCTGCAGCGTTTGCAGGAGACAGAGCAGGCAGGCGCACGCGTCAAGCCCGCCGCTGGAGTCGCCGCGAGCACGTTCGCGCTCATCGACGCGCTCGACGCAGAGCAGGCGATCCAGATCGCCAACGCGCTCGCCCCAGAGCACCTGCAGCTGATTGGCGCAGACGTCGAGGCGCACGCGCCCCGGATCCGTGCTGCAGGCTGCCTGTTCGTCGGTGCCGCCAGCGCGACTGCCTTCGGCGACTACGTCGCAGGCTCCAACCACATCCTGCCCACCGTCGGTGCCGCCCGCTTTGCCTCGATGCTCTCGCCGCGTCACTTCCGCAGGCGCATGGCTGAAGTCAGGGTCGATCCCGCTGGTGCCGGCAAGCTGGCAAGCGCAGGCGTGCCAATCGCCCGCGCTGAGGGGTTCGAGTGGCACGCGCGCTCGATGGAGGCGCGTGCTCCTGGCGCGTCAGCCGGCCCCAGCTCCGATGCCGGCGGCGCGATCGGCGACAATGACAGCGATGGCTGACCGCACCGCATCGATCGAGCGTCGCACGGGCGAGACCGACGTGCGCCTGTCGCTGACGCTCGACGGCACTGGCGCAGGCACGCGCGAGACGGGCGTCGGCTTCCTCGACCACATGCTCGACCTGCTCGCCCGCCACGGGCGGCTCGATCTCGACGTCAACGTCAGCGGCGACTTGGAGACAGGCGCCCACCACACCGCCGAGGACACCGCAATCGTCTTCGGTCAGGCGCTCGACCAGGCGCTCGGCGATCGCAGCGGCATCGTCCGCTACGGCACAGCGACAGTCCCAATGGACGAGGCGCGTGCGAGCTGTGCGATCGACATCTCCGGCAGGCCGTTCACTGCATTCGACGCTGAGCTGCCGCCTGGCGCGACAGGCGGCTTCGAGCACGAGCTGACCGAGGAGTTCTTCCGCGCGCTCGCCAACGCCGCCAAGCTGACGCTGCACTTGCGCGTCGAAGCAGGCACGAACGCACACCACATGATCGAGGCTGCCTTCAAGGCCTTCGCTCGTGCACTGCGCGCTGCCGTCGCGATCGACCCAACCGAGACAGGCGTGCCGAGCACGAAGGGGACATTGACCACATGAGGGCCTGCCCACGATGACCCCGTTGGTCGAAGACGCTGTGACGATCGCCGTTGTCGACTACGGCATGGGCAACCGTCGCTCTGTCGAGAAGGCGCTGCAGCACGTCGGCGTCCGTGCCGTGATCAGCCGCGACCACGACGTCTTGAATGCCGCCGATGGGCTCGTCGTGCCTGGCGTCGGCGCATTTCCCCGCGCGATGGACAACCTGCACGAGCTCGGGCTCGACACGCTGCTGCGCGAGCGTGTTGCCGATGGCACGCCTGTGCTTGGAATCTGTCTCGGTCTGCAGCTCGCCTTCGACTACTCCAGCGAGCTCGGCGGTGCCGCCGGGCTGGGGCTGATCGAGGGTGAGGTCCACAGCTTGCGCGCAGGCACGCTGAAGCTGCCGCACATCGGCTGGAATGAGGTGCGATTCGACAAATCAGAGTCGCCGCTGCTCGCTGGGCTGCCAAGCGAATGCGCCTTCTACCACGTGCACTCGCTCGCTGCCGAGCCTGCACGCGAAGAGGATGTGCTCGGCGTCGCGACGTACGGCGCGTCGTTCGTGACCGCCGTGCAGAAGGGCTCGTTCTACGGCGTCCAGTTCCACGCCGAGAAGTCCTCTGCCGCTGGGCTGCGGCTGCTCGCCAACTTCGCCCAGATCTGCATCGAGACGCAGCGCGTCGATGCTGCGCACGCAGCGTGAGCGGACCGATCCTCCTCCCAGCCTGACCCCGCTCCTCTGCGAACCTCCTCCCAGCGTGAACCTCTACCCAGCGATCGACATCCTCGGCGGCAACGCCGTGCGGCTCGTCAAGGGCGACTTCGAGGCGAAGAAGGTCTACGACGAAGACCCGTTCGCCGCAGCGCTGACGTTCGTCGGGGAAGGTGCGAAATGGCTGCACGTCGTCGACCTCGACGGCGCCAAAGGGGGCGAGCCTGTGAACCTCGAGCACGTCAGCAGGATCGCGCACGAGCTCGGCGTGCCTGTGCAGCTCGGCGGCGGCCTGCGCTCAGACGTCTCGATCCAGAGCGCCTTCGAAGCAGGCGTCAGCCGTGTGATCCTCGGGACGGCCATCTTCAGCGACCCAGAGCTGCCGTTCCGCGCGATGGAAGAGCACGGGCCAGAGAACGTGCTGATCTCGATCGACGCGCGCGACGGCTTCGTCGCTACTCACGGCTGGCTCGAGAAGACCGAGGTGCCTGCCAGCGAAGCGATCGAACGCTGGAGCGAAGGGGAGGGTGGCGTCAAGCACTTCGTCTTCACCAACATCGACCACGACGGGATGCTGAGCGGTCCTGACGTCGAGAGCACTGCTGGGGCCGTGAAGGCTGCACACCACGGGCGCGTGATCCACTCTGGCGGGATCGGCGAGCTCGTCCACCTCGAGTTGCTGCAAGGCCTCGGCCTCGACGGCGTGATCGTCGGCAAGGCGCTGTACGAGAAACGCTTCACCGTCACCGAGGCGCTTACAGCGCTCCAGGGCTGAGCGGGCTCTGCGCGCGCGCTGCGCGTGCTCGCAGCGCCGCAGCGCGCCCGCAGTCGGCGGCCTCCGGCAGCTACCGTAAGCGCGTGCACTTCAAGCGCATCATCCCCTGCCTCGACGTCGACGCAGGCCGTGTCGTCAAGGGCGTCGAATTCCTCGACATCCGCGACGCAGGCGACCCTGTCGAGCTGGCAGCACACTACGACCGCGAGGGCGCTGACGAGCTCGTCTTCCTCGACATCACCGCAACGCACGAGAAGCGCGACACGATCGCCAAGCTCGCCCGCGCGACAGCCGACGATGTGTTCGTGCCGTTCACGATCGGCGGCGGGATCCGCTCAGCTGAGGATGCGCAGGCTGTGCTCGACGCAGGCGCCGACAAGGTCTCTGTCAACTCAGCAGCGCTCAAACGCCCTGAGCTGATCAACGAGCTCGCCGAGGTGTTCGGCTCGCAGTGCGTCGTGCTGGCAATCGACGCCAAAGCAGATCCGTTCGTCGGCGACGGTCTCGAGCACCCGTGGAAGTGGGAGGCCTACCTCGCCGGCGGGCGCACGCCGACGGGCCGCGACGTCGTCGAGTGGGCGCGCGAGGGCGTCGAGCGCGGCGCTGGCGAGATCCTCTTGACGAGCATGGACCGCGACGGCACGAACGACGGCTACGACCTGCCGCTGATCGAAGCTGTCAGCAGCGCAGTGAGCGTGCCCGTGATCGCCTCAGGCGGCGCCGGTGAGCTCGACCACCTTGCCGAAGCGCTGCGCGCCGGTGCAGACGCAGCGCTGTGCGCTTCGATCTTCCACTACGGCAAGCACACGATCGCCGAGGCCAAGGCGCACCTTGCCGCCGCTGGCATCCCAGTAAGGGTCGGGTGAGCCACGCATGGCCATGCCTGTGGCAGGAATCGCGCCAGACGGGCAGCTCGTGCTCGAGCGCCTGCGCGAGCTACCTGGCGGGCCGCAGCTGATCGAGCTCGCCGCTGCACGCGATGACGTCGAGCTGGTCGGCGGCGCAGTGCGCGATCTGCTGCTCGATCCCAAGGCGACGCCGCACGAGCTCGATGTTGTCGTCGCTGATGACGCTGCTCAGTTTGCACACGACTTGGCGCAGAAGCTGCACGCGCGCGCGTCGCACGGTTCAGTGAGCGAGAGCCCCGTTGAGGGACAGAGCCGAGCTGAGCCATTCGAGATGACGCTGCACGAGCGCTTCCGTACTGCGCGCGTCGCTTGGCCTGCAGGGAAGATCGACGTTGCCACGCGTCGCAGCGAGCGCTATCCCGCGCCTGGCGCATTGCCAAACGTGCATGACGGCACGCGCGAGGAGGACGTGCAACGGCGCGACTTCACCGTCAACACGCTCTCTGTTTCGCTCGGCAGGCCCGCGCCAGGGCAGCTCGATGGTGCTCCACGAGCAATCGACGATCTGCGCAACGGCATCCTGCGCGTGCTCCACGAGCAGAGCTTCCTCGACGATCCCACGCGCCTGATGCGCCTCGCCCGCTACAGCGCCCGGCTCGGGTTCGCGCTGGAGCAGCGCACCGCGCAGCTCGCTGAGCAAGCGATTGCCGATGGAGCGCTCGACACCGTCTCACCCGCACGGATCGGTGCAGAGTTGCGTCTGGCGCTCGCCGAGCCCGACCCCGTCGCTGCGCTCGTGGCGCTTCAGTCGTTTGGCGTGCTGCCAGCCTTGCACGAGGCGATCGTGTTCGATCCGAGCCTCGTGCGCACAGCGCTCGGCGTACTGCCCGAGTGTGACGACGCTTCGCCGCACGTGTTGCTGACCGCGTCGCTGCTGCTGCCTCGACACGACTACGATGCGACCGACTACCAGACGCGCTTGCGTGTGCTCCTCGATGAGTGGGAGTTTCCCGCTGTCGAGCGCGAGCGCACTGTGCGCAGCGTGCTGCTCGCACCGCGCATTGCTGAGCGTCTAGGCAGCGCGCAGCACGCTTCGCAGATCTACGACGTCGCACACCAAGAGCCGCTCGAGGCCGTCGCACTGGCCGCTGCCCTCGCCGACGATCGCGGGCAGTCAGCCGCAGCCGACGCAGCACGGCGCTGGCTAGCCGATCTACGCCACGTGCAGCTCGAGATCGGCGGCGATGATCTGCTGGCAGCCGGCGTAGTCGCGGGCCCCGAGCTTGGGCGACGGTTGCGACAGGCGTTGGTGCGCAAGCTCGATGACGATCTGGACGGACGCGAGGCGGAGCTGCGCGCGGCGCTCGATTGACCTACGCGACCTGCACGTTCAGAGTGGCGCCAAAATGGCGCTACCATGCATGTCGTGCCGAGTGTTCAGATCAAGAACGTGCCAGCAGACGTGCATGAGACGCTGCGTCGCCGGGCAGACTCTGCGGGGCAGTCTTTGCAGGCCTATCTTCTTGCCCAACTAACCGAGCAGGCGAGCAAGCCAACGATCGCCGAGCTGTTCGAACGCCCGGGGCGGCAAGGTGGCAGAAGCCTGCCGCTCGCAGAAGCTGCGCAGGTGATACGCGAAGACCGTGATGCTCGCTCGTCGTGATCGTTGTCGACGCGTCGGTGCTGGCAACCGCCCTGAGCGATGATGGGCCAGATGGCATCCGTGCGCGTACGCGCCTCGACGGCGAGAGCGCCCTTTGTGCCCCAGAGGTCATAGATCTCGAGCTGGCTATGGCTTGGCGACGCCAACTTCGTGATGGGCGACTGAATATCCGCGGCGCTCAGCAAGCACTCGACGATCTGGCGGCCATAGGCCTCACCAGGGCGCCACACCAGCCACTCATGTCGCGTATCTGGGAGCTACGCGAAAACCTCACCCCTTACGACGCCGCCTACGTTGCGTTGGCAGAGAAGCTCGAGGTAACCCTGCTGACAGCCGACCAGCGATCGGCGCGCGCTCCTCGACTGCGATGCAACATCGAGCTTCTGCAATGACCGCCAGCCGTGTGATCGAGCACGCCCAAGGCTTCACATGCGAACTCGACGGCGGCGCCCGCGCGCTGTTCACAACCCGCGCAGCAGGCAACCTCTCGACGAGCAGCGGCGAGCGCAGCGAGCATGGCCGCGCAGCACGCGATCGCCTGTGCGAGCAGCTCGGGCTTCGCTGGCTGTGCGCGAGCCGTCAAGTACACGGCAGCGACGTGCTGCGGATCGACACCGCTGAGCGGCGCAGGGGAGAGGCACTGCCGCTCGACGCCGATGGCCATGCCACTGCTGCAGCTGGGATCGGGGTGATGGTGCTTGCTGCCGACTGCCTGCCCGTCGCGCTTGCCGGCGGACGGGGTGTGGCGATGGTGCACGCCGGCTGGCGCGGGCTTGCAGCCGGTGTGCTCGAGCAGGGCGTGCGTGCGCTGCGCGATGTCGGTGGCCGACACCCTGTTGTCGCTGCGATCGGCCCTGGCGCCGGCGTCTGCTGCTACGAGGTCGGTCCTGAGGTGCACGAGGCACTCGGTGCGCGCGCATCCAGGCGAGCCAAGATCGACCTGCGCGCGATTGCCCGCGAGCGGCTGCTCGCCGCAGGCGTCACCGAGGTGCTCGACGTCGAGGCATGCACCATCTGCGACGCGCGCTTCTTCTCGCACAGACGCCAAGGCGAGCTGGCAGGACGCCAGGCTGGAGTGGCGTGGCGCGTCTGATCGAAGGACTCGATGTCGAGCAGGTGCAGGCGAACTTCGAGCGGATCAGCGCTGAGATCGCCGACGCTGCCAGCGGCCGCGACGTCGAGCTGCTCGCTGCCGTCAAGTACGTGCGCGCCGAGGAGCTACCCGTGCTCGCGCAGGCCGGCATCCGCCTCGTCGGCGAGAACCGCGCGCAGGAGTTGCAGGCCAAGCACGCCGCCCACAGCGGGCTTTTCGAGTGGGACTTCATCGGGCAACTGCAGAGCCGCAAGGTCAAAGACGTCATTCCACATGCGCGCCTGATCCACTCTGTCGCCTCAGAGTCAGCGCTCGCTGCGCTCGAGCGTCACCTGCCGCTTGTGCGGCCCGATCTGGAGATCCTGATCGAGGTCAACATCGCCGCCGAGCCGGAGAAGGCAGGCGTCTCGCCTGCTCAGCTGGGCGAGTTCATCGCGCGCTCACCTGTGCCCGTGGCCGGGCTGATGACAATGCCGCCGCTCGCTGAGCGGCCTGAGCAGAGTCGACAGTGGTTTGCCAAGTTGCGCGAGCTTGCCGAGACTCACTCGCTGCAGCAGCTCTCGATGGGAACGTCGCAGGACTATCTCGTCGCCGTTGAAGAGGGCGCGACGATCGTGCGAATCGGCTCGAGCCTGTATGAGTGACTTAAAGCGCATGGGGCCCCGTAGGGCCCCATGCTCACGTCAACCGACTGTGATCAGGCGGGTGTCTCAGCTCTAGAAGAGACCTACGCCTTTCGAACCCAGTTCGAGGGTCGTTTCCATCGTTGCTTCTTCGATGGTCGGTTTTTCTTCTTCTTCTTTCGGGGTCGTGTAGAGGAAGAACGGCAGCGTTTCGCCGAAGCCTTTTTGTTCTTCGCCTTCTTCCCAGATGGCGCGCTTTTCCTGTTTGCCGCTGACGACTTTGAATGCAGCGGTGACGCCCTTCTTCGTGGTCGTAGCAGTGCCGACAACGATGCTCTTGAGCTTGAGCGGGCCACTGCCGCAGTCGAATACTGCGTATTCGAAGCCCAGGCCGAATACGACGAGGCCAGGCTGCGTTTCAGCCGCGTTGATCCACTTCGGCTCACCGATCAGTTCGTTGGTGACGATCGTGCCGGGTGTGTGACCCGTCGTTGTGCACGGTTCTTTCTTGTTGCCGTTGACGCCGCAGCCTTCGAACGTGACCGTCAGGAACTCAGCTTCGCCACTGACGATTTCTCCAGTCCCTTTGGCCTTCTTGCACTTCACAACTTTGCCTTTGAGCGTCAGGGTTGTGGCTTTGCCCTTGACAGTCACCGGCACGCCTTCGACTTCAGCAAGTTCGTATTTACCGCCCGTTTCGACTTTGCTCGCGGCGGTGCATTCCTTGCTCGTGTAGTGGCCCGTGTACGTTTTTCCGACTTTCGTAGCTTTGATGCACGATTTGTATGTGGGCGGTTCTGCCGCAGAAGCGCTTGCCGCTGCGCTTGCGCTGATCGCGAACACCGCGATCAGGCAGAGCCCGATCGTCCTAATGCTTTTCACTGTGCTGCACTCCTTTGTCTTTGTTTGAGATGGAGGGCGATTGAGCTCTCCTGCGAGAGACCGTCTGATGCTTCTCGCATGCACATGCGCGACAAGGAGAACCGTGATTCGAGCGTGGACGCGCGCAGCCGCCGGAACGCTGGCTGGGCGCGAGGAGTGGCCCTGCCGACGGCACCTTGAGCAATCCCCATCCTTGCCTTCATCCCCGTCTCTCTCCCCCTGCGCTTACGGCTTAGGCCCGAGTCGAGGATGCGTTCACCGAGCGTCCAGCCGGCGATTGTCTCTTTCCCCATTGACCCAGATAAACGACGGCGGTGAAGGTACCCAGGCGTGTTGCTGAAGTCAAGCGAAACGCATTTCTCCGACCCTCGACATACCCGTGCTATTGCACCACCAGGAAGCATTTCCAAGGAGCTCGCGATTGCCGCCAAAAACTCTTCTTTGCCCAAAACCTCTAGGCGTCTTCAGGACGTAACTGCTGTGGCCCCAAAGTCATAAACACAGTGAGAAACATTTATGAGAGGAGATAGAAACATTAGTGGTGGAGTGAGAAACACAAATCCGGGAAGTACGGCATTTGTTGTTGTCCAGCGTTTTGATCAACCCTCTTCGTCTCACGCCTCCCCAGGCATGCAGAGGCCTGCAGGGCTCACACCTGCGGGCGCAGTCGCGTGTGCTCGAGTCGGTGCGTCGCGCAGCACGGGAATCGGGCGATCGAGCGAGGCAGGGGGATCAGGGGCGACGCGGAGGATCGGGCGAGGCGAGGGAAGATCGAGCGAGAGGCCCTGGCTCCCTCAAGGCGACGCCGCGAGGCGGGCAGGCGCCCTAATGACGCTGCGCAGGGCGTTCGAGGTTGCAGTTGCTTCTGAGGTGCAGCCGCTCTGGGGCTGCAGCAGCTCGAGTCGAACCTCAAAACTCAAAGAGACAGGCCAGCCACGAGAGTCTGCTTGTGAGAATCGATACCAGGCGATAGGATCGGCGTTCGCGTTGGCGGCGGACGTGCACGTTCGCCGCCGAGGCGATCTGTGCCTTGCCAGTCGGCTGCGCTCGCGCTCGAGTGGGCGTTCTGCGCCAGCGGCGACTAGCATGGGCAAGATAGTCCGCCGCGTGCAGGGAATCTGCCCTGCCAGGCGAAAACGCACGTACACGCATGGCATTCCGCGACTCCTGGCACAGCGCGCTCGTCTACTTCGGCCTCGCCGAGGAGTATCACGACGACTTCGACGAAGCTCCGCCAGAGGCAGAGATCGAGGATCGCTACCGCGAGCGGCCCAACGTTCGCCGTCTGCGCCGTCGGCGCGACGAGTTCGACGACATCTTTGCTGAGGACGATGCAGGTGCCCGCGGTGGTCGTGCTACGACCGTGCTCAAGCCAGTCGGCGGGCGCACCAACGGCGACGTCCGCGTCCATCTCGTGATTCCGAAGTCTTTCAACGACGCGCAGCAGATTGCAGACAAGTTCAAGGACTCTGTGCCAGTGATCCTCAACCTGCAAAGCGCCGAAACAGATCTTTCGAAGCGCCTGATCGACTTCGCCTCTGGCCTGACGTACGCGCTCGACGGCGGCATGCAGCGGATCGCCGACAAGGTCTTCATGCTGACCCCTCGCAACGTCGAGATCAGCGCTGAGGAGCGCGCGAGGCTGATCGAGAAGGGCTTCTTCAACCAAAGCTAGTCGGCGGCACGTTGGCGTCGGCCGGCCTCTAGTGTGGATATTCGTATGCAAGTCGGGCTGATCGGAGCAGGCAACATGGCGCGCGCGCTCGCGCGTGGCTGGGGCGAGCCAGTCGTCTGCGCTGACCCCGTGTCTGAGCGTGCCAAGGCGCTTGTCGCAGAGGTCGGCGGCAAAGCGCTTGCGAGCAACGCTGAGGTCGCCCAGGCAGCCGATCTCGTCGTGCTCTGCCACAAGCCTGCGCAGCTCACTGATGTCGCAGCAGAAGTGGCGCCGCACGCGCAGGCTGTCGCTTCGATCCTCGCTGCCACGCCGCTGCAGGCGCTGCGCGATGCGTATCCAGGCAAGCCTGTCTATCGCTTCATCCCGTCTTTGCCTGTCGAGGTGCGACAGGGCGCTGTCGTGCAGGGCCGCGACGCGCAGGACCGCGCAGAGCGTGAGCACCCAGATCGCGACGCGTCGCTCGATGCGCTCGTCGCTTCGCTGTTTGCTGACCTCGGCACGCTCGTCGTGCTCGACGATTCGCTCGTCGACGTCGCGATGGGGCTGATGTCGTGCGCCCCCGCTTACGTCGCACTCGTTGCTGAGGCACAGGTAGACGCTGGCGTTCGCAAGGGCATCCCTGCTGAGCAGGGGGCGCAGCTCGTCGTGCAGACGCTTGCAGGAACGGCTGAGCTGCTGCGCCGCCGCGGCTACGACACGGTTGCAGTGCGGCGCGAGGTCTCCTCGCCAGGTGGGCTGACCGCGCGAGGCGTCGACGCGCTCGAGCGCGCAGGGCTGCGCGCCGCGTTCAGCGACGCACTCGACGCTGTGCTCGCACCGAAAGCGAGCTGAGCGATGCTGTCTGCTGTTCTCACCTTGCCGCTCGCCAGCGCGCGTACGCAGATCGCCGACTACCTGTCGACGCTGATCTACGTCTACACGCTGTTGATCATCCTCTACATCGTGATCCAGCTGCTCTTCTCAGTCGGCATCCGACCGCCTTATTCGCGCGCGCTCGACACTGTGATCGGCTTTCTGCGCGACATCTGCGAGCCGTTCCTGCGGATCTTCAGGCGGTTGATCCCGTCGTTCGGCGGTCTCGACTTCAGCCCGATCCTCGCGATCATCACGCTCGAGATCATCAACACACTCATCGTCAACGACCTGATCCACGGCTAGGCGCCATGCGTGCCGGCGGACCGTGGCTGCGGGCGGCGCTCGTGCTCGTGCTCGTCGTCGCAGTCGATCAACTGTCGAAGCACGCGATCAACGCGAACATCGCTGAGGGCGAAGAACGCAAAGTCCTGCCTGGGATCGAGCTCGTCAACACGCGCAACCACGGCGTCGCCTTCGGCTTCCTGCCAGGCAGCCACACGGCGATCACCGCACTGATCGGCGTCGCGCTGCTCGCGCTGCTCGTGTACTTCGCGCTGCACAGCCGCGAGCGGCTGATCTGGCTGCCCACAGGGATGCTCATCGGCGGCGCCATCGGCAACGTGATCGATCGCCTGCGCGTCGGATCGGTCACTGACTTCATCAAGCTTCCGCTCGGCTGGCCGCCGTTCAACGTCGCCGACATGTCGATCACGTTTGGCGTGCTGATTCTGTTCCTCGTGATCGACCACGCCCGCCACGCAGCAAAGCGCGCTGAGGCATGAGCGAGCCAGACTCACCCGCAGAGAGCGTTGAGGATGCTGAGGTCGAGTCCGACGCTGCGGTAGCGGAGCCGTTCAGAGTCGCCTACGAAGACGAGCACCTGCTCGTGATCGACAAGGCAGCAGGGGTCGTCGTGCACCCAGCCAAGGGCCACCGTGAGGACACGCTCTCGCAGCTGCTCGCAGACGTCGCCGCCGGCGGCGATCCAGAGCGTGCTGGGATCGTCCACCGTCTCGACCGTGACACGTCTGGCCTGCTCGTCGTCGCACGCTCGCAGGATGCGCACAGCGAGCTGCAGCGCGCGCTGCAGGCGCGCGAGATCGAGCGCGAATACCTCGCGCTCGTGCTTGGTCGCCCGCCGGCGCGCACAGGCACGATCGAGGCACCGATCGGTCGCGATCCACATGTGCGCACGCGCATGGCGATCGGCGGCGCGCGTGCGCGCGAAGCGCGCACGCACTTCGAGCTCGAGCAGGCGCTGTCCGAGCACACGCTGCTGCGGCTGAAGCTGGAGACAGGGCGCACGCATCAGATCCGCGTGCACCTGCAGGCGATCGGCTATCCAGTCGCAGGCGATCCTGAGTACGGCGCTCCTCGCGCGCTTGGCCTGCAGCGGCAGTTCCTGCACGCTGCGCGGCTCGCTTTTGCGCACCCCATCACAGGTGCGCCGATCGCCGTCGAATCGCCTTTGCCAGCGGATCTGCGCCAGGCGCTGGAGCGCGCTGAGCGGCTATCCTGATTGGCTCAAGGAACCTCAACCCGTCCGATGTTGGACGCGGCCCTGCCCGGCAGCGCGACGAACGCGTCGCAATCCGGGTCCGCGTTTCAGTCGGTCGTCATCGAATCAATAAATAAAGGGAGTACTCGTGGCTCAGGTAGGCATCGCAGAGCTGCTGGAGGCTGGCGTTCATTTCGGCCACCAGACGCGCCGCTGGAACCCAAAGATGCGTCGGTTCATCTTCGGTGAGCGTGGCGGCAACTACATCATCGATCTCATCAAGACGCAGGCCCTGCTCGAGCAGGCGCAGACGTTCGCTTCAGACGTCGCCCACCGCGGCGGCACCGTGCTGTTCGTCGGCACGAAGAAGCAGGCGCGCGACACGATCAAGGACGTCGCTGAATCGGCTGACATGCCGTTCGTCAATCACCGTTGGCTCGGTGGTCTGCTGACGAACTTCGAAACGATCAGCCTGCGAATTCGCCGCCTGCACGACCTCGAACGCTACGAGGCTGAGGGCCAGCTGGCGCTGCTGCCGACGCGCGAGCGGATGGCCGCGCAGGCCGACCTCGCGAAGCTGCGCGCCAACCTTGGCGGCGTCAAGAACATGCAGCGCGTCCCTGACGCGATGTTCGTGATCGACCTGAAGACCGAGGAGATCGCCGTCAAAGAGGCGCGCCGTCTGCGCATCCCGATCATTGGGCTCGTCGACACCAACTGCGATCCAGACGGGATCGACTACGTCGTGCCAGGCAACGACGACGCGATTCGCTCGTGTGCGCTGATCACGCAGGCCATCGGCCAGGTCGTGCAAGAGGGTCACTCAGTGTTCCGTGCCGAGGAGGAGAAGGCGCGCAAGGAAGCTGAGGAAAAAGCCCGCGTCGAGGCCGAAGCGCGCGCCAAACGGGAGGCCGAAGAGCAGGCCAAGCGCGAGGCCGAGGAACTGGCAAAGAAAGAGGCAGAGGAAAAAGCTGCAGCCGAGAAAGCATTTCTCGAGAAAGCAGCCGCAGAAAAAGCGGCCGCTGCGGCAGCAGCCCAGCAGCCTGTGCCTGAGACGACGCCTGTGCCGGCCACGCCGGCAGATCCAGCGACGCTCGAGCCGCAAAGCGAGTCGGTCACGCCGATGAACGCGAGCCCCGACTCCAGTCAGCCGGCGAAGGCGCAGTCGGCACCGCCTGAGACGGCCGCTGAGAGTGAGGCTGAGGCGCCCGCTGCTGAGGCTCCAGCGCCGCCGGCAGCCGAGGCGCCTGCCGCTACAGAGGCGCCAGCTGCCGAGCAGACAGCCCCTGCAGCCGAGTCAGCAGAGCCGGCGGCAGAGCCAGTCGCAGTTGCACAGCCATCAGACGAGAGCGCGCCCGCAGAGGAGCCCGCGCAGGAGGGACAGCAGCAATGAGCACGACCGAGATTTCGGCCAAGGACGTCAAGGCGCTGCGCGAGCGCACGAGCGCAGGGATGATGGACTGCAAGAAGGCGCTTGCAGAGGCTGGCGGCGACATGGACAAGGCCGTCGAGATCCTGCGCTTGAAGCAGGGCAAGAAGATCCAGGATCTAGGCGAGCGCGTTGCGACGGAGGGCACCGTGCAGTCCTACATTCACGCTGGCGCGAAGGTTGGCGTGCTGATCGAGGTCGACTGCAACACCGACTTCGTCGCGTCGAACGACGACTTCACGCAGTTTGCGCGCGACGTCGCTCTGCAGATCGCTGCGACGCCGACTGTGCAGTACGTCAGCCGTGACGACGTGCCCGCTGAGGCGCGCGACGCTGAGGCCAAGATCTATGAGCAGGAAGCGGCTGACAAGCCTGAGAACGTGCGCGAGAAAATCGTCACAGGCAAGCTCGACTCGTGGTTTCAGACGATCGTGCTGCTCGAGCAGGAGATGCACAACCCGAAGTTCGACGGCAAGACGGTGCAGCAGCTGCGCGACGAGCTCACTGCGACGACTGGCGAGAACGTCGTGATTCGCCGCTTCGTGCGGTTCGCGGTCGGGCAGTAGGCATGCGCGGAAGCGCAAGAGGCTGACAGGCGAGCGGGGTGGGTATCGATTTGCGGGTTGCGATAGCAGGTGTATATACGGCGGCGTATATACGATGGCTATCGCTAGCCTCATTTGAGCACCCACACCCCACCCTCCAACGCCATCAGCGGCCTGGCGAACAGGCGACTGGGTAGGCTCTCGCGTCGATGTCGATCTCGATGCCGATGCCGATCGCTGAGGATGGCCCCCCTGCCTTCAGACGGATCCTGCTGAAGCTCTCAGGCGAGGCGCTGATGGGGTCGCTCGACTTCGGCACCGACCCGGAGCGCGTAGCTGCCGTCGCACGCCAGGTCACGAAAGTGCGCGACCAGGGCGTCGAGGTGGCGATCGTTGTCGGCGCGGGCAACATCTACCGCGGCATGCAGGGCGCTGCGGCGGGCATGGATCGCGCGACGGCAGACTACATGGGCATGCTCGCGACGGTGCTCAACGCGCTTCCGCTGCAGGACGCGCTCGAGAATGCGGGCACCGACACGCGCGTGCTCTCGGCGCTCGGCGTCTCAGAGGTCGCAGAGCCGTACATCCGCCGGCGCGCGATGCGCCACCTGGAGAAGGGGCGCGTGGTGATCTTTGCGGCGGGCACGGGCAACCCGTTCTTCACGACGGACACGGCAGCAGCGCTGCGCGCAGCAGAGATCCATGCGGAGATCATCTTGATGGCGAAGAACGGCGTCGAGGGCGTCTACACGGCCGATCCGGCTGTCGACCCACAGGCCAAGTTCATCCCTGAGATCACGCACATGGAGGCGCTCGAGCAACGTCTGCGCGTGATGGACTCGACGGCGCTTGCGCTGTGCATGGAGAACCACATGCCGATCGACGTCTTCAACATGGATGACGACACTGCGCTCGCGCGGATAATCTCAGGAGAGCGCGTGGGAACGCTCGTCTCGACGGCTGAAGGAGAGGTAGATGGCAGCTGACAGCATGATCGACGAACTGCTTGCAGACGCACGCGAGCGCATGCAGAAGTCGGCAGAGGCCGCCCAGCACGAGTTCTCGACGGTGCGCACAGGTCGCGCGAGCCCGGCGCTGCTCGATCGCGTAGTGGTCGACTACTACGGCGCGCAGACGCCGCTCAACCAGCTGGCGACGATCTCGGCGCCTGAAGCGCGGCTGCTCAGCGTGCAGCCGTATGACAAGTCGTCGATCAAGCTGATAGAGAAGGCGATCAACGAGTCAGACGTCGGCTTGAATCCGTCGAACGACGGCAATGTGATCCGCCTCGTCGTGCCTGAGCTGACAGAGGAGCGCCGCCGCGAGCTCGTCAAGGTCGTCAAGAACCTCGCTGAGGAGGGGCGCATCTCGATCCGCAACGTGCGCCGCGACACGATGCAGCAGCTGCGCGAGCTGAAGGCGGAGGGCGAGGCGTCCTCTGATGACGAGCACCGCGCTGAGGTCGAGCTGCAGAAGCTCACGGATGGCCGCGTCAGCGACCTCGACGAGGTGCTCAAGGCCAAGGAAAAAGAGATCCTCGAAGTCTGATGGCGGCTGCAGAGCAACCGACGGCGACGACGCATGATCGGTCGCTGCCGTCGGCGCGCTACGTCGCGATCATCACCGACGGCAACGGGCGCTGGGCGCATGCCAACGGCCTGCCTGTCAACGAGGGTCATCGCGCAGGCGCTGACACGGTCAAGGCCAGGCTGCGCGATGCGGCAGAGCTGGGCGTGCAGGAGCTGACGGTCTACTCGTTCTCGACTGAGAACTGGTCGCGCCCAGCTGAGGAGGTCGCTGGGCTGATGCAGATGTTCTCGGACAGGATCGCTGGCGAAACGCCTGAGCTCGACGAAGAGGGCGTGCGCATGCGCTTCGTCGGGCGCCGCGACGGCATCTCTGAGCAGCTCGTAGAGCGGATGGCTTGGGCTGAAGAGACGACGGCTGAGAACGAACGGATCACGCTGTTCGTCGCGTTCAACTATGGCGGGCGCGCTGAGATTCTCGACGCAGCCCGACGCTTTGAGGGCGGAACGGAGGAGGACTTCCGCGCGTGCCTGTATGCGCCTGAGATGCACGACCCTGACCTGATCATCCGCACGAGCGGCGAGCAGCGCCTGTCGAACTACCTCTTGTGGCAGTCGGCGTACGCTGAGTTGATCTTCCGCGACGAGCTTTGGCCTGAATTCTCGCGCGAGGCGCTCGAGCAGTCGTTGGCTGAGTTCTCCAGGCGCCGCAGGCGCTTCGGCGCGCGTTGATGGCGCAGGCTCGCGTGCGGCGCGCGAGGGGGCCGATCGTCCGCCGCCGCGCTCCACGTGAACGTGGCGACGACGGTGGCGCAGGACAGCGTTCTGATCTAGGCGCGCGCCTGCTGGCGGCGATCCCGGCGATCGCGGTGGCGCTGTTCCTCGTGATCGAGGGCGGCGCGATCTTCACGCTCGGATTGTTCGTGCTCGGCTGCATCTGCATGCACGAGCTGTACGGCATGTATGCGCGCGCGCATCCTGTGCGCTTGGCGGGCTTCATCGCGCTGGCAGGTCTGCTCGTGGCGGCGAACTACGGCGACCAGTTCCAGGTGCTGCTCGTGCTCGTGGCTGCGCTGCCGCTGCTGTTCGGCTTGACGCTGTTGCAGCCGCACCCGAGTGTCGGCGGGATCTCGGTGACGCTGCTCGGCATCTACTGGATCGGGCTGGCGCTGGCGCACGCTGTGCTGCTGCGCGGGTTGCCGCACGGCCTGGGGATCGTGCTCGACGTGCTCGTCGGCACGTTCCTCGGCGACACAGGCGCGTACTTCGGTGGGCGCATGTTCGGCCGTAGGCCGCTGGCGCGGACGATCTCACCGAACAAGACGGTCGAGGGGCTGCTGATCGGGATGGTCTGCACGGTGCTTGGCGTGTGGATCGCAGGTCGCTACCAGGAATGGCTGCCTGGGATGCACGCGATCGTGCTTGGGATCGGCGTTGCGCTGGTCGCGCCTGTCGGCGACTTGTTCGAGTCGTTTGTCAAGCGCGAGGCGCGCACGAAGGACTCTGGCGGGCTGTTTGGCGCGCATGGGGGGGCACTGGATCGACTCGACGCGGTGCTGTTTGCGGCGGTCGTGGGCTACTACATCTGGGCGGCTTACGTCTGAGTCTGAGGTTTGGGGGTTCGCTCGGGTGGCGAGCGTCGCCGTTGGGCGGCGCTCGTTTGGGGGTGCGGGGTGCGGGGGGTGCGTGTTCGATTTTCGACGAGCGATAGCGATGGTATATACGCGCTGTAGATACGATTGCTATCGCTGAACGTTTTCTTTACTCAGACACCACCGAAGCGCCGCGATGGGCTCGCATGAAGTACGGTCGGTGTCAGTGAATGCAGACGATGACCAGCGAGCGGACGATCTCGAGGCGGCGCTCGACGAAGGGGATCTTGGTCGAGCGGCCAAGATGACTCGCAAATGGCCGACGTCGAGCGCGCAGGTGGCGGTGGGCGAGGTGCAGCGACGCAACGATGCACATCGCAAGGATGTGGCGGCCAACGACGAGTCGTCGAATGGCGGGACGCCGATCGGCCTCGAGCGCTTCAGTCGCCGCGACGAGGATCTTGCGTCGCTGCGCGAGATGCTCGCTTGAGCTGACGACTCAGCCGACGCGCACGGGCAGGCGTGAGCTCGCCGCTGCCTCGCGTCGCCCTCTTGCGGTAGCGTCGCCGTTGGATGGCTGACTCGAAGAAGCGACTCCTGATCCTCGGCGCAACGGGTTCGATCGGCAAACAGGCGCTGGACGTCTGTGCGCGCGAGCCGGAGCAGTTCGAAGTGGTTGGCATCTCGGCTGAGCGCTCTTGGGAGGAGCTGGTCGAGCAGGCGCGGGCGGCTGACGTGCAGAGGATGGCGCTGGTCGGCGAGCACGCTGCGGCATGCGCGGCGGAGCTGTGGACGGACGGCGAGGTGCTTTCGGGCGCGGAGGGCCTCGTGCAGTTGGTCGTCGAGTCAGGTGCGGACCTCGTGCTGAACGCTGTGGTGGGCTCGGCGGGCCTTGGCCCGACGGTGGCGGCACTCGGCGAGGGGATCGACTTGGCGCTGGCGAACAAGGAGTCGCTGGTCGTGGGGGGCGAGCTGGTGGGTGCGCTGGCGGAAGCGACGGGCGCGCGGATCGTGCCTGTGGATTCAGAGCACACGTCGCTGCATCAGCTGATCTCGGGTCAGCCACCAGGGGCGGTGCAGCGGCTGACGATCACGGCGAGCGGTGGGCCGTTCCGTGGACGTACGCGCGCGGAGCTGGAGCAGGTCACGGTGGAGCAGGCGCTGGCGCACCCGACGTGGGCGATGGGGGGCAAGATCACGATCGACTCGGCGACGCTGATGAACAAGGGCCTCGAGCTGATGGAGGCGCACCACCTGTTCGGCACGCCATATGACTGCATCGATGTGGTGGTGCATCGGCAGTCGCTGATCCACGGGCTGATCCAGCTGGCGGATGGGGCGATGCTGGCGCACATGGGGCCGCGTGACATGCGGATCGCGATCTCGTACGCGTTGCACGGCGGCGAAAGCGTCGACGTGGGGCTCGAGCCGCTCGACTTGGCGGCGATCGGCGAGCTGAACTTCGAGCAGGTCGATCTCGACGCGTTCCCATGCCTGCGCTTGGCGGGTGAAGCAGCGAGGGCGGGAGGCACAGCGCCGTGCGTCTTGAATGCGGCGAACGAGATCGCGGTGCATGCGTTCCTCGATGGGCGGCTGCGCTTCTTGGAGATTGCGCAGGTGATCGAGCAGACGCTGACGGATCTCGGCTCAGAGCCGGTGCTCGCGTTTGAGTCGCTGTATGAAGCGGACAGACGCGCGCGCGAGCTCGCGAGTGGGCTCGTGCTGGCGTCGGGCTAGCGGCGAGATCTCTTTGATGGGCTCCGCTGACGCTCCGCGATGCTGCGGCGAAGCGGGGCGCGCACGACGAACTGCCGGAATCGACGCAAGCGCGTGCGAAACTGGCTCTCTATGAGCTGGCTGCTGACGATCGTCGGGATCATGCTGCTGATCGTGCTGCACGAGCTCGGCCACTTCACGGTGGCGAAGCTCGTGGGCATGCGCGTCGAGCGCTTCTCGCTGTTCTTCCCGCCGACGATCGCGCGGATCAAGCGCGGTGAGACGGAGTATGCGCTCGGCGCGCTGCCGCTCGGCGGCTACGTGAAGATCACGGGGATGAACCCGGAAGAGCTCGAGGATCTCGACCCGGAGGCGACGCGGCGGGCGTACTACAGCCAGGCGCCGTGGAAGCGGATCGCGGTGATCGTGGCAGGACCAGGGGTGAACATCGTCATCGCGTTCGTGCTGTTCTGGGCGATCTTGATGTCAGGGAGCCTGACGGGGGCGACGGCGCTGTACAACTTGGACCCGGCGACTGAAGCGATCCAGACGGGCTCGACGGTGCAGCTGGTCGAGCGGGGTGAACCGGCGGCAAACGTCCTGCGACGGGGCGATCGGATCGTGGCGGTCGACGGCGTTCGCGTCACGGGTGAATCGGCGCGCGAGCGGATCGACGCCCATCGCTGTGCGGGGACGACTGTGAATGGCTGCCGAGCGAGCACGCCGGCAGTGCTGACGGTGCGCCGTGGCGGCAAGACGCTTGCGCTCTCGCTGTATCCCCGCTACAGCGACGCAAATCGACGAATGCTGATCGGGGTGCAGTTCGGCGCGGCGGCGAAGAGCTTCGGAGTGGCGCAGGCGGCGAGCAGCGCGATCGGCGCGATGTGGCACGCGACGACGGGCACGCTGACGGGCTTCTTCAAAGCGCTGACGAGCTCGAAGACGCGCAAGGAAGTGAGCAGCATCGTGGGCATCACGAAGACGGCGCATGAAACGGTCGTCGAGGGGCCGGGCATCGCGCTCGTGTTCCTCGGCTACATCTCGCTCGTGCTTGCGGTGATCAACCTGTTCCCGTTCTTGCCGCTCGACGGCGGTCACGTGCTGTGGTCGCTGGCGGAGAAGGTGCGCGGCAAGCGCATCTCGCTCGTGGCGATGTACCGCTACAGCTCGGTGGGGATCATCCTGCTGCTGTTCTTGGTGATCAACGGCGTTGGCAACGACATCGGCAGGCTCGGCGGCTGAGCTGTTTTGTCTGCATGATCGGGTAGAGTGAACGACACGATGCAGACCCCGATCATCCTGTTCGACCACGTCAAGGGCGAAGTCTTCGTGACGCAGAACGATGCGGTTGCGGAGAAGCGCGTGCAGGAATCGAGGACTGCGCAGATGAAACAGGTGACGAGCTCGGCTGGTTCGCCGGCTCGGTGAACATCGCGTGGGTCATCCCGTGCCGTTACGCGGAGGTCCACGACAACCTCGCGACGATCATCGGGGCGGGCATCGACACCTTCTGGCCTGGCGAGCTGCCGGGCCAGCTCGAAGTCACGGTGGTCGTCAGGTTGTTGGCGACGGCAGACGAGCTGGGGCCTGGTCACGAGCACACGATGCGGAACGTCGTCAGGGGACCTGACGGCGAGCCACTTGGGCTTCCGCGGGAAGCGACGTTTCAGGCGGGAACGGCGGAGGAGGTCAGCGCGGCTCGCGAGAACTGGTTGAACGGCATCGAGCTGGTGACGATGGCGGCGTTCGAGGCGAGCGAGCAGGGTACGTACACGTTCGAGCTGACGATCGATGAATCGACTATCTCGACGCCACTGCACGTGCTCGACGGTCAGTCGGGCTGAGCGGCTGCGTCAGGCGCGCGCACGCAGACCCAGCTCTTGACGAGCGGTCCGAGGCGCTCGCTGAGCGCGGGCGCGCCGAACAGTCGCTCCATCTCGCGGCGTCGCAGCAGCGAGATCTGCTCCCAATCGCCGGCAGCACCGAGGCGCCAGTAGGGGCGGCGCACAGCGGGGGGAAGCCAGTGGGCGAAGGGCAGCAGCGCGTGCGGCTCGATCGGGAAGGAGTAAGCGGGTGTCTGCACGAACCAGCCGCGCCCGACGCGTCTGAGCTCGGTGGCGAAGGCGCTGCGCTGCGCTGGTGGCACGTGCTCGATCACGCTCGAGCAGTAGACGAGATCGAACTCGTCGTCTGCGAAGGGCAGCCCTTGGGCGGCGTCTGCTTGCACGAACGGGCCAGGGTAGTCGGGGCGCGGCTGCAGGTCGACGCCGGTGATGTCGAGGTCAGGCTCGAGTGCACGCAGCCCGATTCGCCCGCAGCCGAGGTCGAGCACACGGGCGCCAGGCTGCAGACGCGTCAGCGCGAAGAACTCGGCGTGGCGCTGGGCACGGGCGCGGGCGGCGATGGGGGAGGCGAGGCGTGCGAGAGGGCCGCTGGCTGTGCGATAGACGTCTTGATTGCTGATGTGCTGCAGGCTATTGAGCGAGGCAGACTGGCGCCTGCGTTCAGGCGTATTTACAGGGCTTTCACGGTCACGGGCGACCCGTACGTAGAATGGAGACATGGCTTCCAAGCGTCAGATACACGTAGGTCCGGTGCCGATCGGCGGCGGCGCCCCAGTCGCTGTGCAGACGATGACGAAGACAGAGACTGCGAACTTGCAGGCGACGATGGCGCAGATCCGCACGGTGGCGGACGCGGGCGCTGACATCGTGCGCGTGGCAGTGCCGCGCGAGCAGGACGCGGAGGCGCTGAAGACGATCGTTGCTGAGTCGCCGATCCCGATCATTGCGGACATCCACTTCAACCACACGCTGGCGCTGAAGGCGATCGAAGCGGGGGCGCACTGCGTGCGCCTGAACCCAGGCAACATCGGGGGGCCGGAGAAGGTCGCAGAGGTGATCGCGCTGGCGAAGACGACGGGGACGCCGCTGCGCGTCGGCGTCAACTCGGGCTCGCTGCCGAAGCACCTGCGCGAGCTTGAGTACGAGAACCCGATCGAGGCGCTCGTGACGGCGGCGATCGAGACTGTCGAGCTGATGGAGCGGTTGGAGTTCGACAACTTCAAGGTCTCGATGAAGTCGACGTCTGTGCCGAACACGATAGCGTCGAACAGGCTGCTCTCGGAGCGGATCCCCTACCCGCTGCACCTGGGTGTGACGGAGGCGGGCACGAAGTGGTCGGGCTCGCTGAAGTCGGCTGTCGGGCTCGGCACGCTGTTGGCTGACGGGATCGGCGACACGATCCGCATCTCGCTGTCGACGTTCCATGCGGAGGAAGAGGTCAAGGTCGCGTGGGAGATCCTCAAGGCGCTGAAGCTGCGCGAGCGCGGCCCAGATCTGATCGCGTGCCCGACGTGCGGGCGCCTGCAGTTCGACATGGACAGCGTCGTCGTCGAGGTCGAGCGGCGACTGGAAGCGTACGAGGACCCGATCGAGGTATCGGTGCTCGGCTGCGCGGTCAACGGCATCGGCGAGGCGCGCCACGCTGACTTCGGCATCACAGGCGCGAAAGACATGGGCATGATCTACTCGAAGGGCGAGCCGCTGAAGAAGGTGCCCACCGATCAGCTGGTCGACGAGCTGTTCAAGGAGATCGACCGCTACTACGCGGCGGGCAAGACGGTCCAGCGCGACGAGACGGCTGCTGCTGAGGCGCGCAAGTGGCTCGAGGAGAACGAGGACGCAACGGCGATGACGCCAGAGCGGATCGCGGCGCTCGAAGCTGCGGCTGCGGAGAACGACGCCAGTGCAGCTGAGGTGCTCGAGTCGATGCTCGAGCCTGCGGCGTCGACCGCTACTGCGCTCGATGAGTCGGTCTCGCCAGTCGCAGGCCGCCGCTTCATCCGCGGCTAGACGGCCGATAGGCGGCGCGATCCGGCGTCCTCGCTCGCTCGCGTGCTACTCGCACGCCACGCGCTGCGCCCTTGGCTCGCTTGCCTCTCGACCGTCTAGTGACTGAACGGACATGGGCGTCTACCCAAGCTGCACGTAGCCTGTCGCTTCGCTCGGAGAGCGCACGTTTTCGGAGACCTTGTTGCTGTAGTTGCCCTCGATCGTCTGCACTTGGCCGCTGGGCAGGACGTCCTTGACGATGCCGACGTGCTCTGAGCCGAACACGATCAGGTCGCCTGGCTGCGGCGTGACGCCTGGGCCGTTGACGATCGCCCGTCCAGAGCTCTGCGCCCAGGACCAGATCTGCGAGACGGAGCCGAGTCCTTCGCCGTTTGCCCCGAGCGGCACGCCTGCCTGCTGCGCTGCCCACGAGGCGAAGTAGGCACACCACGGCTCGCCAGGCGCAGCGCCGGCGGTGGCGTTGCGGTATTCAGCGATCGCTGGCCCGTCGTTTGAGCCGGGCGGCTGCTCTGATTGGCCGACTTGGCTTTCTGCGATTGCGACGACACGCGAGCCTGGGCTTGTGCCGAGCGCGCTGGGCAGCGAGGTAGGGCCGAGCGGCGCTGAGGCGCCAAGTGGTGAGCTCGCTGACGCGCCGAACTGGCTGCCGACGAGTGGAGTCGTGCCGAGCGATGCCGCATAGCTGCTGGGGGTGAGCGGATAGCCGGCGCCAGCCGCTGCTGAGCCAGTGCCTGCAGGCGCATACCCTGAGCTTGCGCTCTGCAGTTGATCGGCGAACGAAGTCGTAGCTGCTGCGTCGCCTTGGTCGGCTCCCTGCACAGGGGCAGCGGGTGCTGCTGTGCCGCCTGTCCGCGCGACGCTGAGCAGCGACGCGGGGTCGGCAAGCGCCTGCTGCAAAGCGCTGACCCGCTGCAGTGCAGACTCGACACCCATCTTCCTTGGTGATCGGCAAGCGCGCCTGGGTATTGAGCGGCGCTCCAAGCGCATGAGCCTCAACGGCGAGGTGGGCAGCCGCGGGGCTGCCCACCTCGACCACCGGTCCCTCGAAGAAACGGCGGTATATGGCTTCGACAGGGCTGATGGGCCAGGCGAAGCGTTTGTGTGCACTCTGCCGGTCGATCGGAGCGTCCGCCCGGCGAGGCCCTCCTACGGCGACGGCACTCAGGACGCCGTCGCCGAGGAAGCTTGCGTGCTCAGCCGCCCAGCAGCTTCAGCACTGCCTGGGGGAGCGAGTTGGCTTGCGTCAACACCGACACGCCGGCCTGGACGAGCACCTGGTTCTTGGTGAAGTTCGTCACTTCAGCCGCCATGTCGACGTCCGCGATCGAGCTTTTCGCGGCTGTCAGGTTCTGCGAGTACACGGCGAGGTTCGACTGCGTGTACTGCAGACGGTCTTGCACAGCACCGAATTCGCCGGCTGCCTTGGCGACCGCTGCGATCGCTGTTTCGACGTTTTTGATGCTTTCTTTTTCGGAGAGTTTCACTTCTTTGACAGCTTCGGAGAGCGCGATCGTTTTGACCGAGATTTTTTCGGAGGCGCCTTCGTTGGCTCCGACCTGGAAGCTGATTTCGCCTTTGGCTGAGAGCAGCGCGATGCCGTTGAACGACGTCGTTTCGCCGACACGCTTGATCTCGCCGTTGAGCTGCGAGACCTCGCCTTCGATCGCTTCCTTGTCCGATGCTGAGTTGGTGCCGTTTTCGTACTGCACGGCAAGCTCGCGGACACGCTGCAGCATCTGCGAGACCTCGTTCAGCGCGCCTTGAGCCGTCTGCGCGAGCGCGACGGCGTCCTGGCTGTTCTGCTGAGCCTGGGCGAGACCGCCGATCTGGCTCTGCAGCCTTTCGTTGATCGCGTAGCCGGCGACGTCGTCGGCGGCTGAGTTGATCTTCAGACCAGAGGAGAGGTGTTCCATCGACATAGCGACAGAGTTCTCCGTGTGGTTGAGGTTGCGCTGAGCGTTCAGCGCCTGGATGTTCGTGTTGATCGTCAGGGACATGCGTTCATCTCCTTGATGACGTGTGTTGTTTAGTCCCGGGCCGACTCCCTGTCGACCCAACCTTCGCTCCGGTGATCGGCTGCGCTCGAGCCAACTTGAGCGCTTTCTTGGCGTGCGGCCGAAATGCGCGGCGGTGCAGCCGTCTCGTGATGCTGTGGTCTATGGCGCTGCGGTGGCTGCGTCTGAATCTCTGTCGCCAGTCGCGCTCGACTGGCTGGTGCGCCTGGCGAGCTCGCTGCTGAGCTCGTATTCGCGCTGGCGCAGCTCAGCGACGATCAGCCGGCGCCAGAGGAAGACGGCTGCGGCCCACACGGCGACGTAGCAGACGATGCCCGTCAGCAATGCGCGAAAGGCGGTGTCGAGCAGCGTGTTGCTCGACAGCGAGAGATAGCCGCCGATGACAAAGCCGGCGAGACCGCCCCAAGCCTTGCATTCATCGACACGTCGGGCGGCACGCGGGTGCGCGGCGAGGCTCAGTCCACGCTCACTGCGTCGAGGCGTGCTCGACGCCGCTTTCGCAGCGCTGTTCTCCTCGCCCTCGAGCGCACGTGCGGGCGGGGGCGTCGACGCGGCGATGCTTGGGGCGAGCTCGTCTGCCTGCTCAACGGACATCGCGGCCTTCCTGTTCGAGTTGACGGCGCCTGTCTTCGCGTTGGCAGTCGAAGACGAAGCGTACGAGCCGACGCTGCTCGACTTGGGCGAGAGCCTCCAGGCGGATCGCTCGATACCCGCGCGGATCGAGGCGCACGACTGTCGCCTCGCCGACGATCGGCGGCTCACTGTCGCTGAGGCTGAGGCGGAAGCTGACTTGCTCGCCGAGCGTGAGCGCGTCGGGGCCGGCGAGCAGGATGCCGAGCCCGCTGAGATCGATCGAGTACGTGCTGATCGCTGTGCGCTCGCCGCCACGGCGGATCGTCACTGGACGTGCGCGCACGACGCGCACGTGCTGACGTCGCTGCACGAATTCCTCGGGCACATGCTCAGATCTGCGCTGTGGTCTCATCGTCCTCGCCTCTCCGCTCAGCCGAGCAACCGCTTGGCGAGGTCGGCAGGATCGGTCTGGAGCAGGCCGCCGTCGCGCTGTGAATCGAGCAGGAACGCGGGGGCGACCCCTGCGCTGAGCGCTGTCTGCACGGCTGCGCCGAGCTGGTCGGTTTCTGCGGTGTGGGTGATCGCGATGCTCGTTGGACGCAGCCCGCGTAGCGAGCGCAGCAGCTGCGCACTGGCCTTCGCGCTGTACGTGGCAGGCAGCGCGAGCACGACGTGGTCCGGCTGCAGCTGCTTCAGCTGCGCGCCAAGTCGCGCGATCGCTGCCTTGTCGCTGCTCGGGATCGAAGGCGTGTCGAGCAGCAGCAGTCCTTCGCTGCGCGCGCGCCCGAGCGCGTCGACGGCGTGCTCGTCGCTGGCGGGCGTCGGTGTGCGCAGGTGCGGACTGAGCAGCAATCGATGCTCGCCTCGACTATCGGCGCCGAGCAGCGTCGCGCACGCGACTGAGAGCGTGCTGCGCTCGCGATAGGCGGCAGACAGCGTCGCGCAGAAGGTCGTCTTGCCGGCACCAGGGGGCCCAACGACGGCGACGCTCGTGCCGACGTCGGTCCACTGCGTCGGCGTCGGGATACGGCGTCGAAGCACGGCCTTGACCGCCTCGAGCAGGCTTGCCTGCGGGCACAAACCTGCCAGTGCATGCATCGACGCCAGCTCGATCAGCTCGTCTGCGAGCTCCGCTTCGATCCCTCGCTCGAGCAGCTTCGTGCGGACCTTCGCAGTGTCTGCAGTGTCCAGACTGCCTGCGCGCACAGGTGTCGGCACGGAGACTGTGGTCTGTGCGCGTTCGCTTGGCTGCTGCGCTTGCTGCGTCTGCGGCGCTGGCGGCGCAGACGATGCCGCCTCAGGGACTTGCTCGGCAGCGGATTGCGCTGCGGCGAGCGCCGTCGCAAAGCGCTGTGAGAGCAGTGGCATTGCAGATGCATCAGGTGGGAGAGCGCTCGCGCTCGCGCTGCCTTCGTCGTAGAGGTCGATCCGCGGATGGCCAGGGTGCGCCTCGACTTCGACGAACGGTCGCTGAAAGAACCCGGCGACGCCGCCGCCGAGCCCGCTTCGCTGGCGCGTCACGATCGCGTCCTCTCCGAGCTCGCGCTCGATCTGCGGAATCAGCTCCTCGATCGAGCGTCCTGTGTACACGCGGGGACGCTCGCGTGTCGATGTGCCGTTGCTGGTTGCACTCATGCGTTGATCACTCCGATCGTCTCGACGTTGACCCCTGGCGCGATCTCGTTGTACGAGCACACAGGGAGCTGCGGCTGGGTGTGGGCGACAAGCCTTCTCAGGTGGCGGCGAACGCGCGCAGAGCACAGCAGCACGGGCTCGCGGCCTTCGTACAGGCCGGCGCCCTCGACCTGGGCACGCAGCGCGCTGACGAGCGCTTCGGCGCGAGGCGGGTCGAGAGCGAGGTACTCGCCGTCGCTCGTCTGCGTGATCGCGGTTGCGAGGTCCTGCTCGATCGCTGGATCGAGCGTGATCGCGCGCAGGCGGTGGCGCTCGTCGACGTGCGAGGCGGTGATCGAGCGTGCGAGCGCTTGGCGTGCGTACTCGGTCAGCAGGCCTGGGTCACGCGTGACGCGCGCGCGATCGCCGATCGCCTCCATGATCGTGCCGAGGTCGCGCACGGAGACGCCTTCGCTGAGCAGCGCCTGCAGCACGCGCTGGATCTCGCCGAGCGTGAGCACCTCGGGGACGAGCTCCTCGACGACGGCTGAGTTGCTCTCCTTCAGCTGGTCGAGCAGGCTGCGGACGTCTTGGCGACTGAGCAGCTCGGCAGCGTGAGCACGGATCGTCTCGGTCAGGTGCGTGACGATCATCGACTGGGCGTCGACGACGGTGTAGCCGAGCGCCTCAGCGTCGGCACGGGCTGACTCGTGTACCCACACCGCAGGCAGGCCGAAAGCGGGCTCTTCGGTGGGGATGCCCTGCAGGCCAGGGGCGGCGTCGCCTGCGTCCATCGCCAGCAGGTGCCCAGGCATGATTCGCCCGCGCGCGACCTCTGAGCCGCGCACCTTGATCACGTACTCGTGCGAGTCGACGCCGAGCTCGTCGTGGATCCGTACAGGCGCGATCACCACCCCGAGCTCGCCTGCGAGCTGGCGGCGAATCATGCTCACGCGCCGTAGCAGCGAACCACCTGAGCTGGCGTCGACGAGCGGCACGAGGCCGAAGCCGATCACGAGCTCGAGCGGGTCGACGGCCAAGCGGCCGAGTGCCTCCTCGCCACCGGCAGGCAGCGTCGTCTGTGTCGGCTCAGAGTCCTTGCCGTCCTGCTTTTGCGCGTCGCGCTCGCCAGGGAGGCCGTTGCGCACAGCCCATCCGACGGCGCCAAACAGGCCGCCGATCAGGAGGAAGGGCAGCTTCGGCAGGCCTGGAACGAGCGCGAACAGGCAGATCACTGCCGCTGCGACGAGCGGCGCGCGCCGCTGGCTGAGGATCTGGCGCGCGATGTCTGAGCCGAGGTCGCGCTCTGAGACGGAGCGCGTGACGATGATCCCGGTGGCGACTGAGATCAGCAGCGCTGGAATCTGCGCGGCGAGCCCGTCGCCGACGGTCAGCAGCGAGAACTGGTGCGTCGCTTCAGAGAACGACAGGTGGCGTTGGGCGACGCCGATGACGATCCCGCCGAGCAGGTTGATCGCGGTGATGATCAAAGCGGCCATCGCGTCGCCCTTGACGAACTTCGAGGCGCCGTCCATCGCGCCGTAGAAGTCGGCTTCCTGCGAGATCTCGGCGCGTCGTGCACGGGCCTGCTCGTCGGTGATCAGGCCGGCGTTGAGGTCGGCGTCGATCGCCATCTGCTTGCCTGGCATCGCGTCGAGCGTGAAGCGCGCTGCGACCTCTGCGACGCGCCCTGTGCCATTGGTGACGACGACGAACTGGATCACGACGAGGATCAGGAAGATCACGAGCCCGACGAGCACGTTGCCGCTGACGACGAACTGCCCGAACGCTTTGACTACGCTGCCCGCATCGCCTGTCGTGAGGATCAGGCGCGTGACCGACACGTTGATTGCCAGGCGGAAGATCGTGCTCAGCAACAGCAGGCTCGGGAATGCGGCGAATTCGAGCGGCTTGGCGAAATACATCGTCGCGACGACGATCGTCAGCGCCGCCGAGATGTTGACCGTGATCAGCAGGTCGAGCAGCATCGGCGGCAGCGGTACGACGAGCATCGTCACGACGACGACGACGGCGACTGCTGCGAGCAGGTCGGAGTGTCCGAGCAGTCGCTTGATCCGCTCCTCGCCGCTCATACGGCATACCTCTGCCGGCGGGCGACGCGGTAGACGAACGCGAGCACGCGCGCGACAGCCGCATACAGCTCCTCGGGAATCATCTGTCCGACCTCTGCTGAGGAGTGCAAGGCACGTGCGAGCGGCGGATCGGGCACGATCGGGACGTCGTGCTCTTCGGCAATTCGCCGGATCTGCGCAGCGATCAGGTCCTGTCCCTTGGCGAGCACTTCAGGCGCGCTGCGTGAGCCGTCGTAGCTGAGTGCGACGGCGAAGTGGGTCGGGTTCGTGACGACGACGTCGGCCTTTGGAACGGCGGTCATCATCCGCTTGCGCGCCATCTGCATCCGCTGACGCCTGCGTGCCGCCTCGACCTCGGCAGGCAGCGCGTGCTGGCGCTGCTCGTCCTTGACCTGCTGTTTCGACATGCGCAGCCCGCGCTCGTGGCGCCGGCGCTGCCAGGCGTAGTCGATCACTGCAATCACGAGGTAGGCGAACGTCGCGCGCTGGGCAACGGCGAGCGCGGTGTGCCCGAGGATCAGCGCGAGCGCGCCTGGGGGAATGCCGACCTCGGCGGCAAGTCCGTGCAGGCCGGGGAGAATCGCGAGCGCAGCGACAAGCGCGACGACGGCGATCTTGCTCACCGCCTTGACTGTCTCGAAGATCACGTTCGGACCCATCAGGCGCTTGGCACCTGACAGCGGGTTGATCCGCTTGACGTCGAATTTGAGCGCACCGACGTGGGGGCGAAAGCCGACCTGTGCCGCACCGGCGAGCACGCCGCCGGCGAGACATGCACCGGCCACCGGGCCGGCACCGATCGCGATCGTGCTCAGCGTCGTGTGCAGCAGTGAGCTCAACCCGCCCGTGCTCGCGACCCGTCCAGGTGCTGCGATCGAGCTGAAGATCGTGCGGAACGCGCCGGCGACGGCGGTGACGATCTGCGGGCCGAGCACGCTCAGCGCGAACAGCCCAGCGGCGAGCACGACTGAGCCGCCGACGTCGGCTGAGCGCGCAACTTCACCGCGCTTGCGCGCCTTTTCGCGGTGCTTGCTGGTTGGCTTCTCTGTGCGGTCGTCGGTGTTCATGCGTGTTATGCGACGTGCAGTGCGCCGAGCGCAGCGCCGACGCTGCTCGAGAGTTGGTTGGAGATCCAGCCGCCGATGAACGGGATGCAGGCGGTCACGACGAGCAGCCCGACGACGACCTTCGAGGGAAAGCCGATTGCGAACACGTTCAGCTGCGGCACGACGCGCGAGACGACGCCGAAGGCGACGTCTGTGATCAGCAGCGCGATCAGCACAGGCGCGGCTATCTCGACGGCGGAAGTGAACACGGTCGAGAAGATCCGCTCGGCCGTGCCGACGAGCGTCGAGATCTCAGGCGCCGCCGTCAACGGCACGAGCTGAAACGTGCGGTAGAGGCCGCGCAGCACCCACGCTTCGCCGCCGATCGCAAGGAACACGGTGACGGCGAGCAACGAGAAGATCGGCGTGAACGCACCTGCTGCCTCGCCGCTGAACGGGTTCACGAGGCTGCCGTAGGAGAAGCCTGCGCCGATGTCCGCGAGCGCGCCGGCCGATTCGACGGCGGCAAACAGCACTGCGAAGGAGAAGGCGAAGCCAAGTCCGACGAGGCCGCCTGCGAGCACGAGCTCGCCGAGCTTCAGCGCGTCGTTCGGGATGTGCTGACCGTGCAGCGCGATCGGCGTGAGTCCGATCGACAGTGCGACGGCGATCACGACGCGCACGCGCGGTGGGACCATCGAGGAGGAGAACGGCGGCGCGAGCAGGAACAGCGGCGTCAGCCGCGCGAGCACGAGCACGAAGCCGGCGAGCTCGTTGCCGGCGATGCCGCTCAGTGCGTGGCTGAGCGGGGCGAGCGTGGTCGCGACGAGTGACGCGCTCATTGTCCGACCATCGATGGGATCGAGCCGTACAGGCCGGTGGTGTAGGAGACGAGCTGGTCGAGCATCCAAGGGCCGAGCAGCACGCTGATCGCGGCGACGGCGACGATCTTCGGGATCAACGTGAGGCTCTGCTCTTGGATCTGCGTGACGGCTTGAAAGATGCTGACGAGCAGGCCGACGAGCATCGCTGCGAGCAGCAGCGGTCCAGCGACCTTCAGCGCGAGCGTCATCGCCTGCGAGGCGAGCTGCACGACGGTGTCTTGGTTCATTCGCGCAGGCCCCTAGTGAAAGCTCTGGACGAGCGCCTTGATGACGAGATCCCAGCCGTCGACGAGCACGAACAAAAGGACCTTGAACGGGAGCGAGATGAACGTCGGCGGCAGCATGATCATCCCCATGCTCATCAGCGTCGAGGAGACGATCAGGTCGATGATCAGGAAAGGCAGGAAGATCAGGAAGCCGATCTCGAACGCGCTGCGCAGCTCGGAGACGATGAACGCCGGGACGAGCACCTCAGTGGGGACTTCGGCGCGCTTGTGAGGCGCCTTTGCATGAGCAAGGTGGACGAACAGCGAGATGTCCTGCACGCGCGTCTGGCGGAACATGAATTCGCGCACCGGCTGCTCGGCGCGCTTGAGCGCCGTCGTCGTCGAGATGTGGTGTGCGGTGAGCGGGTCGACGGCCTCGCGCTTGATCGCGCTGACGGTCGGTGCCATCACGAAGATCGTCAAGAACAGCGCGATGCCGACGAGCACCTGGTTGGGCGGCGTGTTGGGCGTGCCGACGCCAGTGCGGATGAAGCCGAGGACGATCAGGATGCGGCTGAAGCCGGTGACGGTGAACAGCACAGCCGGCACGAGCGCGAGCGCACCGAGCAGCAGCAGGATCTGCACGGCGTTCGATGAGGTCACGTTCACCGGCGTACCGTCCATTCGCGCAGGCGATCGAGCAGTGTGCCGGCGGTCGTCTGCCCGAGCGCAGAACGCTCGGGAGGGGTGACTTCGCGCAGCAGTCGTTGCCCGCTTGCGGGCCCGCCGCCGCGGTCGTCTTCGTCAGGAAGGTCGAGCAGCCCCGCCTCGCGCGCCTGCTCCTCTGTGTAGCGTTGAATCGGCACGACGCCGTGCTCTGCGCTGCCGAGGATCAGGTACTCGCTGCCTGCCCGCACGAGGTACACGGCGCGCCCAGAGCCGAGCGGCAGCGAGGCGAGGCTCGTCAGGCCTGAGCCGGCTGAGCGCGTCTCGCGGCCTGACTTGACTTGGCGCAGGATCCACGTCAGCCCCCAGATGACTGCGATCACGATCAGCAGGCCGACGATCGTGCGCACGAGGCTGCCGCCAGAGGAGCCCGTGTGCGAACTGCCACCAGAAGGGTCGGTGCTCAGCGGCGTGTTTTCGCCGCCGCTCTTCAGTGCTGGCTTGAATGCCTGCACAGGATCGGCGAGCACGAGCAGTGCGACGCCGATCGCGGGGAGGGGTACGCGCACGCAGGCGCGCATGAGCTGAAGGAGGCTTCGCATTCGAGGGACGACTCCGCCACCGGTAATCGGCCCACTCGCAGCCGTCTTTAGGCGATGTGGACGAGCGGCCGTGCGGCGCCAGAACGATCCGACGGCGCCGCCGCGCGGCTCTACAGCAGCGCGTCGAGCTGCACGGCCCAGATGCCCTCAGCCGTCACCTGCAGCGCTCCGTGCGCGAAGCACTTGCCGCCGACGAACACCTCGATCGGCGAGGTGGCGTCCTGCTCGAGCTCGAGCACCGTGCCCGCAGGCAGTTCGAGCGCGCTGGCGAGTGCCAGCGTCGTGCGTCCAAGCTCGGCCCAGACGCGCACTGGGACGCTCGTCATTCGTCCTAGGCCGTGATCGCGACGATCGCCTGCATGCAGCTGTGCTTGCTTGGCGCTGCTGCCTGGACGGACGACATCTGCTGCGCTCGGTTCGATCGGCGTCGCCAGTCGGATCGCCCGGCGCTGTCCGCGCAGACCTGGACTGACACGTGCCAGCGGCACGCGCTCGGCGAACAGCGTCATGCCGTCCTCGGCACGTCTGTCGAGCAGCAACAGCGCCCCTGGCGCGAGCGCGAGCGCACGCTCGACGGGCATCTGCACGGACCCGATCTCGGCGCGCAGCAGCACGGGCGCGCGTCCCATTCCCCGGCGCACGGCGTGACCTTGATGTGGATCGGCTTCCTCGCGGCGCTGCGCGATGCCGACGATCTCCTCGACGATCGATGAGATCGCCAACCAGGGGATCAGCAACGTCATCGACGCATGCAGGTTGTCGATCGCAGCATCGAAGGTCACCGCAAATGTCGGTTCGCCGTGTGGGACGACCACGCCGCCGTCGCCCTCGACATCGATCTCAGCCAGCGCCAGCTCGAGCCCGAGGTCACGCCAGGCCGTGCCGAGCTGCGCAGCGACGCCCTCGAGCAGCCGCTGCGTGAGCGCCCAGTCGATCTCGCTCAGCCGGCGTTCGGCTGGAGCTTGAACGGCGCTGCCGCCGAGCAGGCACTCGAGCGCACGCAGGACGAAAGGCGAATCGATGCTGAGCAGCATCTGGCGCTCCTCGCCGCGCCCAGCATCGGTCACCTCCAGCCCTGCGGCGAGCGCGTTGACGGGCAGCTGCGCCTTGGCGGCCGCCCAGCTGAGCTGCTGAGAGTCGGCAATCGTCAGCTCGACCGGCGCGCGCAGCTCGCTCGTCAGGCGCATTGCGATCGCTTCGCAAACAGGTCCGATTGCGCGCACGATCCGCCGGTGCAGCTCGGCAGAGAACTTCGTCGGCTGTGAGAAGTCGACTTGCTGGACAGTGCTCGTCATGCGGCCTGCTCCGGCGCTTGCAGTTGCAGCGCCTCCGCGGTGACGGGCTCCCTGGCTGTGGGCGCTTCGCTCCCAGGTCCGATGGTTTCGGCTGCAGGCCCTGTCGCTTGTACTCTCGCTGTGTCAGGTGCGGCGCCTGGGGCTTCGGGTGCGGGCATTGGCGTCGCTGCGGCGCCCTCGTCTTCGGACGCGGGCGCGCCGTTCGCGTCGCTCTCGACGATCTCGGTGACGCGCAGGCCGAACTGCTCGTCGGCGACGACGACCTCGCCTTGGGCGATCAGCGTGCCGTTGACGAGCAGGTCGACTGGCTCGCCGGCGAGGCGCTCGAGCTTGACGACCGAGCCGACGCGCAGCTCGAGCGTCTCGCCAACGGTCATGCCGACGCGTCCGATCTCGACGCTCGCCTCGACGGGGACCTCGCTCAGTCGCCGCAGGTCACCATCGGAGCGCGCGCGGCCGCTCGCCCCTGTGCTGTCCTCGTCGAACTGCTCGTATGCGACTGATCCACTCATTGCACGCTCCTATTGGACTGTCAGTTCAGGGAACAGGACCGACTGCACTTTCAGGTCCGTCTCTCGTTCGATCGCCGTGAGTATGTGACGACGGATCGCCTTGCGCCCAGTGGCGCTGACGAGCTCCTCGCCGCTCTGTCCGGTGACTGCGTTGACGACGATTTCGCGCACGAGCGCTTCCTCGGGCAGCGTGCCTGCGCTTTCGCTACCCGTCGGCGCTGCGCCCTCTGCGGCGCCATCGCTCTGCTGCGGCGCGAGATCGAGCGCGACAGACAGCTTGGCGTAGTGGCCTTCGTCGAGGTTCAGCAGGAACGACTGCGGCATCACGTAGATCGTGCCTGTGACCTTCTCGTGCAGCGTCTTCTTCGCGTGCATCGTGGCGAGGAAGCCGAGCGCGAGCGCAACGACGAGGCCGAGGGCGACGAGCAGCTTGCGGTGCGAGGCGAGCGTGCGCATCGCTCAGTGCAGTCGCTGCAGGACGATTTCGACGCGGCGGTTGCGCGCGCGTCCGGCGGCAGTCGCATTGCTTGCGAGTGGGCGCAGTTCGGCATAGCCAGCAGCGCTCAGGCGCCGCGCGTGCACGCCGGCGCCGATCAGGAAGCGAACGACCGTGCTCGCACGCGAGGTCGAGAGCTCCCAGTTGCTCGGGAATGTTGCGGTGTGGATAGGCACGTCATCGGTATTGCCTTCGACGGCCACCGGATGGACTTGATCGACGTCGAGCAAGCCGGCGATCTCTTGCAGCAGCGGGCGCCCTGGCGCGGCCAGCGTCGCGCTGCCTGAAGCGAACAGCAGGCTGTCGGTCAGCACCCTGATCGCGAGCCCTCGACGTTCGATCACTGGGTGCACATCGCCGGCGAAGCCGTGGCTGCGCGCATAGGCTTCGAGCTCGTGTTTGAGCAGCACGAACTCTTCCTGCTCACCAGCGGCTGACTGCATCGCGTGGGCAGCAAGCGACGAAGCTGCAGCAGACGCGCCGACTTCGATCTTGGCGGCACCCTGAAGTGCGTTCGGGCTGGTCAGCGAGACGAGCGGTGCGAGCGCTGGGTTGCCTGCGGCGATCCCTGCCCGCGTCGGACTGGCCGGCACGTGGGCAGAGGAGATCGGCTTGCCGCCAGGCAGGATGTTGCCGCCTGAGAAGGCAGCGCGCAGGGCCTGCTGCAGCGTGCGGTACTTCGAGATGTTGACCGACGAGATCGCGAACAGCACGATGAACAGCGCCATCAGCAGCGTGATCATGTCCGAGTAGGTCAACAGCCAGCGCTCATCGCCCTCGTCGGCGGAGTGGTTCGTGCCACGGCGGCGCATGTGCCCTGAGCGTCGCATCGTCATGCCGCCTCGGTGCGCAGCTCGGTCACGCTCGCCTGGCCGATCGGCTCGCTTGGACGAGCGCGGTCGGCTGGCTGCAGGTAGGACATCAGCTTGTCAGCGACGAGGCGGGGATTGTCGCCGGCCTGGATCGAGAGGATTCCCTCGAGCGTCATCATCCGCAGCTCGACCTCTTCTGCGGAGATCGCCTTCAGCCGATTGGCGACGGGCAGGAAGACGATGTTCGCCGAGCCGACGCCCATCAGCGTGGCGAGGAAGGCAGTCGAGATCGACGGGCCGAGCGTGGCTGGGGCAGAGAGGTTCTGCAGCACGTGCACGAGCCCGAGCACGGTGCCGATGATGCCCATCGTCGGCGCAAAGCCGCCAGCCTTCTCAAACGGAGCTGCAGCCGCCGCATGGCGCGCTGCCATGCCCTCGACCTCGCCCTCGACGATCGTGTGAACCATCTCTGGGTCGGTCCCGTCGACGACCAGCTGCAGGGCGTTGCGCGTGAAGCCGTCCTGGACGGTCGCCAGTTGCGCATCGAGCGCCAGCAGGCCGTCGCGCCGCGCTTGATCGGCGAGCGTGACGAGCTGCTCCAGCCGTCCGCGCATGTCGGGCGGCTCGGCAGTGAAGACGAGCTTGTACAAGCTCGGGATTCGCTTCATCGACGGCATCCCGACGCTCGCCAGCGTCGCGCCGCCGGTACCGCCGAGGATGATCAGCAGCGCCTCGATGTTGAGGAACGCAGCAGGGCTCGTCCCATCCATCATGGAGCTCAATGCCAGGGCGCAGAACGCTACCCCGATCCCGATCGCTGTCGCTGCCTTCATCGCCCCCGGTGATCGGCCGTGAGCGGCATTCCTTCAGTGCCCGACAGATCGAGCCGGTAGGAGAGCTGCGAGTCAAAGCGCCGCTCTGCTCGGCGCGATCGGATCGCTTCGGCGAGCACGTCGACGTGCCAAGCGCGCATCGCAGCGGCAACCTGCTGCGGCGTCTCGCCAACGACGACCTTGCAGGCCGTCGTCAGCGTCACGACCGTGTCAGGCGTCGACTCGACAGTGACGATCGAGTCGGGGTTGAGCTGGAAGGGCTCGGTCGGGTGTCCGATCCTGTGGAGGGTGATCATCTGTCCTGCTCCTTGCGTTGAGCGGGCATCGCGGTGGGCAGCGTCCGTGCCACCCACCGCTCGCCCATTGGTGCGGTGCCTACTGGCCCATCCCCACAGCTGTCTGAAGCATCTGGTCGGCGACCGTGATCACGCGCGAGTTGGCCTGGTAGCCGCGCTCTGCGGTGATCATTTCGGTCATCTGCGTGGCGAGGTCGACGTTCGACATCTCGAGCTCGCCTGCAACGGTCGAGCCGAAGCCGCCGCTGTCGGGCGTGCCGACGACGGGTGCCCCTGAGTTGGCCGACTGTCCCCACAGTGAGCCGCCGAGCCGCTGCAGCCCGGAGGCGTTGGGGAACTTGGCGAGCGTCAGGTAGCCCGCTGTGACCTGCTGCTGGTAGGTCGCTGAGGCCGGGTTCTCGTCGGTGTAGCTGACCGACCCGTCCTGACCGATCGAGACGTTGGCCGAGCCCGGCGGGATCACGATGTAGATCGCTTCTTTGCCGGGGGCATAGGTCGTGCCGGCTTCCGTTTTGGTCGCTTCGGCATTGACGCCCATCACGTACAGCCCCGACTGCGTCGTCAGGAAGCCCTTCGTGTTGCTCGTCAGGTTGCCGGCGCGGGTGTAGTCGACGTTGCCTGGCAGGCCTGAGGTGTAGGGCGGACCTGCCGGCGGTGAGCCTGCGCCGACGCGCAGGAAGCCTTCGCCTTGGATCGCGACGTCGAGCGGGTTGTTCGTCGTCTGGAACGAGCCTTCGGACATTTCGTTTTCGGTCGCTGACACCTGCACGCCGAGCCCGACCTCGAGCGGGTTCGTGCCGCCGTTGCTCGACGTGCTGCCGGAGGCGCCTCGCAGCACCTGTGCGAGCGAGTCCGAGAACGACACGTGCGCCGCCTTGAAGCCGACCGTGTTCACGTTCGCGAGATCGTTCGCCGTGTTGTTGAGCATCGTCTGGTTTGCGTCGAGACCGCTGATCGCGGCATACATTCCACCGATCATCTGACTGTCACTTCCTTTCGCGGCCCCCTCTGCGAGGTCCGGCCGTCGTCGTTGTCGTGTGCTGCTCGTGTCCTCGAATGCGTCTTCGCTGTGCTTGCTCTCTGCTGCGCCCTCATGCGCGCTGATCGATTACGGCGGTGCGCGGTTCATGCGATCACAGCGCTGTCGATGTTCGTGAAGACGTGCTCGCGCATCTGCTCCTGTCCGACGGCGGTGATCACGGTGCGGTTGGCCACAGAGACGACGAACGCAGTGCCGTCGACGAGCACGAGCGAGTCGCGAGCGCCCTTGGCGGCGATCCGCCCGACACCATCCTCGAGCCGGCCGAGCGTCGCCCTGTCGAGCGGGATCCCGCGCCGCTGGACGCGTTCGAGTGCGTGCTTGGAGAAGCGCACGTCGCCGGTGCCGGCAGTCGGCTGAGGCGTGAGCGCGCGCTTGGAGGCGTCGTGCAGGACGTCGGCGAATGCGCGTGCAGCGGGCTGACGCTCACGCGAGGTGTCGCTGCGCGCAGGACGAGCAGGCGTGCTGGTCGCGGGAGCAAGCGCTGGGTTGGTCGTGGCGCTCACGCTACCTCCGTGATCTGCGACGGCTCGATGCCGGCTTCGCCGCCGACCGTCAGCGTCGCGCCACTCGTCGAGATCTCAGCGTTCTGCACTTCGCCTTCGACGGTCGCGCCCGTCGCGGGAGAGAGGAAGGAGACCTTGTGGCCGATCAACGCGACTGCCTGCGCTATCCGCTGTTCGCCGGCTGAGCTGGCCGTCGTCTGCGCGAGGTTCGACGTTTGCTCGAGCTGGGAGAACTGCGCGAGCTCAGCCACGTACTCCGTGTCGCTCGTCGGTTCGAGTGGGTTCTGCGCCTGCAGCTGGGCGACCATCAGCTCGAGGAAGTCGTTCTTGCCCAGCTGCGCGCCGGGGTTTTCAGTCGCTTCGGCGCTCGTCTGAGCAGCGCTGCTGTTCGCTGCGGCTGCCGTTGCCTGTGTGCTCGTGCTCATCGTCTGGCTCCTTGCTCGTTCTCGTTCACGCGAGGACATCGACGAGCGCGCCGCGTGTGCCCGTCGGTGACTCGACTGCAGCGATCGCGCCAGCGGGGTCTGTCGTCTGGTCGATCGGTGAGGCCTGTTCGCCATGCCCATCGGCTGCGGGGGTGCGCTCGTCGCGCCTGTCGCCCGGGGTCTGCGCAGCCGCGTGCTGCTGGGCATTTGCCTGCTGCTGATCACCTGCGCCCTGCTGCCCAACGTCGGCGCCCGTTGCTTCGTGCGCGCCGACGTGCAACTGCGCCAGATCGATCCCGAGCGAGGTGAGCGACTGGCGCAGCTCGTCGTGGGCGGAGATCAAGGCCTGCGCAGCAGCAGAGCTCTCCGCAGAGACGCGCGCGAGCAATCCCGCAGAAGTCTGCGTCAAGTGGATCCTGATCTCGCCGAGCTCGGCCGGGTGCAGTTGGATGCGCGCCTGTGCCAAGCCCTGGCGGGCGGCGAGCTCGACCGTCGCTTGCAGCGACTCGACGGCCTGCTGCAAGGCTACGCCGGTGCCGGCGGTGGGCTGCGCGCTCGTTCCCTGGCTCTGCGTCTGCAGCGTGCTCACAGGCGTCCCTTGCGTGGCATTCGCGGTCGGGGTGTCGAGTGCCTGGGGGACGGTGGCGTCGACGGCGTCGTCCGCGGGACGCTGCGGGCGGAGGGTTTCGGCGTTGGCATCCGCAGGCTGTCGATCGCCCGACGACGACGCGGCGAGCGTCGCGCCTGCCCGCGCAGCTTCGCTGTTCGTCAGGGGAGCGGCATCCGTCGTTGGGCCCTTGTCGCCAGGCGCGTCGGCTGCCCGTGTGCTTGTGCCCGCCCGTTCGCCCGCAGTCGACTTTGGCCCTGATGCGCTCGGTGCGATTTGGTCGAGTGCGACGACAGGGACCTGCTGAGCCGAGGAAGGCTGCTGCTGCTGTGCAGCGAGCTGGCTTGGCGAAACTCGCAGGGCCTCTTCGGAGCTGAGTGGCGCGTCGAGCGCGATCGGTGCAGCAGGGCCGTCGCCGCGCGTCGAGGCCGATGCCAGGGATGCCGTCGGCTGCTGCACGGCCTGTGCATCGCTCGCCGTGGATCGCGCGGAGTCCCACTCGCCGTCGCTCGCCGTCGCTGCGGGGTTCGGTTCGGCGCCTGGCCTGATGCTGCCGGTTCGCTCGTCAGGCGCGATCGATTCGCCACCGGCGCTGCCGGCGGCCGTCTGATCATCCAGCGGCGTCTGGGTGCCGGCAACTTCAGTCGTGTCCGCGCCACCACTGCGAGCGTTCGCGGTGACTGCGCTCGAGGCGAGCGTCGCGGGATGCGAGTCGTCGGCTGCGACGGCTGTCACGAGCGAGCTTGCCGCCCCTGAGAGCGCCTCGTCCGCAATCTGGTCGTGGCCGTCTCGCCGAGCAGCGGCCGATTTGCCTCGCTGCTCTGCTCTTTGGCCTTCCGCAGGTGCGGTCCGGGCCAGTTCCGCTTCGAGTGCCGCCCCGAACGGCGGCTCTCGATCGTCGGCGCCCGGTGGGGCCGACGTCGAGCAAGGCGGCTGGCCCGGAGGTGCTTGCGCAGCCGGCGGTGGCTGCGTGGACGCCAGCTGGCTCATGTGCCCGCTCCTGTCGCAGCGACGCTTCCGCTCGCGCTGTGCTCGTATTCAGCGGCGTAGCCGAGCACTTTGCTGACGTACTGCTGGGTTTCAGCGTATGGCGGAACGCCGCCGTAGCGCTGTACGGCGCCTGGGCCGGCGTTGTACGCAGCGAGCGCATCGCTCACGTTGCCACCGAATCGCTGCATCATCTCTGCGAGGTAGCGCGCGCCACCTTCGATCGACTGCGCTGGGTTGCGCGGGTCGCTCACGCCGAGCGAGGCGGCAGTCGTCGGCATCAGCTGCGTCAAGCCGACCGCGCCGGCGCTGCTCTGCGAGTTGGGGTCGAAGCCCGACTCCTGCTGGATCAGGCCGTGCAGCACGGCAGGGTCGATGCCGTTGCGCGCAGCGGCAGCTTCGACCAGGCCGTCATACGGACCACTGCCGGTCTGTGATCCGCCGCCGCCGATCGTCGTCGTCGCTACGGGCTGCCCGGTCGTGCTTGCCTGTCCGGTGCCGACCCCAGCGGCGCCACTCGTGTTGGCAGTGGGCGAATCGGCACCGGCCGCGCGCAAGGCGGCAGCAAAGCTCGCAGGGCCGTCGCGCAGCTCAGCGGCAAGCTGCTGCAGGCGCTGCACGCGTTCGCTCGCCGTCAAGGCCCCAGGCGCGATGGCGGCGGTGGCGCTAGATGCAGGTGCGAGCGCTTGCGTGCTCATGCGGCGCTCCTGCGATGGCGCTCGACTGCAATCTCGTCGAGCGCGATACCTTCGCGTCGCCTGGCCTCGTGCTCGTGCTCGGTGAGCCTGCGCTCCTTCAGGCGCTCGAGCGTGCGCTGTGAGCGCGCTGCGCTCGTCAGCGCTTCAGTGCGGCTGGCGACGGCTGCTTCGTGGCGGGCGTGCTCTTCGAGTCGCGCACGGCGCTGCGCCTCGACGCGCTCAGCGTATGCCTGGTGTGCGTGCAGCAAGTGCGCGTCGACTGTGTCTGCCAAGCTCGCGGTGCTTCGCTGCCGGACGCGCGCCCGCTCGAGCTCGTTGCTTGCGTCCTGCAGCAGCGCGCGACTGTCACCTGCCGTCGCGATTGCCTGAGCGAGCTCGAGTCGCGCAGACTCTGTGCGGCGCTCGCGCAGTGCGCGGACGCGCTCGAGGCGAAAGCGGAATGACGGTTCAGTGCTCACGGCCGAGTTGATCGGACGCCGCCTGCCGTTCTTGAGCACGCTGGACGCCTGGACGGTTTCTCGTCGGCACCCGCTGCATGCTCCGCGATCGCGATCCCCAGCTCGCGCTCGCGCTGGGGAGGCGGCGTCCGCCTGGAGGTCCAGCGTCGCGCTAGAGGCTTGGCCCGAGCAGCGGGATCGCAGGGGGGCTGCTCGGCTCGAGCGGATCGTCTGTAGTCGCGCCTGCCCGTCCGGCGATGACTTCACCGTCGAGCACTTCGCCAGAGTGCTCCTCGCGTGCGCTCTCCAGCGCAGCTGTGAGCGCCAACAGTCGTGCATCGGAGTCTGCTGGCGTCGAATGCTCGTCGACTGCTTGGCGGAGGAACTCATCGATTTGCGCACGGTGCTGCAGTGCGGCGTCGAGCTGTGGATCGGCGCCCGCGCGGTAAGCGCCGACGGAGATCAGATCCTGCTTCTCCGCGAGCGATGCCATCGCCGAGCGCAGCTGCTGTCCGGCGCGCACGAGCTCAGGCGGGACGATCTCGTTGACCAGGCGCGAGACGCTCTGCAGCACGTCGATCGCCGGGTAGTGCCCTGCGTGTGCGAGCGAGCGGCTGAGCACGACGTGTCCGTCGAGGATCGAGCGCGCCGCGTCAGCGATCGGCTCGTTCATGTCGTCGCCGTCGACGAGCACCGTATAGAGGCCTGTGATCGAGCCTGCACGGCTCGTGCCGGCGCGCTCGAGCAGGCGTGGCAGCAGCGCGAACACGCTCGGGGTGTAGCCACGCGTAGCCGGTGGCTCGCCGATCGCCAAGCCGAGCTCGCGCTGAGCCGTGGCAAAGCGCGTCAGCGAATCCATCAGCAACAGCACGTCGTTGCCTGCGTCGCGAAAGTGCTCGGCGATTGTCGTCGCAGTGAACGCAGCCTTGATCCTGACGAGCGCCGGCTGATCGGATGTGGCGACGACGACGACAGAGCGCTCGAGCGCGTCGCCGAGGTCGCGCTGCACGAACTCGCGCACCTCGCGACCGCGCTCGCCGACGAGCGCGATCACGTTCACAGTCGCGCTTGTCGAGCGCGCGATCATTCCAAGCAGTGAGGACTTGCCGACGCCAGAGCCGGCGAAGATCCCGAGTCGCTGTCCACGTCCACATGGCACGAGGCTGTCGAGCGCGCGGACTCCGAGCGCTACGCGCTCGTCGATCAACGGCCGCTCCAGCGAGCCTGGCGGTGGAGCGAGCGTTGAGCGGAAGCTGACCTGCAGGGGCGCAGCGCTGCCGTCGAGCGGCGCCCCCAGGCCGTCGATCACTCGCCCCAAGAGACTCGGCCCGACGGGCACGCGAAACGGCGCCCCCGTCGGCAGCACCTTCGTCCCCGGTCCGATCCCCTGAAGCTCGCCCAGTGGCATCAGCAGCGTGCGACCCTCGCGGAAGCCAACGACCTCCGCTGAGACTGGCACCCCTGTGCGATCGTTCGCGACGAGGCAGACCTCGCCGACCTCGGCCTGCACCCCTGTCGCTTCGACGATCAGTCCTATGACGTTGTTCACGCGGCCATGACGACGGGCGAGATCGGCGTCCTCGAGCGCGCTCGACACGCGTGTCAGCAGGTTTGTGCTCATCCTTCGCCGCCTGTGCCGCCTGTGCCGCCTGTGCCGCCTGTGCCGCCTGTGCCGCCTGTGCCGCCTGTGCCGCTGAGCACGGCACGCACGACCTCGCGTGCGCGCTCCAGTTGCGTCACTACGCTCGCGTCGACCTCGCTCTCGCGCGTGCGCACGATCGCGCCTCCAGCGCCGACACGTCGATCGGCTTGCAACTCGCATCGCTCGATTCCGCCTGCCTGTGCTTGCAGCTTTGCCAGTGCGCTGCGTACGAGCTCGATGTCGGCAGGATCGACGATCACCACGACCTGACGGCGCTCGGCGATCCGTCGCAGCGCGCCGGCCAGCACGTCGAGCACGCGCTCAGGCTGAACTTCGAGTGCGCCTGCGAGGACCTTGGCGGCGAGCTCGAGCGCAAGCGCAACAGCATCGTGCTCGAGCGCAGCTGCTTGTTCTTCGCTCGAGCGCGTGAGCTCCGCCAGGGCTGCCGCGAGCGCTTGGGCGGCTGCGTCCGTCTGGCGTCGGCCTTGCTCCAAGCCCTGCCGAAGGCCTTCAGCTCTGCCCTCGGCGCGTGCTGTCTCGCGGATGCGCGTTGCCTCGGCGGTCGCGTCAGCGAGCAGTCGTGCGGGAGTTTGCAGCGGCAGGGGCGGGGCAGAGGGCTCGAACTGCTCGAGCGGATAGCCGTGCTGCGTCTGCGGCACTAGACGACCGCTTCCTGCTCGTCCTCGTCGTCGCCGCGCGCGATCACGAGCATGCCGTCCTGCTCCAGTCGACGCACGACAGCGACGATTCTGCCTTGGGCGGCCTCGACGTCGCGCTTTCGCTGTGGCTGTTGGATCTCCATCTCTTCGCGCAACATCGCCGCGCCACGCTCTGACATGTTCGAGAGCAGGCGCTCCTTGACCGCGACAGGGACGCCGCGCAGCGCCAGCACGAGGTCCTTCTGCTCTGCCTCGCGCATGACCTGCTGGATCGCACGGTCTTCGAGTTGGGCGATGTCCTCGAACACGAACAGCATTCGCCTGACCTCCTCGGCGAGGTCAGGGTCGCTCTCGGTGAGGCAGTCGAGCACCGCGCGCTCGGTCGAGCGATCCGCGTGGTTGAGGATGTCCGCGAGCGACTTCACGCCGCCAGCTGCCGCGTACTCCTGCCCGACGACCGCCGTCACCTTGCGGCGCACGACCTCCTCGACGCGCTGGATCACCGGTGGGCTCGTCTCGCCCATGCGGGCGATCCGCAAAGCGATGTCCGGTCGCATCGGCTCCGGCAGTCGCGCGAGCACCTGCGCCGCGAGCCCCGTTTGCAAGTTGGCCAGCACGAGCGCGATGGCCTGAGGTGACTCCGTCGAGAGGAACGCGACGATCTGCTCAGGCGAGGTGCGGCGCAAGAACTCGAACGGGCGCACCTCGATCACCGTCGAGAGCTTCCCCAGCAGCTCCTCGGCTCGCTCGCTGCCGAGCGCTCGCTCGAGCACGTCGCGCGCGAAATCGATCCCGCCGACGACGTCGCCGAGGCCATCGCTGCCAGCGGCCAGCGCCAGTTCCTCGAGGATCGCTTCAGTCACGTCTTCATCGATCGAGCCCATCTGCGCCATCTCCAGCGAGAGGCCCTCGATCTCCTCCTCGCGCAGGTGCTGCATGACCTCCGCAGCGAGCGTCGGGCCTATCGCCGCCATCAGCACGGCCGCCTTGCGCCGCCCAGCCAGGCGCTGTGCGGCGGGCTCGAGCGCTGATGATGTCGCTGTGGCCTCGCCGCTGTGGCCGCCGCTGCCGTCGTTGCCATCGGGTGCGAGCGTCGCCTGGGCCTCAGCCTCGGTCTCGGCCGTGAGCTCCGACGGGACACTCATCGCTCAGTCCTCCTGCATCCAGCTGCGCAGCTGCTGCGCGACCCGGTTCGGGTTGTTCTGCGCGAGCGCCTCGATCCGTCGCCGTGTAGGCGAAGAGCCCTGGTCGTTCGCTGCCGTCGCGGCGATCGTCTCGCTCGGATGGCGCGGCGTCTCGCGCTCGAGTTCAGACAGGCGCACCGGGAAGTCGAGCTCGCGCAGCCACGGAGGCTGCTCGTCGAGCGGCGCTTTTTCGCGGCGACGCAGGCTGCGTGTCGTGAACAGCAGGAAAGCGCCTGCCGCAAGCGCGAGCAGCGCGTACTTGGCGTAGCCGAGCAGGCCGCCCGCCGGGCCCGCCGGGTTTGGCGGCTTGGCGAACGCGAGCTGGCCGATCGAGATCGTGTCGCCGCGTTTCGGCTGCAAGCCCGCCGCGTTCGTGATCGCTTCGCGGATCGCCGGCACCGACTTAGCCGGGACAGAGCGGTCGAGCAGCACCGAGACGTGCTGGTTTTCGACCGCGCCCGGCGCGATCGTCGAATGGGTGACGACGCGGTTGACGCCCATCGTCGCCGAGCTGACTTCGTGCTTGTAGTTCGACTTGCCAGAGGAGCCCGTCTGCGCGTACGCCGGAATGTTCGCTGTCCCCGTCGCACCGCCTCCGCCGCCACCGCCCGAGCCGTTCAGCGTTTCGAGGTTCTTGCTCTGCTGCAGTGGCACGCCCGCTTTTGCATATGTCAACGATTCCTGCGTTGTCTGGTTCGTGTTGAGCGTTGCTGCCACCTGCACCTCGCCCTTGCCCGGGCCGATCGTCTGCGCGAGGATCCCGTCGAGTCGCGCGCCCATCGTGCCGTCGTAGCGTTCTTCAGCCGACTGTTTGCCCGTCGCGCCTTCGCCGCCCGCGCTGCCGCTCGGCCACAGCAGCTGTCCTGTGCCGTCCGTGATCGTGACCTTGTCGAGGTGCAGTCCAGGAACTGACGAGGCGACCAGCTGCGCGATCCCGCGCACCGAGCTCGGGTCGAGGCCGCTCGTGCCGCTGAGCAGCACGGCGGCAGACGACGCCGTCTGGTTTTCAGCGAACAGCTGGCTCTGCTGGCTCGGCATCACGAGCTCGACCTGCGCGCCGCTGACGCCCTGCACGTTGTCGATCGTCTGTGCCAGCTGGCCTTGCAGCGCGCGTTGGTAGGTGACCTGCTGCTGGAAGTTGCTTTCGCCGAGGTTCGATTTTTCGAGCAGCGAGAAGCCAGGCTGCGTGTTGCCCAACAGGCCTGCGCCAGCCAGCGCGATCCGCGCCTTCGCGCTGTCGCTCGACTGCACCGCCAGCGCAGTGCCCCCGTTTTGCAGTTCGTAGTGGATTCCCTGCTGGTCGAGCGTGCTTGTCATCTTGCCCGTCTGCGCCGGTTCGAGGCCCGTCGCGAACGTCGTGTAGCTCGGCTTCGAGATCATGTGCATGAACAGGTAGAGGAAGACGATCGCGACGAGCGCAGCGCCGCCAAACAGCAGCCACGCGCGCGGCGTGAACCTGGATGCGAGTGTGCGCAGCTGCATCGTCTAGACCTGCGTCTGGAACAGCTGTTGGGCCGCTTCAGTCGCCTTCGTGCGGATCTGCGAAGCGAGCTGCATCGACAGCTGCGCTTCGTCGATCGCGACGATCGCGCTCTCCGGATCGGTGGCCGTGCCCGTTGCCAGCGACTGGGCTGCGCCCGTCGCGCTCTGCTGGGTCTGCTCGAGCGAGGAGATCGCGCTGCTGAGCGCATCGCCGAAGCCGCCGCCGCTGCCTTCACCGCTCGCCGCACCGACCGTGCCGCTGGCCGCTTCGCCGCCGGGCGCCACAGCGCCGAGTCCAGAAGCCGCTGCGTTCGTGCTCGTCGCTCCAACCGAGCCGAGCTGACCCGTCTGCAGCAGGCTGCCAATCGCCCCGATTGGAGGAATCAAAGCCCTGCTCCCAGCCGATCGCGGCCATCAGCGGCGCGAAGCGCACTCATCATTTCAGCAGTCCCAACGTCGCTGAGAACATCGACTTCGCCGTCTGCATCGCAGTCACGTCGGACTGATAGGAGCGCGACTCCGAGATCAGGTCGGTCATTTCGGTGACCGTGCTGACGTTTGGCATCCGCACATAGCCCTGGCCGTTTGCTTCTGGGTTGCCAGGGTCATAGACGAGCTGGTCAGGGGTTTTGTCGGCGACGATGCCAGAGACCTCGACGCCGCCGGCAGGACCGCCGCCTGCGCTTGCTTGCGCGCCGGCGAGCTGCGTCTCGAACGCGCTCGGCTGCCCGTTCTGCGCGAGCACGACCTCCTGGCGGCGGTACGGCTGGCCGTTCGCCCCACGTGTCGTCTGTGCGTTCGCCAGGTTCTCAGCCGTCACGTCCATCCGCACGCGTTCGGCCGTCAGACCGCTGCCAGCGATGTCGATCGCGTCGAACAGCCCCATCACGCAAGCCCCATCGCGCTGCGCAGGATCTGATTGCGCGCGCCCATCGCCTGCACGATCGCCTCGTATTCGAGGCCGTTCTCCGAAGCGAGCGCTGCTTCCTGGTCGATGTTGACGCCGTTGCCTTCTGGCCCAGCCGATCCAGGCTCGACTTCAGGCTGAAGCGCGACGTCGCTCGGCGAGTTGCCGTCCGCGAGCGCTGAGCTGAGCGCCCCCTGGAAGTTGAGCGTCTCGCGCTGATAGCCAGGCGTGTTGGCGTTCGCGATGTTGTTCGAGATCAACGACTGGCGCATCCACGCGCCGCGCATCGCCGTCTCGAGTGCAAGTTGGGTGGTGTCGGCCAGGGGCATGGAGAGTTCGTGCTGAGGCGCCCTCCTTGGGCTATGCCGACGCTCCTCCTTGGTGCGTCGCCCGGACTGTCCAGGCGTCCCTGGTGATCGACCGGGACGTCACGACCTTTAGGCGTTTCAGGCGCTGCGATCGACGCGGTGGACGCTCGTCTGAGCGACCTGTGCATAGCCGTTGGCGGTACGGCTCGCCTGTGCAGACGTGCGCAGGGCGTCGAGTGTCGTGCGCCGCAGCTCGAGCAGCACTTCGCCAGTGCGCATGTGCAGCGCCATCGAGCGCTCGAGCGCTGCGCGTGCCGCCGCAGGCGGCTCTGCGGGCAGCCCAGCAGTCAGCCGGTCCCAGTTCTCAGCGAGCTCTCCCAGCTCTTGCATCTTGCCCGCGCGCGCGAGCTCGAGCTGGCGCTCGCTCAGCTCGGCCAGCGCCGAGTACGGATCGGCTGCGGCGTCAGCCATTTGCCTCGCCGCTCGCGATCTGCGCCCACGATCCGCGCAGCTCAGCGAGCAGTCCAGCGACTTGATCGAGCTTCTGCGGATCCTGCTCCATCCGCGCGCGCTGGGCGTGGGTCAGGCAGAAGGCATAGATCGTGTGCAAGCGCGTCGCGAGCTTCGGGTCGTGCTCGTCGTCGAGCACGCCGTCGAGGTGGGCGACGATCAGTTCAGCGCGACGAATTTCGTTGTGCGCGCGCTCCGGATCGCGCTCTCCCATCGCTGCCTGCGCGCGGCGCAAGAAGCGCTGGGCACCGTCGTACAGCATCACCACGAGCTGCTCTGGCGTGGCAGCGAGGATCGTGTTCTCGCGATAGGCGTTTGCTGTTGCGCTCGGCAGGGTCATTGTCTGCGCCCAGCCTGCGTCTCCGCCGGGCGTCCCAGGTAATCGGTCCGAGCGGGGAAGAGTTGAGCCGGTCTACAGGGTGCCGCTGCTGCTGCTCGATGAGCTCGTGCTCGACGACGAGCCCGACGAGAGCGAGTTGAGCTGGGCGGCGAGGAACGAGCCTTCCGATTGGCTGCGCGAGATCGCAGCTTCCATCGCAGCAAACTGCGCCTGCAGCGTTTTCTGGTGCAGCGCGATCGTTTCGTTCATCGCCGCCATCCTGCCGCTCAGTCCAGCGATCGCTTCGGCGTCGCCGTTCGAGCGCGTTTCGAGTGCTCCGCCGGGCAGCGACTGCTGATCGACGACCGTCCGGAACGAGCTCGACCACGAGTGCAGCAGCTGCTCGACGCCGGCTGGATCTGCTTCGAGTGCCTGTTCGAGTTCGCCCACGTTGAGCTGAAGCTGGCCTTCGAGTGCAGACTGCGAGACGGTGCCACTGCCCGATGCCCGTCCCGTGCTGATTCCGATGCGCGCGAGGCTCGACAGTTCGCTCGGCGCCCCGCTCGGCGGTTCGTAGATGCTCTGGCGCATCGAGTTGAGCACGCCGAGCAGTTGGGGGTCGCCAAACAGCGTGCCCATCTGCAGTTCCGCGGCCGTTTCTGGGTTCGCAGGCGGCTTCGTCGTCAGCTGGCCCTGGATCGCAGAGATCGTCGAGTTGTAGAGCGCGACAAACGACTTGAGCTGTTCGACGACAGCGCTCGTGCTCGGCGCAGGCGGCTGCACCTCGATCGTCACAGGCCCACCCGTCGTGAGCGCTTTGAGGTTGAGCGTGACGCCTGGGATCGCTGCGTTCAGCGTGTTCGTCGAAGCGCTCGCAGCGACGCCGTCGAGCGTGTATTCAGCGTTGCGGCCTGCTTTGGCTGCGCCCGCTACTTCGGCGAGCGCTCCGCCAAGGTCTTCGACCTGGATGAACGAAGGACCGCTCGCGCCAGTCGTGCGCGTAGAGAGCACGATCGTTTCGCCGTTCGTGACCGCTGCGTAAACAGTGGCGCTCGAGCTCGAGTTGATCGCGTTGGCGAGCGTCTGCGCATTACCGCCGGCAGCGACTTCGAACTGCTGCCCGTCGATCGTCAGCTGGTCAGCTTCGCTTGGACTGTGAAAAGCGAACGTGCGCTGCGCTGAGGAGGCGAGCTGCGTGACTTCGAGCTCGTAGCCGCCGACAGTCGCACCGGCGCCGGCGGCGGCGCCGATCTCTGTCGGGTTGCTCGAGTTGACAGTCTGCGTGTTGCGAAACAGCACGACAGAGCCAAGTTCTTGCGCTGCGAAGCTGAGCTGCGAGAGGTTGCTCTGGATCGAGAGCAGCTGCTTGCGCTGGCCTTCGATGCGCGTCTGTTCGTTCGTCATCCGCGCGATCGGCTGCTTTTCGACTGCGAGCAGCGCCGAGATGATCGAGCTCGTGTCGAGGCCCGACGCGAGGCCGGTGACGTTGACCGGGGCGCTGGCTGCTGAGCTGACAGCGGCCGTCATCGTCGTTACTCCTGCCTGCCGGCGTCTCCCGCGCCGGCAGCGAGGTCGAGCGCCTCGGCGAGTGACAGCGTGCGAAGCGACGTGCCGCTGCTGTCGCGCAGCTCGACCGTCGCGCGCCCTGACTCGTCGTGATCGAAGTGCAGGCTCTTGCCGTCCGCTGCCAGCTGCTCGTAGATCTGGTGCGCTTGGGTCATCTGCTCGAGCACCTCAGGCGGTGGGCTGCTCGGGATCGCGTCGAGTGACGCCGCAGGCGGGACAGCAGCAGCGCCTGTCGCCTTGCCCGCCCCTGCACGCGAGCCGCCGGCGGCGGGGTCGCTCGGGTCTACTGGGGGGGCGGCGCCGATGGAGCCGGCGCCCGGGATGGCCGGGGAGTCGATGTCGGCCTCCTTCCGGGGGCGGTTGCGGAGCGTCGTGGAGTCCGCGTGGCTGCGATTGAGCTTCCTCATGGTCATCGACAGGCGGTGGTGATCCTTTAGATGCTCCGCTTTCCGCTGGTTGGAACTACCAGGTGCGCGATCGTGCCAGTGATCGACCGCGTACGGAGATCCGTGAGGCCCCGCCGCAAGCCACCCCGGTGGACGTGCGCCTGCCGAGGTGTTTACCCGCAACTGGACAAACTCAAGCACGTCATCGACGTGTCCGATTAGGGCGGCGTCGGGTCGTCCCAATAGGGCGACACGAATGCCGGGTCTCGCGGATCGCGACCAGGAGGCACGGGGGTTGACAGCCTCGAGGCCCGGTGAAGTGGACAACACCGTTCCCTCGACCATCGGAGCAGGATGCAATGACCAGGATCGAGCAGCGCGCCGGGAGGTCCTCAGCGCAAGAGGTACTTGCGCTCTGGCAGAGCTACCACGGCAGTGGCGACCCCCGATTGCGGGATCGGCTGATCTTCACGTTCACGCCGATGGTGCGCTACATCGTCTATCGCAAGGTTCGCGAGGTGCCGGCGCATTGCGACGTCGAGGACCTGCTCTCGTGCGGCATCGAGGCGTTGATTCGCTCGGTCGATCGCTACGACCCGAGCAAGGGCGCGTCGCTCGAGCAGTACGCGTGGACGCGCGTGCACGGCGCTGTGCTCGACGAGCTGCGCCGCCAGGATTGGGTGCCGCGCTCGCTGCGCCGCGTCGAGCGAACGATCTCGAGCGCCCAACGGCGCTTCGTCGCCGAGCAGGGTCGCGAGCCGACCCGCGCCGAGCTTGCCGCAGCGGCAGGGATGGACGTCGAGGAGCTGAGCTCGCGTGTCGACGAGCTCTCGCTCGCCGACGTCGGCTCGTTGAACGCGACGATCCGCAGCGAAGACTCGACGACGATCGAGCGCATCGACACGCTCGAGAGCGAAGACGGCCTGGCCGAGCCGACGTCCAGCGCCGAGCGCCAGGCGGCGAAGGAACGCTTTCGCGTCGCGTTTGCGCGCCTCTCTGAGCGCGAGCGCACAGTAGCCGTGCTGCTCTACGCCGAGGGGCGCACGCTGAACGAAATCGGCGCGCGCCTTGGCGTCTCTGAGAGCCGCGTGTCGCAGATCCACAGCGAGCTGCGCCGTCGCCTGCGCGAGCAGCTGAAGAGCGACGAGATGCTGTTCTCAGCAGTCGCCTGACAGACGACTCAAGTAATCATCGCCTCGGACGATCACCTGAGGCGAGATGGACGCGGGCCTCTTCATCGCAGCGTCAGGCATGGTCGCCGAGCAAGCGCGACAGGATCAGCTCTCCAACGATCTCGCGAACGCCTCCACACCAGGCTTCAAGCCTGACGAGACACCGCAGCACAGCTTCGGCGAACTGCTGCTCGCCAACACTTCCAGCGGCCGTCCGGTTGGTTCCCTGACGAGCGGCGTAGCGCTCGGCGCGAGCCGCACAGACATGACCCCAGGCGGCATGCAGAGCACGAACCACCCGCTCGACTTCGGCATCGTTGGACAGGGCTTCTTCGCTGTGCGCACGGCACAGGGAGTGCGCTACACCCGCGATGGACAGTTCACAGTCTCCGCACAGGGACTGCTGACCGACGCATCGGGCAATGACGTGCTCGACCAGGCTCGGCGACCGATCAAGGTCGGCGCCGATCAGACGGTCTCGCCTGGAAGCGTTGGCGTGTTCAGCGTCCCTGGCGCCGTCAAGCAGGGTGAAAACCTTTACAGCGGCACAGCCACAGCGCGCGCCCCCGGGGTCGTGCGCTCAGGCGTGCTCGAGGAATCCGGCGCGTCGCCCGCAAAGGTGATGGTCGAGATGATCGGCTCGCTGCGCAGCTTCCAATCGGGCCAGCAGGCGATCCAGGCAATCGATCAGACGCTCGGCGAGGCCGCCTCGCAGGTCGGCTCGCTGAGCGGGGGCTAGGGGAGGCTTCGCAGATGCTCGAGGGAATGTATGCAGCAGCTGCTGGGATGAACGCCGAGCAGCAGCAGCTGGGCGCGATCTCGAACGACCTCGCGAACGCTTCGACGACTGGCTACAAGGCGCAACGCACAGCGTTCAAGGATCTGCTCTACAGCCAGGTCGGCGAGGCGGGGACGAGCACCGAGCTGGGCGCCGGCGCCGTCGCCGAAACGGTCGGGCGCGACCATGCTCAAGGCGCGATCCGTCAGACGGACAACCCACTCGACGTCGCGATTTCAGGCGAAGGCTTCCTCGAGGTCAAACGCGCAGACGGCTCGCTTGCGCTGACGCGCGATGGCTCGCTGCAGCTCGACTCGCGCGGTCGACTGACGACGGCTGGAGGAGCTCTGCTGCAGCCGCCGATCACGATCCCGCGGGGTACCTCGACGTCGTCGGTCTCGATCGCCGACGACGGCACCGTCAGCGCCGGCGGACGCAGGCTCGGCAAGCTCTCGCTCGTCACCGTGCCAGCGCCCGACGGTCTGCGCCCGGAAGGGGCAAACCTGTTCACGGCGACTGCCGCGAGCGGCGCGACGCGGCGCGCTTCGGCGGCGAGCGCGATCCACCAGGGAGCGCTCGAGGGTTCGAACGTCGACGTCTCCGGCGAGATGGTGCAGATGATCGACACGCAGCGCAGCTACCAACTGCAGAGCAGCGCGATCCAGACCGAGAACCAGATGGCTTCGATCGCCAACGAGCTGCGCTCGTGAGCGTGCAGCCGACAGTGAACCTGCAGCCGACAGCGAACGCGCAGCCGGCGATCTCGGCTGCCGCGCAGGTGCCACCTGGCGTGCGCTCGGGCGCGCCTGGAGCGAAGCAGGCGTACGCCACAGCGCAGGCGTTCGAGCAGATGCTCGTCAGCGAGCTTTCCCAGGAGCTCGTGCAGGGCACAGGGATCGAAGAAAGCGAAACGGGAGCCTCGGCGGCCTCCGCCGAAGGCCTCGGCGGCGACGCGGGCAGCGCTGGCGAATCGTCCTCGTCCAGCGCTGGCCCGCTCGCGGCGCTTGTGCCGCAAGCGCTCAGCGAAAGCATCATGCGCCAGGGCGGGCTCGGGTTGGCGGCGCCGCTGACGGTCGTGCTCGATCCGGCGGCAGGCGAGCGCAGTGACTCGACGCAGGCGCCGACGCAAACGGTGACACAGAGCGGCGGGGCGACAGCATGAGCGCGCTTGCGCCAGACACGCCTGCCCGCACGTCGACGCCGACGCTGGCAGTGGCCGCGCTGGACGACACGCTCGAGCAGCAGGTGCTCGCGCACCTGCATGCGCAGATCGCCTCTGTGCAGCGACTGCTCGAGATCGTGCTCGAGCAGGGCGCTGCGATCCGCTCACGCGAAGTGCACGAGGTCGTGCGCTTGGCGGGCCTGTTGCATGGCGAGCTCGTGCGCAGGGAGCAGATCGAGCGCGAGCGCGCTGTGCTGCTGCAGAGCGCCGGCGCGCGGCTCGGCGTCGAGCCTGGACAGGTCACCGTGACACGGCTCACAGCGCTGATGCAGCCTACGACGGCCTTGGCTGTCAGCGAACGCAGCGCGCGCCTGCAGGGACTGCTCGACGAGCTGCGCAGCGTGCACGCGTGCAACCGCGCAGTGATGCGGATCGAGCTGTCGTTTCTCGATTACTTGATGCAGTCGCTCGCGCTCGACCACCGCCCGCATGGCTATGACGTGCGCGGCTCAGCGCAGGCAGACTCGCGCGCCACAGCGCACGGCGCGCTCCACGTCCTCGACTTGCAGGCGTGAGAGGAAGGGCGGCGCGCGATGTCGATACCGAGCTTGCAAGGACTGCAGACGGCGCTCTCTGGACTGCTCGCAGACCAGCAGGCGATCGACGTCACTGGCCACAACATCACGAACGCGAGCACGCCTGGCTACTCGCGCCAGACGGTGCAGCTGCAGACGAACGACCCGATGCGGATCGCTGCGCTCGCGCCAGGCACAGGCGAGGGCGGCCAGCTCGGCACAGGCGTGATGGTCACTGGCTACACGCGAATCCGCGCGAGCTACTTGGACGCTGAGTACCGCAACCAGAACACAGCGCTCGGCGCCTCGTCGAGCGAAGTCGAAGGCCTCGAGCAGGCGCAGGCGGCGTTTGACGAACCGTCGAGCGCCGGCATCGCCAGCCAGTTCTCGAAGTTCTGGAGCGCGTGGGCATCGCTGGCCAATCTGCCCTCGAGCGAAGCTGCAAAGGTCGCTGTCGTCAGCGCCGGCACGCAGCTCGCGAGCGCGCTGAACGAACTCAGCTCGCAGCTGAACACGATCGAAGCGCAAGCGTCGCAGCAGTATGCGGCCGTCGCTGGGCCAAGCGGCGAAGTGCAGAGCTACGCGACGCAGATTGCGAGCCTCAACCAGCAGATCAAGCTCTCGCTCGTCGCGCGCCAGCAGCCGAACGACCTCGAAGACCGCCGCGACCTGCTGCTCGACAAGCTCTCAGAACTCGGGCACGTGACGGTCACAGCGCAGGCTGACGGCAAAGACACAGTTGCCTTCGCCGGCGCTGCTGAACCGCTTGTCGAAGGCGCAAGCGTCAACTGGCCACAGGAACTGAACGCGAAAACGGCTGGTGGACAGCTTGGTGCGCTGCTTGGGCTGTCCGGTGAAACGGGCGCGCTCGCCGGCTATCGCTCGGCGCTCGACCAAGTCGCGGCGACGTTGGCCGGCAGTGTCAACGCGCTGCACACAGCGACGCCGTTCTTCAGCGGCACGACGGCGGCGACGATCGCGGTTGCGGTCACTGCGACGCAGGTGCAGACGGCTGCAGCGAGCAATCCTGGCGGCAACGAAGTCGCGCTCGGGGTCGCTGCGCTGCGCGGCGCCAAAGCCGAACAGCAGTACGCCGCGCTTGTCGCACAGGTCGGCAGCGACGTGCAGAACGCGACGGGCAACCAGACGAACGCGCAAGCGGTGCTGAGCGCGATCGGCGGCCAGCGCGAGAGCGTCTCAGGTGTTTCGCTCGACGAAGAAATGACGAACCTCGTGACGTTCCAGCGCGGCTATCAGGCCTCTGCACGGGCGCTCACGTCGATGGATGAAATGCTCAACACGCTGATCAACCACACAGGGGCTGTCGGGCTGTGAGCACGCGCGTGACGAACGAGATGGTGATCAGCTCGACGCTCGCCAACCTCAACTCAGCGCAGCAGGCGCTCGCGCGCAGCGAGCGCGAACTGTCATCGGGCACGAAGATCGCCGAACCGTCCGACGATCCAGTCGGTGCGAGCGAGGTGATCGCGCTGCAGAGCACGCTCGACGGGCTGAGCAGCTTCGAAAAGAACGCACACGACGGCGTGGCCTGGCTGAACGCTGCCAGCGGCGCGCTCACAGGCCTCAACCAGCTGGCAGCTCGGGCGCACGAACTGATCCTGCAGGCCTCCAACGGGATCGACAGCCAATCGGATCTGAACAACATCGCTGCCGAGGTCGAAGAGATCGCTGAAAGCGTCAAGCAGACGGCCGACACGCAGTATGCAGGCCAGTACATCTTCTCCGGCACGGCGACTGCGACGGCACCTTATGAACAGGGATCGAGCGACGCCTTCGCGGGCAACCCGGGCGCGATCACTCGGGTGATCGGCTCTGGCTCTGGTGCAGACGTGCAGGTCAACGTCAACCTCTCAGCGGTGCTTGGCGAAGGCACGTCGGCCAAAGACGGCAAGCTGCTCGACACGCTGCGCACGATCGCCACGCACTTGCGCGAAGGCGGCGCAGCGGCGCAGAAAGCGCTATCAGGCGAAGACCTCGAAGCGCTCAACGCGAACGTCAGCGCGCTGTCGAACCTCGAGGCGCAAGTAGGCGCTGGCAGCGATCAGATGAAGGCGTCGCTGTCACGAATTGAAGACCTCGCGGTAACGACTACGACACAGCTCTCCAACGTCCAAGACACAGACTTCGCGCAAGTGGCGATGGAATATTCAAACCAACAAGCTGCGTACGAGGCGGCGCTGCGCGCAGGCGCTTCGATCGTGCAGCAGTCGTTGCTCGAATTCCTGCATTGACAATGACCTTCGTGACCCTGATCGAGAGCACTCGCTTCGGCGCGATCGAAGTCTCGCCGACGGACGTCGTCGACTTCCCACTCGGCCTGATCGGGCTTGGCGGTCGTCGCTATGTGCTGCTCGATCGCAACCCTGACAGCGGATTTCTCTGGCTGCACTCGTGCGACGATCCGGCGCTCGCGCTTCCTGTCGTCGACCCGTATCGCTTCTTCGACACGTTCGCGCTCGCGCTCGGGGCCGAGGATCGTGAGCGGATCGGGGCCGAGGATCCGCTGGAGGCGCACGTCTACGTGACTGTGCGCGCGAGCGCAGACCCAGCCGACGTCGTCGTCAACCTGCGCGCGCCGCTCGTGATCTGGCAGGGCCGTGGCCATCAGGTGATCAACACTGCCCCAGGAGCTGAGCTGCAGGCGCCTTTGTTCGACGTCACCGGCTCGCCGCGAGCGCCTGTGACAGCTGCCGCTGGCCGGCGGACAGCCGGCGATCCTGCATAATTGCGGGCATGCTGAAGCTGACGCGACGCCAAGGAGAGCGCGTCGTGATCGGCGAGAACGTGTTCGTGACCGTGCTCGAGGTGAGTGGGCAGACGGTCCGCCTGGGCATCGAGGCGCCAGCTGAGCTGTCGGTCTACCGCGAGGAGATCTGGCTTTCTGTCACCGAGGAGAACCGCGCCGCGGCGAGCGCTGGGGCTGACTCCCTGCCGACCGATGCCGGCGCTGCGCTAGGGCAGCACGAGTCCGATGCAGGTGGGGGCGAGGACGGCTGACGCCGGCCGCCGGTACGCATTCGCACTATCGCAACGGGCGTATGATCGGGCGACGTGGGCGGCGACCTCGCTCGCCCGGATGCGAACAGGAGGTTGGGGGGACATGAGATCACGGGTGATCGCAGGATGCGCTATCGCCGCGCTCGCGCTCGGCGCCCAGGCAGCTGCTGCATCGGCGGCGAAGCCGGTGCTCTGGTTGAAGAGCAGCTCTACGTTCGAACGAGCCGCACCGAAAACGCCGGTGATCGCCTCGATGGCGTTCGAAAGTTCATGTCTCACGGCCGTTCAGAAAGGGGCGCTTGCGACGAACGGCAAGCCGGTCGACAAGCTCACGCTTGATCCGACCGCCAGCGACAACGCATGCCCAGGCGAGAAAATCGCAGGGTCGATGTCGAGCCTGACGTTGAAGCCGGAAGAAGAAGGGGTGGCAATGACGGTCAAGAGCGCAATCCACCTGTTCTTCGAACCGTGGTGCGTCTATGCGGTGCCGAAGAAGATCACGATGCCCGCGTCGGTGAAGACGTTCTCCGAAGTGACGGTTACAGCGCCGCTGGAAAAGCGCGCGAGCTTTGGGGCGTGCGCCCCGATCCGCGCACTCGGACTGACGGTCGTCGTAGACGAAGCTGCCCTCGGTGAACCATTTGTCGCTGAAGTCGTCGGCTGATCGGCTAGCGCTGATCGCTGTTCAGATGGCGCATGCGCCATCTGCGACAGGCCGCATGCGGCCTGTCGGGCGCCCGCCGCATGCGGCGGGCGCCCCCTCGCGCATGCGCGAGGGGAATGCAAAAGGATCGCTGAGAAGGCTGACTAGGAAGCCGCTGAAAAGCGCTCTGCGACCTTCGACCAGTTGACGACGTTCCAGAACGCGTCGATGTAGTCGGGGCGCTTGTTCTGGTACTTGAGGTAGTACGCGTGCTCCCACACGTCGACGCCGAGCAGTGGCGTCTGGCCGCTCGAGATCGGCGAGTCCTGGTTTGCCGTGCCGACGATCGCCAGCCCGGAGTCGTCTTTGATCAGCCAGGACCAGCCGGAGCCGAACTGTTTGATGCCGGTTTCCTTGATTTTCG
>FTBE01000071.1_pt1 | contig 71550 bp, 68 predicted proteins | sample 1639291 | NCBI WGS metagenome assembly FTBE01 (sample SAMEA3914864, study PRJEB12502) | metagenome | biome: forest; material: soil | place: USA | collected 2012-03-12 | depth 0.3 m | reverse complement strand
GGCTGACCCACTACAACTTCAGAAGACCACACGGCTCGCTCAGTCACAAGCCACCCGGCGCTCGCCTACGCGAGCTGACGAACGTGGCTGGGAACTACAGCTAGTCGTGCCCGTGGCTGTCGCCGGGCGCGGCCGCCGGCGGCCGCGACTCCTCGGCAAGCGACGTGATCGTGAGCGCTCCCCGAGCGGAGGACTCGAGCACCTCTGTGGCCTCCTCGAGCGAGCGGGCGTAGAGCTCGACGAGCAGGTGCACGATGATCCGCGAGTCATCCTCGTGCTTGTGGAAGCGCACGTGCGTGAAGAACTCGCGTACGCCGTGGTCGCCGAAGGCGGCGTAGGAGAGGGCGTCGCCTGCCTCAGGACCAGAGCAGCTCTCGACCTCGTCGGCATCGACGGTGACGGTGCACGATGCAACCCAAGGCGTACCCGCGATCATTCGTTCCCAGCGGTCCTCGATCGGCTCGACACGGCTGTTGTTGAAGCCGAGATGAGGCTGATCGTGCATGCAGTCAAGGCACTGCACGACTGCCTCCTGCAGCTCGTCGATCACTTCGGCTCGCTCGCCCGTATCGGGATCGATCTTGTGGATTCCCTCGTAGTGCACTTGCACCTCGAGATCCTGCGACCAACAGCGATAGCAGCGAAGCCAGCTGCGAGCGCCTGTCTCTGGGGTCGATCCCTCCATGAGGCTCATTGTATTCCGACGCCTCGGTGCTGCTGGGCACCGAGGCGTCGGATCAGACGACGATGGCCTAGTGGTGACCTTTCTTGTGCTTCTTCTTGCCCTTGACCGTGAAGTGGTAGGTCTTCACCGTCGGCGTGCCACCGATCGCGGACTTATAGGTCAGCTTCGCCGTGAGCTGGACCTTCTTGCCCTTGGCCAGTGCTTTCTTGACCTTGCTCGATGGCCTGACCGTGATCTTCAGCGGCAGTCCTGCTTTGCCGGCCGCTGTGACCTTGCCCGTGACACTCGTCTTGGGGCGGCACCTACCCTTGATGCGGGTCTGGTTGCGCTTGCACTTCCGCGCCTTAGCCGCTGATGCGTTGCGCGAGATCGTCGCCGTGGGCACGGTTACTTCGAGCGTTGCAGTGCCGTCTTGGGTCGGTACGAATGTGATCGTGATCGTGCCGTCCGAGTTGGCCTTGACGCTCTGGATGCGGTAGCTGCTGTTCGGCGTCGGTGGTGCCGGTACCCACGTGACGGTCGCCGCAGCTGTCGGATCCTGCGGGGCCAGCACGCCATTGCCGGCGAGATCGAGGAACACCTGCATCGTGTCCAGGCCGGCTGCAGTCCCGACGTAGCTGATCGTTGCCACGCCGCCCGCGTTCGTCGTCACACTGCCCGTTTTCGGGTTCGCGCCGCCAATCGAGTACACCAGCGGGCGGTTCGCGTAGGGGGTGCCCGCAGTGTCGAGTGCCGTGAACGTGACCGTCGCCGTCTGTCCGACGGTGTGCGACTGCGTGGCTGGCGAGACGCCCAGGTTCGACGGAACCTGCGTCCTGTTGACGATCGAGAACGACGTTTCTTTGCCGCTGGGCAAGCCGACTTCGCGGAACTGATCCCACTCGACGCCGACCGCGTTGTCGACGTTTTCGAGTTCGATTTTGTTTTCGAACGCTTTTTGATCTTCGACTGTGTCGGTGATCTTGCTCCAGACGTCCGGGTAGGAGAGCTCTTCGTAAGAGGACCAAGGCGCCGCCGGCAGCGGTTCCTCCTGCAGTCCGCCGAGCACGCCCGATGTCGCGTTCTGCCCACCGATAAAGCGCGGTGGTCCGCCGAGGAAGACGCCGACCCCGTGGTCATCGCCGTTGACGTACAGGTCGCCGGCGTACATCGCGCGGAAGTAGAGGGTCGAGCCGGAGCTGTTCTTCACGCTGTATGTCGAGCTGAACGACGGAGCGCCATTGATGTAGGTCGTCGTCTCAGTGATTTCAGCGTCGGCTTTGCCTGCTACGGAGACGTTGAAGACCGTCGTCTGCTTGAACGGGTTCACTGCCGAGCCGTCGCCGCTGACCGGCGATTGCGAGACCGGTGCATATGTGTTGCTCATCTGCGGGCCTGCGGTGCCTGTGAAGCCGAAGGTCTTGTTCACGAGGCCACTCGGCTGACCGGCGCCTTCGGGGAAGGCGAGGAAGAAGCCGCAGTCGCCGACCGGGCTGAACGGGGCAAGGAATTCGTTGTTGCCGCCAGGGTAGAAGTTGCCCTCGACTTTGCCGCCGACCGTATAGCTCGACTGGCACTGCCCACGCGGTCCTACGTAAACCGTCAATGGGCTGCCGGGGATCGTCGCCGCGCTTGTGTCTGATGGTTCTGCGTTGGCAGCCGCAGCGAACATGGCACCGCCAGGTGCCGCCAGTGAAAGGGACAGGACCGCAATTGAGGCAGTTCGCCTCGCGTTTCTGCTGAGAACCCTCAACGTACGGCTTGCCTCTGTCGGGAACGTGCTCGAGCGCCGTCGCCTGAAATCTGCGTGCCTCATGTCTGCTTGCGCCTCCTGATTGCTGGCCGTTGCGGCTGCCGCTTCCGATGGCGTGAGAGAAGCCCAGTCGGCTGCCGACTCGCAGCAGCAGGCTACACGGCCTCGACCTCGACAAGAGCGCGCTGCTGGACGGATTGATACCTGTGCCGGTACGCGCTAGCCGAACGTAAACGCGAAGCCGCTGACGCCTGGCGCCAGGCGCAGGCTCAGTCGATGACGTTCGTCGCGCGGCAGCGAGACGAGCGTGTACAGGCGCTGTCCGCGCACGGTGACGGTCCCGCCGTGCACGTCGGCGCCGGCGTACTTCGCAGGGATCGGCCGGCCGTCGAGCAGCACTTCGACGGGTAGCGGATGTTCGCCGGCCGAGCTCAGCACGAGGTACACGTTCTTGGCTTGGAACTCGACGTCGATGCCCGCGTGGGAGATCGCCGTCGCCGGCTGCCCGCCGATCTTCCATATGCCGCTGAAGGCGAATTCGTTCAAGCCGAGCTTGCCCGTCGGCGCTGGTCCGTAGTCGTGCGTGCCGCTTTTCGGCTTGTCCAGCCAGCCTTCGGCGCGCTCTGTTCCGAGGTAGGTCTCGGGCGTCGCCTGCTGGCTCGGCACGATCACGTCCGTCGGACGACTCTTGCCGCCGACCTGGCTGCCCTTTTCGGCGAGCAGCGCGCGGATCGCCGTTTCGGTCTTGTCGTAGTCGCCCTCGCCGAACGTCGCGTAGCGGACCTGCCCGCGCGAGTCGATCAGGTAGTCCGCCGGCCAGTACTCGTTGCCGTACGCATTCCACGTGCCCATCTGGTTGTCCTGGACGACGGGGTAGTGCAGGCCGAACTGCTCGATCGCGTTGGCCACGTTCGAGGCATCGTGCTCGAAGGCGAACTCTGGCGTCTCGACGCCGACGATCGTCAGCCCATCACGGCGGTACGTGGCATCCCAGGCCTTCAGGTAGGGCAGCGTACGGATGCAGTTGATGCACGTGTAAGTCCAGAAGTCGATCAGCACGACGCGGCCGCGCAGGGTCGACAGCGACAGCGGACGCATCCCTGGCGTGTTGAACCAATCCTGCGTTTCCATGAATTCAGGCGCTGGGCCGAGGTCTTGCAGTCCGTGGGCTGCCGCGAGCAGCGTCGCCTGACTTGCATTGGCTGGCGCAGCTTTGACGCTTGATGCTGAGCCACCGCAGGCAGAGGAGCCGTTCGCTGGTGCGAACTTGACTTCATGGCCGCTGATTTCGTGTAGGTGCTTTGTCACCGTTTCAGAGCACTCGAGCGACGCCGTCAGGTTGACGTCGGGGATGTGCTGGGCGACGAACTGATCGAAGTTGACGTCGAGGTTGGCGATGATCGCGACGGCTGTGAGGATCATGATCGCGCCGAGCGCGCGCTGCAGCAGCGGTCCGCGCCCCGCTTGGCGCACGCGGTCGAACAGCCGTCTGCCGCCGAGCGTCAGCGCGAGCAGCACGAGCGCGGAGCCGAGCGCGTAGACCAGCGCGATCGCGATCGTTTTGCCGCTCGCTGCGCTGACCGAGATCACGGCAGCGAGGATCGGGCTTGCGCACGGCGTGTAGACGAAGCCGAGCGCCCCGCCGACGAGCATGCCCGACCAGAAGCCCTCACCGCGCGTTCGCGGACCGAAGCGGGCGAGCCGCGAGAGCGGCGCCTCGATCCTGTCGGCGAGTTGCGGCACGATCAGGGCCGCCCCGAACACGAGCAGCACGACGATCGCCACGTCGCGCAGCGGATCGCTGCCGAGGCCGACGCCGTCGACGACCTTCGCCACGCCGACGATCGTCACGGTGAACGTGATCGAGAGGCCGAGGACGATGCCCAGCGGCCGTCGCCGCCCACCGACACCGCCGGCTGAGAGCAGCGCGGGCAGCACGGGGAGCACGCATGGCGAGAGGGCAGTGCCTGCCCCTGCCAGCAGCGCAAAGCCGAGGAGTACCAGCATCGAGTCGAAGCCTACGCGCGAGGGCGCACGCTACGCGCCGATTCCGACCTGCAGCGTCGCCTCGAAGTCGGTCTTCGAGATTGGTCCGACGCACGGTGTCGTGGCGCCCGCCTGGCGGTAGCGATCGAGGCCGCCGCGCACGTCTGACTCTGAGCCGACTGCCGTCAGCTGACCAAGGAAGTCATCTGAGATCGCTGCCTGCATCGCCGGCAGATCGCCGGCTGCTGCGTCGTAGCGCTCGATGTCTGCGCCAAAGCCCGAGCGCTCGATCATCGCCCTGTAGAACGGCAGGCCGAAGTATGGGATCAATTCCATGCGCATCGACGCATAGGCGCTGTCGCGCGCATCGGTCAGCGCTGTCGGCACGGCGGGGACGATGTCGAAGCCTTCGAGCGTCTTGCCTGCGCGTTCGCGCCCGGTACGCACCTCTGGGACGACGACGTCCTCGATGTACTGCGGGCAGCACAGCCACAGCAGCACGCCGTCGCCGATCTCACCCGCCAGCCGCAGCATCGCCGGCGACAGCGCTGCGACGTAGACCGGCAGCTGTGGGCGCGTCTCGATCCCGGCGAGCTGGAAGCCCGTCTGCCACTTCTCGCCGCTCTCGTAGCTCTCACCGCGCAGGATCGAGCGCACGATCGTCGTGTACTCGCGCATCTCCGCGACAGGCTTGTCGATGCTCTGTCCGTGCCAGCCCTCGACGACCGGGCGGTGCGAGACGCCCATGCCGAGGTTCAGGCGGCCGCCCGAGAGCTCGTCGATCGTCGCTGCAGTCTGCGCCATCGTCGCCGGCGTGCGCGTGTAGATCGGCACGACTCCGGGGCCGACGCGGATGCTGCTCGTCGCCAACGCATAGGCCGTTACGACCGTCAGCGACTCGCGCCCGGCGATGTGCGTTACGTATGCGCACTCATAGCCGAGCGACTCGGCCAGCTTGACTCGCTCGACTGCAGTGTCGAGCGAGCGGCCACTGGAGACGAAGCACCCGGTTCCCATACGCGGCAGCTTATGCGACACGTGCCGACGCAGCTCACAGGGCAGTCAACCTGCTCATGGGTCGTGTGTCTGCATGCGTCTGCAGCCGCCGGGAGGTGCGTCGCTGCAGCTACGAGGAGGCGGTCGGCGTGTTTGTCGTTTTCCCGTTACGGACATAGAGAACGGAATGAGTAGCCCAGAGCCGCCGCCAAGACCACCGCTGCCGCCTACGCAGCCGCTCGGTGGGCCCGTGTCGCCGCAGCAGTCACGGCCCCCTCTCGTCGCCGAGCAGGTCATCGAACGCGTGCCCCCTGAGCCCTCGGACGGCTGGGCCAGCCCGGCGACAGTGGCTCTCGTCGGCATCCTCGCGCTGCTCGCCGGCGCGCTCGTCGGCTACTTGATCGGCCATCACGGCAGACGAGTCGTGACCGCGGCACAGGGGACTGGACCCGCGATCACGCAAACCGTCACTCACACCACGACGGCAGTCCATCCGCAGGTTGTCGTGCACACGGTCACGGCCAAGACCGTGGAGCAGACGCCCGCGCCGGCGAATGCTGAAAACGAAGCGCGCAGGCGCGAAGCCGAAGCCCAGACGCGCACTTTGGAACGCGAAAACGAAGAACTGCGCCACCAGGCCGGCGAAGCGGGGCCATGAATCGGCTGCCCAGCGGGTCGCTGCTTCGGCGTCGCTGCGCTCAGCGACGCAGCATCAGATAGACGACCGTCAGCGCGACAGCGATCTGACCGAACGACAGCGCTGTGCCAAGGTTGACCGCGCCAAGTGCACCGGCGAGCGCGCTGGCGAGCACGAACGTGAGCAGAATCAACAGCAGTTGGCGTGGCCAGCTCATGTGACGCCCGTCTTCACGACGCGCGCGCCGTCTGCTGGACTGCCCGCTCGAGCGCGGCAACGAGCGCGGTCGTGTCGAGCGTCGGGTCCTGGTCGCTCAGCAGCTCCTCGGCGGCGCGTCGTCCACCGAGCGCGCGCACGCCGCGCTCGCCATGCTCGTGAGCGAAGTCAGCCAGTGCGTTCGCGCGACGCGCGCGCAAGCGCCGCTCAGCTATATCGACGCGCTCGCGGTGCTCATCGAGTGCTGCCGCGAGTTCCTCGATGCCCTGAGGTGGTGACAGCGAAGACACGGCTATGACGCGAGTGTCTCTCGAGCCGAGCGAGCGCAGCGCTGCGCTGACATCGCGTCGCGTGCTCAGCGCGATTTGTCCCAGGTCTGCCTTCGTCACGACGAGCACATCTGGGATCTCCATGATTCCTGACTTCAAGAACTGCAACGTGTCGCCACTGCCTGGCTGCACGACGACGGCGACGGTATCGGCGACGTCGGCGACCTCCGTCTCGGCCTGCCCGACGCCGACCGTCTCGATTACGACGACGTCGAATGCCGCAGCCAGTGCGTGGGCGGCTGCACGCGTCGCCCAGGCCAGACCGCCCAGTCGCTCCCCTGCTGAGGTCGAGCGGATGAACACCTCACGGTCGCTCGGGTCGAACTCGACACGCGCGCGGTCGCCGAGCAGCGAGCCGCCGGAACGGCGCGAGCTGGGGTCGACGGCGAGCATTGCGACCGTACGACCGTCGGCACGCCAGGTCCTGAGCAGCGCTGAGAGCAGCGTCGACTTGCCTGCGCCAGGAGGGCCGGTCACGCCGATCACGTGACCTGGAGCCTCGCTGTCGAGCAGCGCGGGGGAGACCTCGCGCAGCAGCGCTGCCGCCTGCTCGCGGTCGGCGTCAGTCGTGCTCTCGAGCAGGTTCAGCGCGGCTGGCGCAGCGCTCACATCGCGTTCGCGCAGCCTCACTCCGAGCGCTGCGCCGACACCGTCCTGCGGCCGCGGTGCTCCGCTCACGCCACGCCGTTGGCGGAGGAGCCGTTGCCGGCCACCGCCACCGGCGCGCCTGCGGCGGCGCCGTTTGTGCCCTCGCCCTCGGCGCCCACGAGCTCCACGATGTCGCGCATGATGCGCGTGATGTCGAAGTCCTTGGGCGTGTACACCGCAGCGACGCCTGCCTGGCGCAGTCCGTCGACGTCTTGCTCGGGAATGATCCCGCCGACGACGACTGGCGCGGTCACGCCCGCCTCGTGCAGCGCATCGATCACGGCTGGGATCAGCTCGCGGTGCGAGCCGGAGAGGATCGAGAGACCGATCACGTGTACGCCCTCCTGCAGCGCCGAAGCCGCGATCTGCGCTGGCGTCAGGCGGATGCCCTCGTAGACGACGTCCATGCCCGAGTCGCGCGCACGCACGGCAATCTGCTCGGCGCCGTTGGAGTGTCCGTCGAGACCTGGCTTGCCGACGAGGATCTTCGGGCGGCGCCCGAGCTTCTCCTGCAGCTGAGCAACTTCCTCGCGCAGCTCAGCCAAGTCGCCGTCCGCCAGTGCCGCGGACGCCTCGCCGACGCCGGTCGGTGCGCGGTAGCTGCCGAACACCTCGCGCAGCGTGCGTGACCACTCGCCTGTCGTCGCACCTGCGCGCGCTGCGGCGATCGTCGCCGTCATCAGGTTGGTGCTCTGCGCCGGCGCTGCGGCAGCCTCGGCTAGCTCGGCCAGCGCTGTGTCGACGGCGGCCTGGTCGCGCGCGTCGCGCCACGCACGCACCTCTGCGATCTGCTCGGCTTCGACGGCAGGATCGACGACGAGAATGCCGCCCTCTGCGTCGGCTGTCAGCGGCGACTCCTCTGACTCGGCGTAGCGATTCTGACCGACGACGATTTGCTCGCCTGCCTCGATCCGGCGAATTCGCTCGCGGTGGGAGTCGACGAGCGCAGCCTTCATGTAGGCGACCGCCTCGACTGCGCCGCCGTGCTCGGCGACGACGGCCATCTCGGCGCGCGCGCCGTCGAGCAGCTCGGCGACGAGCCCGTCCATCACGATCGAGCCCTCGAAGATGTCTGGGTACTCGAGGATGTCCGTCTCGAAGGCCAGCACCTGCTGAATCCGCAGTGACCACTGCTGGTCCCACGGGCGCGGCAGGCCGAGCGCCTCATTCCAGGCTGGCAGCTGGATCGCGCGTGCGCGTGCGTCACGGCCGAGCGTCACAGCGAGCGCCTCGAGCACGATTCGCTGCACGTTGTTCTCCGGCTGCGCCTCGGTCAGCCCGAGCGAGTTGACTTGCACGCCGTAGCGGAAGCGCAAGTGGCGTTCGCTCTGCACGCCGTAGCGCTCGCGGCCGAGCTCCTCCCAGAGGATCGACATCGCGCGCAGCTTGGCGTGCTCCTCGACGAAGCGCACGCCGGCGTTGACAAAGAACGAGATCCGCCCAAAGACCTGTTCCATCAGCTCGCGCGTTGCCTGCTCGTCGCCGTCGTGCGCCGCCTCGACGCGCTCGCGCGCCGCGTCCAGCACGGCGATCGCGTTGCTCATCGCGTAGGCGATCTCCTGCACCGGCGTCGCGCCTGCCTCCTGCAGGTGGTAGGAGCAGATGTTGATCGGGTTCCACTTGGGCACGTGCTCGACCGTGTAGGCGATCATGTCCGCGATCAGGCGCATCGACGCGGCCGGCGGGAAGGCGTACGTGCCGCGTGCAAGGAACTCCTTGATGATGTCGTTCTGCGTCGTGCCTTGCAGCTGCTCCTGGGCGACGCCCTGCTCCTCGGCGGCGACGATGTACAGCGCCAGCAGCCAGGCGGCTGTCGCGTTGATCGTCATCGACGTGTTCATTTCGCCCAACGGGATGCCGTCCATCAGCGCCGCCATGTCGCCGCGGTGGGAGACCGGCACGCCGACCTTGCCGACCTCGCCGCGGGCGAGCTCGTCGTCAGGGTCATAACCCGTCTGTGTCGGCAGGTCGAACGCCACCGAGAGGCCGGTCTGGCCCTTGGCGAGGTTGCGCCTGTACAGCTCGTTCGAGGCCTTTGCCGTCGAGTGCCCGGCGTACGTGCGCATCATCCAAGGGCGATCGCGCTCGGGCAGCCGCGGGGAGTGGTCGCCGCTCATATCCCCAATTGTACGGTTGCAGCGCGCCGTTTATCCTCTGGGCCGTGACCGAGACGATCGAGTTGCCGCGTGTCGGTGGGCCAGGGAGCGGCCTTGGCGGCTCCTGGCGGGTGATCGTGCGCAACGACAGCCACAACACGTTCGAGCACGTTGCACGCACGCTTGCGCGCTTCATCCCTGGAATTTCGCTGCCTCGCGGCCACGAGATCGCGAACGTGATCCACAATTCCGGTCAGGCGATCGTCTATACCGGCATGCAGGAGCCTGCCGAGCACTACTGGGAGCAGCTCAAGGGCGCCGGGCTGACGATGGCGCCGCTAGAGCAAGGCTAGTCAGGCCACAGGCCGCTAGACGTTGTCTAGGCCGACTCGCCCTCCAGCAGGTGCGTGCCGTTGGCAGCGTGTCCATTTGTCGAGTGGCCGTTGCCGTCGCCTGCGTCCGGGCGAATCTCGCCGCCGGCCGTTTGGTCCCACCAGCCATACAGCACAGGTACCTGGTACCAGCTCATGTGCGTCGTACGGAAGCGCGTCATCTCGGGACCTGTCCAGTAACGGTCCCACTCGAGGTGGTGCTCAAAGGCGGCGAGCTGTTGGAACTTGTAGCGATCGTCTTGCGAGCGATAGACGGCATACGACGTAGCGCCATAACGCAGCGCCGCTGCGGCGACCGGCTCGAGCTCCTTCTCGAAGTCGTCTGCGCGGAAGCCCGTGGCGTACCACGGGACGATCACGGTGCCGGCCATCAGAACTCACTCCTGAGGTTCGAGAGCCAAGCCAGACAAGGACGCACCGAGCGAAGTGTGCTCGGCACAGGAGGGAGGGAGGACGCCGTCTGGCGCTGGCTATCGGGCATCAGGCGCCCACCTCCGCGTGGATCGCGCCTGGCCCGTCAGCCGTCTTGCCTTCGCCCTCGTTCTCTGCGCCGACGAGGATCGAGATCTTGCCGAGGTGCTTGTTTTCGAGCATCAGCTGGTGGGCTTCAGCGACGCCGTCGAAGCCGAGCGTGCGCCACAGCACGGGGCGGATCTGCCCGGACTCGATCAGCTCGTTGGCCTTCATGCACTCATACGCATTGGCGAAGTGCGAGCCGATGATCTCCTTCTGCTTCATCCACAGGTAGCGCACGTCGAAGTCGAGGTTGTAGCCCGTCGTGCCGGCGCAGATCACGACCTTGCCGAACGGCTTGACGGTGAAGACCGATGTCGGGAACGTCGCCTTGCCGACGTGCTCGAAGACGATGTCAGGGGCGTCGCCGAGGATCGACTTGACGCGCTTTGAGAATTCACGCGAGACGCCGAAGCGCGCCTTGTCCTCCTCGGGGGTCTCCTTGCCCGTGCGCATCATTCCTGTGAACTCGGCGCGGTCGATGTAGTCGACGGCGCCGAGGCGCTTGACCAACTCGCCCTTCTCGGCCGAGGAGACGACGCCGACGCAGTGCGCGCCTGCGGCGGCGCAGAGCTGTGTGGCGAACACGCCGAGCCCACCGGCGGCGCCCCAGATCAGCACCTTCGCGCCGGCCTGGATGTTGCAGCGCGTGATCAGCATGCGGTAGGCGGTGAAGTAGACGAGGCCGTACGAGGCAGCCTCCTCCCAGGTCAGCGCCTTCGGCTTGGGCAGCAGCTGCTGGGCCTGCACCTTCGTGAACTGCGCGAACGAGCCCCACGTCGTCTCGTAGCCCCAGATCTTCTGCGAGGGCGCAGCCATCGGATCGAGGCCGTGCACCTCAGGATCCTCGTAAGAGGCCTGGTTGCAGTGCACGACGACCTCGTCGCCCGGCTTCCAGCGGGTCACGCCGGCGCCGACCTTCCAGACGACGCCAGAGGCGTCGGAGCCGCCGATGTGGTGGCCGTACTCAGGATGGTCGCCGTAGCGCCACACGCCGACTGGTTCGCCGAGCGCTGCCCACACGTTGTTGTAGTTGACGCCTGCTGACATCACGCGCACGATCACCTCGAAGGCGCCGGGCTCTGGCACCTCGATCTCCTCGACTTGGAAGGCGTCCTTCGGTTCGCCTTGGCGCTCCTCACGGATCACCCAGGCGGCCATCGTCTTCGGCAGCTCGCCGGGCTCGGTGCTGACGTCTGAAACTTGTTGCAGGTCGAGTGCCACGTGCTTTGAAACCTCGCGTGTAGGGGTGACAGGTGCGCCCGCCATCCTACCCGGCCGGCGCGGACCGGGTGGGACCGCTTCGGCTCGAACCGCTCGGCCGTCGGCTGAGCCCGTCTGGACGTTCGGCTGATCGATGGCCGAGGCGTGCTGTACCTTGCCCGACATGGCCAGGAAATCGGGGGTGTTGGTCGCGACGCTGCTCGCGCTGGGGGTGCTCGCCTCACCTGCGGCTGCGGTGGAAACCACCGTTGGCTGCTCGGGGCTGCAGAGCGCGCTGAGCACCGCGAAAGCGGGCGACAAGGTCACGTTGAACGAACTCTGCAAAAGCGGCTTTCCATACAAACTGCCGTCGGTCCAGTTCACGCTTGCGGGCACGCCAGGCGCGGGCTTCGACGGCGGCAGTACCTTCCAGCTCGAAGGCGCAATAGCCGCATCGACCACGATCGAAGGCCTGATCTTCGAGAATGCGCACAGCTCGGGCGGGAACAGTGGCGGCGCAGGGCTGCGTCTCAATGTCTCGGGCTCGCCGACGGCGGTCACGTTGGCGCACGACACGTTCTCCAACGACGTGGCGAGCAACGGTGAAGGCGGCGGCGCGCGGATCAACACGGGAACTGCGGCTGTGACGGTGACCGACTCGACGTTCACGGGCAACAGCGCGACTTTCGACGGCGGCGCGCTGACGATCTTCGCGACGAGCGCGAACCTGAGCGGTGACACGTTCACGGGCAACTCGGTCTCCGGCGAAGAGGCATTCGGCGGAGGCGTCTATGCGAGCACGGTCGGTGGCGCGATCACGCTCTCGAACTCGCAATTCAGCGGCAACTCGACCGACAACGAGGGTGGCGGGGCTGCGCTGTTCGCAGAGAATGGCGAAGCCTTGGCGTTTGCGCTCAACGGGAACACGTTCAGCCACAACAGCGTCTCCGACCCCACGGGCGCGAATACGAACCTGCGCGGCTACCAGGGTGGAGGGCTGTTCCTGGAAGGCGACAGCCCGGTGGCGGCGGAGGCGGTGCAGCAGGGGAACGTGTTCGACGGCAACAGCGTCAGCTTCAAAGCTGCGCCGATCTCGGCCTGGGGCGGCGGCGAGTCGACGATCCACGTCACGCTGCAGAGCACAGGGGACCGCTTCACGAACAACACGCTGCAGCCGCCCAACGCGAAAGAAAACGCCGAACCGAAAAAGGTCTTCGGCTGGGGCGCGGGGCTCTCGGTGGCGCAGTGCGGCGACACGACCGAAGCACCGCCCACCGCACCGAACGTCGTCTCGACGCTGACGGACGCGGTCGTCGCGGGCAACACGCTGCAGAGCGGCCCGAGTGCCAACGGCGCGGGCATCTACGTCGGGTTCGTCTGCCCCACGGCCTACGCGACGTTGCAGCTGAACGACTCGACGGTCGCGGGCAACGTCGTCACCGGTGCCAGTGGACCAGTCGCTGGGATCAGCGGCGGCCCGCACGACGTGCTCGGCCTGACGAACTCGATCGTGTACGGCGACAGCAATGGCCCCGAGCTCGGCGGCTTCCAGAGCCTCGCCGGGGTGAGCGCGACATACAGCAACGTGTGCTCGGGCACGGCGCCGTTCGCCGGCACGGGCAACATCTGCGCCGATCCGCTGCTGCTCGGCCCAGGCCCCGGCAGCGCGGACGTGCGCGAGAGCTCGGCGAGCCCGACGCTGGAGCGCGGCTCCAACGGCTTGGTCCCGGCTGGCGTGACGACCGACGCGTTCGGCGGACCGCGCATACTCGGGCCGATGCTCTGCGGCGCGAGCCCGGCGCCGGTTGTCGACATGGGCGCGGCCGAGTTCGCCTACCCCGTTCCCTCATGCCCGCCGGTTCTTATTTCCTCGCGCGCGCAGCCTCCGCTGGCGCCGACGCTGTCGAGCTTGGGCCAGACGAACAAGACCTGGCGCGAGGGCAGCGCGCTCGCACAGCTCAGCGCGACTCATGGCAAAGGCACGAGGAAGCCCCCGATCGGCACGACGTTCACGTTCAAGCTCGATCAGCCGGCACAGGTCACGTTCACGTTCACGAAGCCTGCCCCAGGCCGCAGGGTCGGCAAGCGCTGCGTTGTGCAAACGCACAAGAACAGGCACAAGCGACGCTGCACTCGCACGGTTGTCGCAGGCACGCTCGCGCTCACGGCTCACGCAGGCACGAACAAGGTCCGCTTCCAAGGGCTGATCTCCAGGCGCAAGAAGCTGAAGCCAGGCAGCTACAAGCTGCTCGCGACGGCGAACGTCGCCGGCAAGCGCTCGCGCACGAGCACGCTGAGCTTCACGATCGTCCGCTGAGCGGTCGGGCGCGCCGTCACGCCGCGACGACTGGCTCGGTCTCGCGCGCTGGCGTCTCGACGTCGGCGGTTCTACCGCTCGTGGCGCTCGGTGCCTGCTGCGCGAGGTGATGCGCGGAAGGCCTGACGAGCAGCCACGCGGCGATCGACCCCAGCACGGCCATGCCGCCGGCGACGTACAGCGCGTTCGAGAGCGCGTACACGTACGTGTGGCTCGCCGCCTGCTGGATCGCGACGGGCAGGTGGGCGCCAGAGGCGCCAGAGCCGAGTGCGTCGACGAGCTGCCCACGCTTGGCGGCGCTGACGTGCGGCAGCAGCGTCGCCAGCCGGCTGCGGCCGAGCGTGGCAATGATCGCGCCGATCAGGGCGACGCCGAACGTGCCGCCGACCATCCGCACCATCGAGAGAATTCCCGAGGCGACACCTGCGCGAGCTTGCTCGACGGAGTTCATCGCCGCTGTGCTCATCGGCGACATCACGAGGCCGATGCCGAGGCCCATCGCGATGAACGGCACGAGCAGGAAGCCGTAGCCGGCATCCGTCGTTATGCCTGTGAGCCAGAACATCGAGAAGGCGATCAGCAGCAGTCCTGCCGTCATCAGCGGGCGCGAGCCGACGCGGTCGGCCATGCGCCCAGCGATCGGTCCGGTGATCATCACGACGATCGTCGAGGGCAGGAAGCGCAGCCCAGCCTGCAACGGCGAGTAGCCGAGGATGTCCTGCATGTACAGGGCGAGGTAGAAGAACATCGCGAGCATCGCGAAGGAGACGACGAAGGCGACGAGGTTCGCGCCGAGGAACGAGCGCGAGCGGAAGAAGCCGAAGTCGACCATCGGGAAGCGACGGTGCATCTCGATCCAGGCGAATGTCGACAGCCCCACGAGCGCGACTGCGAACAGGACCAGCACACGGGCTGAGCCCCAGCCCCACGAGTTGCTCTCGACGAGCCCGAGCACGAGCGCGGCGAGCCCGATGGTGATCGCTGCGACGCCAGGCAGGTCGACCTCGGCGAGCACGCGTTTTGCCTTCTCATCGCGCGACTCGTGCGTGGCGAACAACGTGACGAGCACTGCGATCGCGGCAACGGGCACGTTGAGGAAGAAGATCGACTGCCAGCTCACTTCCTGCACGAGCACGCCACCGACGACGGGGCCAATTGCAAGCGCCATCGCAGAGACTCCGGCCCACGTCCCGATCGCCCGTCCACGCTCTTGCGGCGGGAATGTGTTCGTGATGATCGAGAGCGTCGCAGGCATCATGAATCCTGAGCCGATGCCTTGCACGGCACGGAAAGCGACAAGCCACGTGTCGCTCTGCGCGAGGCCGATCAGGAAGCTCGAAGCACCGAACACGGTCACGCCGAAGAGGAACATGCGCCGGCGCCCGAACAGGTCGCCGAGGCGCCCAGCAGTGACGAGCAGCACAGCGAACGACAGCGTGTAGGCGTTCACGGTCCACTCGAGCGACGACGTCGTCGCGTGCAGGTCGCGTTGAATCGAGGGCAGCGCGACGTTCACGACGGTGTTGTCGAGCATGATCATGAACAGCGCGAAGCACATCGCAGCGAGCGTCCACCACTTGCGGTTCTCCTCGCTCAGGCGCAGCAGTTCGATTCGGCGGGTCATGGGTTGGGGACCTCCTCAGTGGGGCGGTAGGCGGCGATCTCCGAGCGTCCGCCGAGGATCAGCGCGAGTGCGCGTGAGAGCGCCTCTGCCTGCTCGTCGTCGAGCGAGTCCATCAGCTCGTGCAGCGCTGACAGGCGTGCTTCATTCAAGGCGCGCGGTGCAGCATGGCCGGCGTCGGTCAGGCGCACGCGCTTCATCCGCCTGTCGGCTGAGTCTTCCTCGCGCAGCACATAGCCACGCTCGAACAGGCCGTCGACGGCGCGGCTCATCGCGGGCAGCGAGACGCCGAGCGACTCGGCGAGCGCCTTCACGGAGCGTCCCTCGCCGTCGTCCTCTGACTCCAGCACGCACAGCGCCTTAATCTGCGTGAACGAGAGGTCGAGCTCGCCGATCTTCTCGAAGATGCCGACGTTTGCGCTACGCATCAAGTAGCTCGCGAGCGCGTACATGTCGCGCGTCAGCTCATCGCGCACCGTTGAAGTTGCTGGGGAAATCGATTGCACTGACGCAATCTTATTTAGAGAGCAATAGTTCCATCTGTGATCTGAATCACAGATAGTCAGCCTCTGTATAAGCGCCTAGTTCCAACCTGTAGGATGCATCTCCGATGGTCGAGGAGGGTGCCGAAGAGGCGGAGCCGACCGGACCGCCTGCTGAGACTGGAACACCCGAGCGTGTCCCGCTAGAGAAGCGGCATCCGCCGCTCCCATGGGTCATCGACCGGTTTCATCTTGACCTCGATGCTTTGCGCGAAATGTTGGCCGAGTTCGTTCCGCTCGCAATCGATCGCGATAAGAGTCGCGTTGGATCAAAGGCGTTGTCGGAGATCAGCAGTCTTGACCCCACCCGACAAGCGAAGCTAAAGGGCATCCTCGACGCCTGGGCGGAACGATCAGAGCGCGGCGAGAAGGCTGAGATGCTGCGCGACCAAGAGCCAATTTTCCGGGAGATCTTCGAGAACGATCAACACAGCCTCATAGCGCTCGTCAGGAGGCTGCAAAAGCGCGCTAGCGGCCCCGATCCAATAGCGATCATTCACAATTCCCTGCTCACGCAAGCAATCTCTGCCTTTGAGGTGCTCGTCTCGGGAATTGCAACGCGCTTCTACGTTTCGCACCCTGGGGCATTGGGGACGGATAACAAGGAGTTCTCGTTGGCCGACCTCCGGACGTTCGAGGACATCGACGATGCGTCCGACAGTCTGATAGCCCTGAGAGTCTCAAGCGTCATGTTCGGTGGCCTGGACGACTGGGCGGCTTGGTTCAAGAAACACAGTGGCGACAGCTTGAGCACGCTTGCAATGGATTGGAATGAGGTCGTCGAGGCGTTCCAACGTCGTCATGTCGTGATCCATAACGGTGGCCTCGTTTCGCGCCAATATCTCGCCCGTGTCCCAGATGCGAAGGTCAACCTCGGAGACCGGCTACAGATCGAAGGCAAATATCTCGAGGGCGTCTTTGATCAGCTCGATGTCCTCGGCACCGTACTCGGTGTCCGTACGTGGGGAGCCTGGTACAAAGACGAGCGGGACGGCTCGGCGAACGTGCTGCTGCAACGATCCTATGACTTGATGCTTGCTTCTAGGTGGGCAGCGGCGGCGAGCCTTTGCCATGCGGCGTCCGCGTTCCAGTGCTCCGCTGCGAGCAAAGAAGCACTAAGGGTCAACTACTGGAACAGCCGCGTGGAGATGGATGGCGTAGAGCCTGTGCGCAGCGACCTGGAGGCGTGGGACGTCTCTGCTTTGGCGGACCGCTTTAAGCTCGCCAAGCTGGTCCTACTCGGGGAACTCAAGGAGGCATCTGATATGGCCGACACTTTGCTTGAGCGCAACGAGCTAGAACGCGGTGAGCTAGCGGAGTGGCCGGTCCTTCGCCAACTTCGCGAGTATCGAGCGAGCAATGCGCAGTCCTGAGATACACCCCCAGAATCAGTAGAATGAGCGGTATGGATCACTAACTCGCAGCTGTCGGGTCTTGCGCGGAGAAGGTCGTCAAGCTACTTGACACCAGCCGATGTGTCAAGTAGTTTGACAGCATGGCCGCAGGAAACCGACACGATCCGACCCGAACGGCGTGCTCAGACTCCACGTTCTCGTTCATGGAGTTCGTACGGGACTTCCCCGACGACGCGGCTTGCCTGGAGCACCTGTGGCGCTCGCGCTTCTCGCCGGACGGCGAGCACGCCGAGTGCCCCAAGTGCGAGCGTGAGCGAGTGTTCAAGAAGTACGCCACGGCTCAGGGACGCCAGTCATGGACCTGCACCGGCTGTGGGCATCACGTCCACCCGACGGCCGGGACGATCTTCGCCAAGTCCTCGACTTCGCTGCACCTTTGGTTCTACGCGATGTACTTGATGGCAAGCACTCGCTGTGGACTGTCGGCAAAGCAGCTCGAGCGCGAGATAGGCGTCTCATACCGGACCGCCTGGCGGATGCTCAATCTGATCCGCAATCAACTGATGGCTGACGACGGCGAGCAGCTGCGCGGCGACGTAGAGGCCGACGAGACCTCAGTGGACGGCAAGCCGCGCAGGCCATACGGCAAGAATCCATACCTGGCCGATGGGCGCAACCGCCGCTCAGAGGCGATGAAACTGCGCGAACGTAGTAGAGCAACGGTATTCGCCGCCGTAGAACGCGGCGGGCGCGTCAAGGCGACCGTGCTGCCCTCTCGCCGTGGGCCGGCGCTCAAAGCGAAGCTGATCGAGTGGGTCGAGCCAGAGTCGATCATCGTCACCGACGAGTGGCCCGCCTACAACGGCCTTGACCGGCACTTTCTCGCCCATAGTCGAATCAACCACTCGACGGGGATCTACGTCGAAGGTGACACCCATACGAACACCATCGAGGGCTTTTTCGGGCATCTAAAGCCCGCGATCCGTGGCACCTACCGCAAGGTGTCCCACCGCTGGCTACAGGGCTATCTCAACGAGTTCGTATGGCGGCGCAATGCCCGCTACTCGCCTTCCTCGATGTTCGAGACGCTGCTCGATGAGGCGATCAGATGAGCGAGTCAGAGGCGATCAAGGGGATTCGTCGTGCCGCTAAGCGCCGCGAGTACGCCGAGCGCCTGCGCGTGCAGGCAACGAACGATCTGCGCGACTCCTGCCTACGGGCGCAGAGCGAGGGTGTGCCTATCGCTCAGATCGCTCGGGAGGCTCGCCTGTCTCGTCAGGGCGTTTACGACCTGCTGGCGGTGGCGCGACCTTCTTGACCAAGCGCTCGAAGTCCTCGCGCTTTGGGATCGGGATGCGCAGACCCGCTGGAGTGGTCTGTTTGGGCTCATCATCTTTGGGCGATTCGGCCATGCGTGGAGGCTAGCGCGGAGAACTAAGCAGGTAGCCCGCTGCGACCGAAAAACTCGCTAGCAGCAAGTAGGAAGGATCGGGTATACACCCGGCGAACGAAATGCTGGTGGCGGGACTCGAACCCGCATCATCCAGGTTGAAAGCCTGGGGCTCTAGGGCACCCGCCTTGGCGGGTGACGGAACCAATTGAGCTACACCAGCATGGCGCTCGTGCGGGGCGGGGAGGACTTTGTCCTCCTCGTCCCGTTTTCAGCGTTTCGGGACGCTAAGGCTCGCTGCGGATGGCATCGGCTTGAGCTTCTTGCTCCAATCCGTCCCCAAACACCTACCTAACCGACGACGCTCGTCTTCCACCGCGTCGGCAAGTCCGCTGACGGGTAGCCCCAGCGCGGCTGCGACGCGCCCGAGCGTGTCCCAACTTGGCGAGCCATTGCCAAGCTCTAGCCGGGCAAGCGAGCCGACTGCGATGCCTGCCTCAAATGCCAGGTCTTCGCGCGTGAGCCCTCTGCCCTCGCGCAGTCGCCGCACTGTCGCCGCAAGCGCCGGGTCCGGCTTGGAGCGTGGCATCGCTCATCGACCCAACTCATCGCCAGCAACAGCCGCTCGCGTGGCCCACACGAAGCCATCGAGTCGATGTGCGAGCCCGGCTCCGTGCAGTCGTCCAAGCGCGTCCGTCACGTCAGCGCCCATCTGCCGCTCAACCTCTGCATCCGACCACGGCCGCGAGCCTTCATGGATCAACAGGCCAAGAACAGCGCTATCGGTCGCGCCAGCCTCCGAACTAGGCTTCTGGTGCATGGGAGTTCACCCTCCTGTGCCACGGCTCGGGGGCGGTTCGCCCCGCCGCCCGAGCCAACTATTGGATTAGAGCGGGAGAACGTAGAGGGCTCGAACGACGGATTCGCCGCCGAGAATCGGCTTATACAGAGGCTGACCATCTGTGATCTGAGTCACAGAGAGTGGACGTCGGTCGGGCCGTAAGCTCACGCCATGAGCGCCACGGCAGCACTCATCGTCCTCGCCCTCGTCGCGATGGCCGTCGGCGATGTGCTCGCAGTGCGAGCGATCCTCAAACGAAGAAGCGGGGCCGGCTCAGCGGCTGCCGGCAAGCGGCAGCTCGACGACCTCGGCAGTGACTCTGCCCTCGCCGACGAGCACGCTCGCCCCAGGCTCGGCCTCTCGCCGCACGAGCGCGAGCCCGATCGGTCCGAGCGTGGGGGAGATGGCAACGCTGCCGACTCGCCCGACAACCCGCTCGCCTAGGTGCAGCTCGGCTCCAGGCGCAGCGGGCGCTGATAGACGCAGCCCGCGCAGGTGGCGGTTGGGCTTGCCCTTGTAGAACAGACGCGCCACCGTCTCTTGCCCGACGTAGCAGCCCTTCGTGAAGCTCACAGCACGCTCGTTCAGCCCTGCCTCTTGAGGGATCGTCGAGTCGTCGAGGTCGACGCCGAAGCGCGGCCGCCCGCGTTCGATGCGCACACACTCGGCAGCTGCCTCTGAGACTGGCTCGGCGCCGCGCCCGAGCAGCGCTGTGCGCAAACGCTTGGTGTCCGCTGACTCGCACAGGAGGTCGATGCCGACATCAGTGCGAATCGCAAGTGCACGAACCCCCTCGATCTCGACGCGCCGATTCGCATGCTCCTCTGCCGCCAGCGCGACGCTGGGCGCCTCCGGATCGTCGCCCGCCCCGGCCCCGTCGACGCCTGCCACGCGCTCGGCCCCAGGCCCGATCAACGACAGCAGGCCCGACTCGAGCGTGCGCTTGTGCAGCTCCACGTCGTAGCCCACCTTGAAGCGGCGGATCATGTCGAACAGCTCCTGCAGTGCTACGCGCTCGGTGTCGAGCAGCAGTTCGAGCGACGGCTCGCCATCTGCGCCAGCGCTCGCCCGATGCTGTGAAGCGACTGCGAGCACGCGAAGATCGCCGAGCATCTTGCCCTTGTGCGTGAGGAACGCCGCATAGCGGCCTTCGCCGGCGACAAGGTCGGCCAGCTCGTTCGTCACTTGGCCGTTGAGGAACTCGACAGCGCCAGCGCCGCTCAGCGCGAGCTTGCCGCGCTCGGAGCGGTCGAGCAGCCCGCAGCCATCGCTCAGCGCACGGTGCTCGGCCTCGGTCTGCGTCGCGTCGAGCGTGGGCGGCGACGTGTCGATCGCATCTGTGCTGATCCCAGCCACTGATCCGAGCATAGCCACGCTAGGCTTGCGCCCAATGCCAATGCCGCTCGCAGACACGTTCCAGCGAATCGTCGACTCGCTGCCAGACGACTGGACGGACCTGGAGCTCGACATGCGCCTCACGGACGAGTCGCGTTACGTCGAAGCGTCGCTGTATCTGACGACGTGCAACGCGCGTCCGTATTCGAAACACGACTGGCACTGGCGACTGCTCGTCGCGCACCGCTTCGGCCACGCTGCGTCAGCGCCGACCGTTCACGGTGCGCTCAAGCTGCTCGACGAAGCGGGCATCGAGGCTGAGCTCGTCGTGCGCGAGACGCGCAGCGGGCGCGCTGAGATCACCCAAGGCTGGGGCCGGCCGCAGTCGGCGCGCGAGGAGTTCCGCCGCATCAGAGCGCAGTAGCGATGGCGCGTGTGCTCGCGCTCGTGCCTGACCTGCTGTTCGGCTCGAACGTGCAGGGCTCGCTGAGCGCGGCAGGTGATCAGGTCGAGCTGATCAGCGGCGCGACGCAGCTGCGCGAGCGGCTCTCTGCAACGGCCGAGCCACACGCTGACATCCTCATCGTCGACCTCACAGACGCACAGCTCGACGGCGCTGCCGTGCTCGAATCGCTCGCTGAGCACGATCTGCTCGATGCGGTCAAGACGCTCGCGTTCTACTCGCACGTCGACGCAGACACAGGCGAGCGCGCCCGCGCAGCAGGCTTCGACCTCGTCGTGCCGCGCTCGCGGATGGCGCGCGAAGGCCCAGCACTTGTCGAGCGCCTCGTTGAGGACATCTGACGACAGCGACTGACGGGGGGCGGACACGGCCTGATGGACACGCGGACGCGACTGCGCACAGCGCTCGAAAGCCCTTTCTTCGACTTTGCGCCGTGGATCGTCATGTCGGTGCTCGTTGGGCCGCAGCGATTCGTGCTCGCTGCATCGCTGGCGACGGCCAGCTCATGCGCAATCGCCGGCGCCAACTGGCTGCTCGGCGTGAAGCCAAAAGTGCTCGATGACGTCGGAATCGCTTTCTTCGCTGCGCTGATCGTCGTCGGGCTCGCCGTCGACGACACGACGAGGCACTGGTTCGAGCGCTGGTCTGGCGATCTCTCGAACGTGCTGATCATGCTGATTGCGCTCGGCTCGATCGTCGTCGGAAAACCGTTCACGGTGCAGTACGCGCACGAGACGATTGCGCCAGAGCACTGGGAGACGGAGCGCTTCAAGCGGCTCAACTACGTCGTCACGTGGGCGTGGGTCGGCGCATTCGCCCTCACTGCGTTCGTCGGCTTCCTTGGCGATGGCCCGCTGAAACAGCCAGACAACCTGTGGACGAACTGGATCGTGCAGATCGCAGCGCTGATCCTCGCGCTGCGCTTCACTGAGTGGTACCCCGACTACGCGATCGCGCACGAGCTGATGGAGCGCGGCGAGCCGACTGAGCCGCCACCGACGGCGCGCGAGCTCGTGATCCCGCTCGCTGGCTATCTGATCCCGGTCGGCATCCTCGTGCTGTGTGTCGGCGGCGCGCCGTGGTGGACAGGCGCCGGCCTGATCGTGATCGGGGCCATCGCTGCCCACTGGCTGGGCGTCGAAGAGGAGCAGATCGAGGAGCTGGAGGAGGAGCAGATCGAGCGGGCAGGAGCCGCTTAGCTCGCGGCGCTGCGTAGCCCGTATTGACGGCTCAGCCTGCGACGGTAACTTCGCCGGCAGCAGCAACTTCGCGCGCGTGTCGCTGCACGAGCGGGTGCTTCGGCGAAGCACCAGGCCCTGGCTGCGCGCTCGACTCACGCGCCGTCACGCGCGCGCCGCAACGCTCGCAGATGCGGTGCTCGTCGAGCCGCCCACCGCAGCCACGGTGCTCGAGCAGCACAGCTGGGCCACCTGCAGGCGGGGCATAGCGGTCGCCCCACTGCATCAGCGAGACGATGATCGGCCACAGGTCGATGCCCTTCTCTGTCAGGCGGTACTCGTAGCGGGGGGGACGCTCCTGGTAGAGGCTGCGCTCGATCACGCCCTGCTCGCTCAGACGCTCCAAGCGGGATTGCAGCACGTTGCGCGCGATCCCCAGGTTCGCCTGAATCTGATCGAAGCGACGCACGCCAAGGAACACGTCGCGCAGGATCAGCAGCGACCAGCGCTCGCCGACGACCTCGAGCGCGCCGGCGATGCTGCACGTCTGCGTCTTGTAGTCGTTCCCCAACATCGGTCTGCTGTCGATCCTCCGCCGTCTATTTCTATCGGGACGGCCTCTCCGGCCGTCCTCCTAAGAGAGAATAGCGGGATTGAGTTGCATCACGCAACTGTATGCTACGGTGCGTTTCATCACGCAACCGACACGGGTGGTCGTCATGCAACGGAAATGGGCTGTATCGCTGATCGTGTGCGTTGGGGTCTTCATGGCGAGCCTCGACCTGTTCATCGTCAACATCGCCTTCCCGTCGATCTCGAAGCACTTCGGCGGCGCTTCGCTCGACTCGCTGTCGTGGATCCTCTCTGGCTACGCGATCGTCTTTGCCGCGCTGCTCGTGCCCGCTGGACGCTGGGCTGACGCGTTCGGGCGCAAGCGCGCCTTCCTGCTCGGCCTCGCGATCTTCGTCGCCGCGAGCGCCGCCTGCGCGCTCTCGCCATCGGTCGGGTTCCTGATCGGCGCGCGCGTCGTGCAGGCGATCGGCGGCGCGCTGATGTTGCCCACTTCGCTTGGCTTGATGCTGCCCGAGTTCGGCCCACACGAGCGCCACGTCGCGATCGGTGCATGGGCCGCCACTGGCGGGATCGCGGCTGCTGCTGGACCGCCGCTCGGTGGGCTGCTGGTGCAAGCCGACTGGCGCCTCGTGTTCCTCGTCAACGTCCCAGTAGGGCTGCTCGGGCTCGGCTTTGGTCTGCGCACGCTCGTCGAGCGCCGCGAGCGCGACGCGCTGCGGCCTGACCTCGTCGGCGCAGGGGCGCTGATCCTCGCCGTCGGTGCGCTCGTCGTCGCGATCGTCAAGGGGCAGGAATGGGGATGGGACTCGGCGCAGGTGATCGCCCTGTTCGCTGCGAGCGCGCTGCTGTTCCCTGCGATCTGGCTGCGCTCAGAACGCCACGACGCGCCGATCGTCGACCCAGCGATGCTGCGCGTGCGCACGTTCGGCCTCGCCGTCGGCGCCTCCGTGTTGTTCTTCGCAGGCTTCGGCGCGATGCTGCTGCAAGGCGTGCTGTTCCTCACAGGTCCGTGGCACGAGGGCGTGCTCACTGCCGGTCTGATGCTGTTCCCTGGTCCTGCGATGGCGACCGCCTTCTCGATTCCCTCAGCGCGGCTCGGCGCACGCTATGGCTACCGTGTCCCCGGCGTGATCGGCGCACTCTTGTTCTCGTCTGGCTCCGTCTGGTTCATCACGCAGACAGGCTCGGTGCCAAACTACGCCGCCGACTTCCTCCCTGGCTTCATGATCGGTGGCGCCGGCGTCGGCCTGATGATCCCGACCCTCACCGGCGCAGGCGCTTCGTCGCTCGCCCCCGCGCGCTTCGCCACAGGCGCTGCAGTGCTGACGATGGGCCGGCAGATCGGCGCTGCGCTTGGCGTCGCGCTGCTCGTCGCAGTGCTCGGCGAAGGCCACGCCGTCGCCGACTTCCACACGACCGCTTTGATCACCGTCGCCGGCGGCTTGGCCGCCGGTCTCGCACTGGCTGCGATCGGGCCGCCTGCGCTAAATGCGGCGGGTGCAGACGGCCCGGCGCAGCCAGTGATCTCAGAGCCGATCGCAGACCCGCTGATCGTCGAGCCGTTGATCGCAGAGGAGGCCACCGCATGAACACGCCCGACACGCAACTCGACGCCGTCGACGCAGCGACGCGCACGCGCACGTTCAGCTGGCAGGATCCGGCGGCGAGCGCCGCCGAGGGGATGAAGCTGTCTGGCCTCGAGTACATGCAGGCGATCGCCAGCGGCGCCTTGCCGCCACCGCCAATCGCGCGGCTGCTCGACTTCCAGCTCGTCGAGGTCGCAGAGGGCCGCGCCGTCTTTGCTGTCGAGCCTGCCGAGTGGATGTACAACCCGATCGGCATGGTCCACGGTGGCATCGCTGCGACGATCCTCGACTCGTGCATGGGCTGCGCAGTGCACACGACGCTCCCTGCAGGCGTCGGCTACACGACGACCGACGTGCAAGTGCGCTACATCCGCGCGATGGGCGGGGCCACCGGGCGCGTGCTCGCCGAAGGTCACGTCGTGCACGCTGGACGGCGCACTGCGACAGCCGAGGGGCCGCGTGTTCGTCGAGGCAGACGAGACGCTGATCGCACACGGCTCGACAGGCTGCGCGATCCTGCGCTGACTGGGCGCGTCGGTTGGGTGGGCTCGGGTGTCCGGTGGTCGCTGGGTGTGGGTGTTCGATTCTGCGTTGCGATAGCAAACGTATATACGTCAGTCGGCGACGAACCTCGCGATTGCCATCGCCAACGCCGCCGGCTGATCCTCTGGCGTGAAGCTGTACGCGTCTGCGATCGGCTCCACGCGTCCGTCGCCCAACTCGTCGGCGTAGCGCTGCGCGTGTGCGAGTGGGAATACCTGGTCCGCAGTGCCCCACGCGAATAGCACAGGTCGCTCGAACTCGGCGATCAGCTTTTTGCCTGCTGCATGCACAGGTGCCGACTCAGCCGATGACATCACCTTGCTCGTGTCTGCCAGCACCCCCGTGTCGTGCAGGCAGGGCAGCGCGTATGAGTCCGACACCGTCTGCTCGATCGGGTGCTTGATCAGCAGGCCGTATGCCGGGGGCGACGTGCGCACAGCAGGGTCGCGCAGTGCGCTGAGCAGCGTGCCGAGCGTCTCCACGTCGCGCGCTGCAGCCGGCAGGCCGTCAAACGGCGGGGGCGGGAACTCGTCATACGGCGTCTCGCATGAGTTCAGCACGAGTCGTGCAACTCGCTCCGGCCTCGCAGCGACGGCGATCTGCGAGTACGCGCCGCCTGAATCGTTGCCGACGAGCGTCACGTCGCTCAGCTCGAGCGCTGTGAGCGCATCCGCAATCAGCGCGCCGCAGCCATCGGGCGAGAGGTCGGCGTTCTCGTTCATCGCGCTGCGGTGTGAGCCGAGCGGCAGGTCGAGCGTGATGCACGTGTAGCGATCAGCGAGCAGCTCGACGACCTTGCGCCACAGGTTCGCGTTCGCCAGCCAGCCGTGGGAGAAGACGATCGGTGGACCGTCGCCGCGCTTGAAGTAGTGCAGCTGTCCCTGCGTCAGGTCAAGCCTGCACAGCTCGCCGAGCAGTGGCGACCGCCAAAGGTAGGGCGGCTCGCTCGTGGTTGACCCTCTGGCGATTGGCTCTGTTGCGCTCATGTCGGTGCGTGCTCCAGTGTTCGCTTGGCAGAGACTTCGTTCGCAAAGCGCGTCAGCTCGACTGCGAAGCGCTCAGGCTCGGTCGTGTGGGGCACGTGGCCAGTGTCGAGCACGACGAGCTGTGAGCCGGCGACCTCCTGCGTCAGCCAGCGACCGACACGCAGCGGGATGACCGGGTCTTTCTGTCCCCAGACGAGCAAGGTCGGCGCCGTGATCGAGGATGCCTGCTCGCGCAGGTCGTGTTCAGGCGAGGCGAAGCTGTGCCACAGCTCGCTGACCGCTCGCACGCCGGCATCGGTGCGCGTCGTCGCGATCGCCGTGTCGCGTGCGCGGGCGTCGGCTGCTGTGCGCGAGCGCATGTAGCGCTTGCTGAATGTCGGATAGATCGCGCGTAGGAAGCGCGGCGTGCCCATCAGCGCGCAGAACGCGCGCACGTGGAGCGGACGTCCGAGAAAGCCGCCGCTGTCGACGAGCACGAGCCCTTTGACGAGCTCTGGTCGGCGGATCGCCAAGCGCGCAGCAGCGAAGCCGCCAACGGAGTTGCCGAGCACGATCGCGCCGCTTGGCGCGAGCTGCTCGATGAGCTGCTCTGCGACGTCTGCGAAGTGCATCGCCGTCCCAGGCGCGTTGCTTGGCGGCGACTGGCCATGCGCTGGCCAGTCGAGCGAGATCGTGCGCACGTCCTGCGGTAGCAGCGCGCGCAGCTCGTCGAAGTCGTGGTGGTCGTGCGCGCCGCTTGGAAGCAGCACGATCGTCGCTTTGGCGTGCTCCTCGCCGCCCTTCATGTCGTACGCGATCGGCCCTGCAGTGGTCTCGAGGGTCGGCATGTCGTGGACCCTAACACATGACTGACCGGTCGGTCACTAAGCATGACCAAACGGTCACTTCAGGTGAGCGGTCGCCTAGACTGAAGCGATGGCTTCGAACAGGACTCGCGGTCCCAGGCGCGCCGACAGCCCCGCGGGCGCGACAGGAGACGCAGCGCGCACGCGCGCGGCGCTGCTCGACGCCGGCGTGGCTGTTGCAGCGCGCGACGGCCTTGCTGGGCTGAGCGTCAATCGCGTCGTCGCTGAGGCAGGCGTGGCGAAGGGAACGTTCTACGTCCACTTCGACGACCGCGAGGCGTTCGTCGACGCGTTGCACGCGCGCTTTCACGAGCGCGTCGAGCAGGCAGCTGCGCGTGCGACGACCGGCACAGAGCCGGGGCCAGAGCGGATCTGGCGTGGGGCAGAGGCTTACCTCGACGTGTGCCTGGCTGAACGCGCGATCAAGGCGCTGGCGCTCGAGGCGCGCAGCGAGGGCGCACTGACGCCTGCGATGGCTGCTCGTATCGAGCGCTTCACGGTGAGTGCTGTGCCGAGCTTTCGTGCGATGGGCTGGCCTGACGCTACAGCGGCAGCGCAGCTGTTTGCGGCAATGACGTCTGAGATCGCGATCCGTGAGCTCGACGCCGGTCGACGGTTGCCGGCTGCGCGGCGCTCGCTGCGCAGATTCCTCGGCGCGCAGAGCTGAGCGCGCTCAGCTTGCCTCAGTCGCCGACGCGCGCCCGATCTCGGCCAGTTCGGCCTCGCTCGGTTCGAGCGGCACGATCGCGCCGTTGGGCACGCGCTGGCCGTACGGGAGCCAGCGACCGATGCGCACTGAAAGGGCGGCGCGGATGACCATTCCGTGGCACACGACGAGTGCCGGCAGGGCCCCCTGCTCGACGTCGTCGAGCGCCGCGCCGACGCGCTGCTCCTGCTGCACGAACGACTCACCGCCAGGGAACGCGAAGTCGGGGTCGGCGTTGGCGAACGCGTTGAACAACTCCGGCGTTTCGGCGATGACGTCTTGGAACGAGCGGTTCGTCCAGTCGCCTGCGTCCGTCTCCATGAAGCGAGCGTCCTCATGCGGTGCCAGCCCGATCTTGGCGGCGACAGCATCGGCTGTTTCACGCGCGCGCAGCAGCGGGCTGCACCACAGCGCGGCGAACTCGTAGGCGACAGCGCGCTCAGCCAGCTCCGCTGCCTGTTCGCGCCCGAGCTCGTCGAGCGGCACTTCCTGCTGTCCCTGGAAGCGCCCCTCGTGGTTGTACGCCGTACGACCGTGGCGGGCCAGGTAGATCATCGGTCGGCCGGACCCGTCCGACTAAGCCAGGTCGAAGCGGTCGAGCTCCATGACCTTCGCCCAAGCAGCGACGAAGTCGCGCGCGAACTGCTCCCCGGCGTCGTCTGAACCGAACACCTCGGCGAGCGCGCGCAGCTCGGAGTGCGAGCCGAACACGAGATCGACAGGCGTCGCCGTCCACTTGACCTCGCCCGTCGCGCGGTCGCGGCCCTCGTAGACGGTCTCGGTCGAGCCGTTCCCATTCGATCCGGATGCCGACCACTCGGTGCGCATGTCGAGCAAGTTGGCGAAGAAGTCGTTGCTCAACGTCTCCAGCCGGTCGGTGAGAACGCCGTGCGCGGACTGCCCGACGTTCGCGTTCAGCGCGCGCATGCCGCCGATCAGCACCGTCATCTCAGGAGCGGTGAGGTTCAGCATGTACGCGCGCTCGAGCAGCCCGTGGTCGAGCGGCATCGTCTCGCCTGGGCGCGAGTAGTTGCGGAAGCCGTCGACCGTCGGCTCGAGCACGGCGAACGACTCCGCGTCGGTCTGCTCCTGCGAAGCGTCGGTGCGGCCCGGCGTGAAGGGCACGGTGACGTCGTATCCAGCGTTCTTGGCCGCCTGCTCGACGGCCGCGCAGCCTCCGAGCACGATCACGTCGGCCAGCGAGACCTGCTTGCCGCCTGCCTGCGAGCCGTTGAAGTCCCGCTGTATCTGCTCGAGCGTCTGCAGTGCGCCGGCGAGCTCAGCCGGTTCGTTGACCTCCCAGTCCTTCTGTGGTGCCAAGCGAACCCGAGCCCCGTTTGCGCCGCCGCGCTTGTCGGTGCTGCGGAACGACGCAGCTGAGGCCCACGCAGTCGCGACGAGTCGCGAGACCGACAGGCCTGAAGCGAGGATCTTCTCCTTCAAGCCGGCAGCGTCAGCCTCGTCGATCAGCTCGTGCTCTGCGGCGGGGACTGGATCCTGCCACAGCTGCTCAGCCGGAATCCACGGACCGAGATAGCGCGAGACGGGCCCCATGTCGCGATGCAGCAGCTTGTACCAGGCCTTTGCAAACGCCTCGGCGAGCTGATCGGGATTCTCGTAGAAGCGGCGCGCGATCGGCTCGTAGATCGGGTCGAACCGCAGCGCCAGATCGGTCGTGAGCATCATCGGCGCATGTCGCTTGGAGGGGTCGTGCGCGTCCGGCACCGTGTCCTGCGCCTCTGGGTTCTTCGGCGTCCACTGCTTCGCTCCCGCGGGGCTCTCAGTCAGCTCCCACTCGTACTCGAACAGGTTCTCGAGGAAGCCGTTGTCCCACTTCGCAGGCTCCTTCGTCCACGCTCCCTCGAGCCCGCTCGTCAGCGTGTTGACGCCGTTGCCGCTGCCGACGCTGTTCTTCCAACCGAGTCCTTGCTGCTCGATCGGGGCAGCCTCCGGCTCGGGACCGATCTTGCTCGGATCGACAGCGCCGTGGGTCTTGCCGAACGTGTGGCCGCCGACGATCAGCGCGAGCGTCTCTTCGTCGTTCATTGCCATGCGCGCAAACGTCTCGCGGATGTCATGCGCTGCGGCGAGCGGGTCTGGGTTGCCGTTCGGGCCCTCTGGGTTGACGTAGATCAGGCCCATCTGCACGGCGCCCAGCGGGCCCCTGAGCTTACGTCCGTCGTCGTAGCGCTCGTCCCCGAGCCAGCTGTCCTCGCTGCCCCAGAAGATCTCCTCTGCCTCCCAGATGTCCTCGCGGCCAAAGCCGAAGCCGAACGTCTGAAAGCCCATCGTCTCCATTGCGACGTTGCCCGTGTAGACGAGCAGGTCGGCCCAAGAGATCTTGCGGCCGTACTTCTGCTTGATCGGCCACAGCAGGCGGCGCGCCTTGTCGAGGCTCGCGTTGTCCGGCCAGCTGTTGAGCGGCGCGAAGCGCTGCGCACCCTGACCGCCGCCACCGCGACCATCGGCGATGCGGTACGTGCCTGCGGCGTGCCAGCTCATGCGGATGAACAGCGGTCCGTAGTGGCCATAGTCCGACGGCCACCAGTCCTGCGAGCTCGTCATCAGCTCGATCAGGTCGCGCTTCAGCGCCTCGAGGTCGAGCGTGGCGAACTCCCTTGCGTAGTCAAAGCCGTTGCCAAGCGGGTCGGACAGGGACGAGTGGCGCCGCAGCACGCTGAGGTCGAGCTGGTTCGGCCACCAGTCGTGGTTCGTCCGCGGGTGCGGCACCTCGGAGGTTGGGCTCGCGATCGCCGGGTTCTCGCTCTCGCTGACGCTCTCAGTCATCTCGTTCATGTCCCTTTCTGCTCAACAAGGCCTCTGCTGGTCGCTGCTCGTCGGCGCTGGCGCGCTCGGCGAGCACGAGGGTACTGATGCAAGCACGATCGAGTCGGAATCCGGACACGCGGCACACATAAACGCGTCTGTCTCGCCCGCCGGACTGAGTCGTAAGCTCGCTGGATGGTTGCCCCGGTGATCCGATGCGACACCTGCCCGCGCCCGTTGGCCACGCCCTCCGGCCTTTTTGCGGTGCTGCTCACGCTCGTCGTGCTGGGCGTGCTGCACCCATCTGCCGCGCAGGCGCAGACGGCCTACGTCACGGTGACGATCGCCGGCAAGGTCGTGCCGATCGACACGGCGACGAACACAGCGGGCGCGCCGATCGCGGTCGGTGCCGATCCAGTCGGCGTCGCGATCACGCCTGATGGCAAAATGGCCTATGTCGCCAATTTCGCGACGAACACGGTGACGCCGATCGACACGGCGACGAACACTGCGAGCGCGCCGATCCCGGTCGGGCCCGAGCCCGAGGGAGTTGCGATCACGCCGAACGGCAAGACGGCCTATGTCACCAACCGGGCGAGCAACACGGTGACGCCGATCGACACGGCGACGAACACGCCTGGGACGCCGGTCGCGCTCGACGTGGAAGACCCGTTTGCGATCGCGATCACGCCCGACGGCCGGACGCTCTACGTAGGGGGCGAAGGCAGCGAACAGCTCGACGTGGTCGACACGACGACGAACGCGGTCTCGCAGACGATCCCGCTCGGTGCCAACCCGGCTTCGATCGCGATCACCCCAGACGGCAAAACGGCCTATGTCGTCGGGGTCGCCGGCAACGTCACGCCGATCGACACGGCGACGAACACCGCCCGTGCCCCGTTTGCCGCCGGATTCACGCCGTTCGGGATCGCGATCTCCCCCGATGGGGCGACCGCTTATGTGGTCAATGAATTCGCCAACACCGTCACGCCTTTCCTCACGGCCACAGACAGCCTGCTGCCGACGATCTCGGTCTCTGGCCTGCCGGTCGACGATGCGCTCACACCCGACGGAAAGACGCTCTATGTGACGAACACCGACGACGGCAGCGGCGGCTCGACGGACGCCGTCTCTGCGTTCGCGACCGCAACCGGCGCCGAAGCGGCCCCGCCGATCCCCGTCGGAGGGCTGGCATTCGAGGTCGCGATCACGCCTGCGCAGCCGCCGACGGCGGCCTTCAACGTCCAGGCTGGGGCGGCTGGAGCGCTGACAAGCTTCAACGCGTCTGCCTCAACCGATCCGCACGGTGTCATCGCTACGTACCGCTGGGACTTCGGCGACGGCAGCAGTGAAACGAGCGGCTCACCGAACGCCGGCCACGTCTACGCAGCGCCGGGCACGTACGCGGCGCGGCTGACGCTCGCCGACGCCGAAGGCTGCTCGACCGCACTGATCTTCACGGGGCAGACAGCGTCGTGCAACGGATCGGCGCAGGCGAGCGTCGTCGAGCCGGTGACCGTGACTGCCGCGGCCGCGAAAGCGCCGCCGACAGTCGCGCCACCGCTGATCAGCAGTCTGCGAGCCCGTTCTCGATGTGTCTCGCATGTGCGACTGGCAGGCGCGCCGAGCTCCGGCTCGCGCGGGCTTGCGTTCACCTACACGCTCAACGAGCCGGCGAGCGTGCTGTATGTCGTCAAGCGCCGCAACGGCAGTCCGGGGCGGCGCAGCTGCGGGCCAGTGCCTGGTCGCACGCCAGGCAGCTACAGCGAACTGGGCGGCGTCGTCGCTCCCGGTGTCGGTGGCGCCAACGGCGTCTCGCTCGGCAGCGCCGCCCGTACACCGCCGGCGCACGGTCGCGCGGGACGCACGACCAACTTGCACCTGGCGCGCACAGGGCTGCTCGCTGGTCGCCACAGCGTGACGCTCGCACAGCTCGCGCAGGGCAAGCTGCTCGCACCAGGGACCTACGTGCTGCTCGTCCGCGCCACGAATGCCGCCGGCCAGCGCTCGAACGACGCAATGGTCAAGTTCTTCGTCACACGCTGACGAGGCGCTCAGCCGTGGAACACGGCCTCGATGTTGTGTCCGTCGGGATCGAGCACGAAGGCGCCGTAGTAGCCCTCGCCGTAGTGCGGGCGTGGGCCTGGCGGCCCATGTTCGCGACCGCCTGCGGCAAGCGCGGCAGCGTGAAAGGCATGCACCTGCTCGATCGTGTCGGCGGCAAACGCGACGTGGACTGGCGCGCCGACGTCGTAGTCAGTCGAGATCGCGAAGTCGAGCTTCTCGCTGCTGCCGAACTCGATCTCGCTTGGCAGGACCTCGCTCGTGCTCGTCTGGTCGAAGCCGAGCGGGGCGAGCAGCTGCACGTAGAAGTCGCGGCTGCGCTGCAGATCGCTGACGCCGATCGTGATGTGGTCGATCATCACCCGCCGACTTGGCATGCCGTGACTCTATGCGAGCAGCCGGGTGCCTTGGGAGAGTGCGCGCGGGCGTCATAGACTCACCGCATGCGACGCCGGGTGACCTTCTCGCGCAACCTGACGCTGTCGCTCTCGCGCACGTGCCAGTGCTACTGCAAGTACTGCGCCTTCGCGACGCACCAGGCACATCTGTACTCGCCTGAGGAGGTCGTCGAGATCCTCGACGGCGCGATCAGGCGCCAGGTCAAGGAGCTGCTCGTGCTCACGGGCGAGAAGCCAGAGATCAACGCCGGCGTTGCCGCGCGCCTGGCTGAGTATGGGCACGAGAACTTCACCTCCTACGTCGTGTGGACGTGCGAGCGAGCGCTCGAGCGCGGTCTGTTGCCGCACACGAATCTCGGCGTGCTCTCCTACGACGACCTGGCCCGCCTGCGTGAAGTGACGGCGTCGCAAGGCTTGATGCTCGAGTCGATCTCAGAGCGGCTGATGAGCACGGTCCATGCAGGCTCGCCGACGAAGCATCCAGCGCGTCGCCTGGAGACGATCCGTGCGGCGGGCGAGCTGAAGATCCCGTTTACGAGCGGGATCCTCGTCGGCATCGGCGAGACAGAGGAGGAGCGCGTCGCGTCGCTTCAGGCGCTCGCCGACGTGCACGCTGAGCACGGCCACATCCAAGAGGTGATCCTGCAGAACTTCGTCCCGCACCAGCGCTACTACGGCGAAGAGCCGGCTGAGATCGCCGATGCGGCGGCGCGCGCGTACTGGCGGACTGGGGTCGTCGGTGAGGGCGCCGGCAACGGCGCCGGCGCGTTCGAGCGGCCAAAGCTGCCGCTGCCCGACTGGGCGTGTCCTGTGAGCATCGACGAGATGAAGCGCCTGATCGCTGAGACGAAGCGCTTGATGCCCGGCGTCGGCATCCAGATCCCACCCAACCTCGCTGACTGGTGGGGTGAGCTCGTCGCTGCTGGAGCAACCGACCTCGGTGGTCTCAGTGCCAACGGCGATCACATATCCCCAGAGCACCCCTTCCCGTCGCCCCACCAGGTGCGCAAGGAGCTGCAGCGCGATGGCATCGCGCTGACGGAGCGTCTGTGCGTCTACCCGCAGTACATCGACCCCGACTGGGTCGCCCACGGCGTGCTCGACACGATCAAGGCGAAGTACTGGAGCTTCATCCCGCGACGTGGCTCTGGCCGCACCGACCCGGCTGCGAGCGGTGCACCGCCGATCCGCCCCGATCTCGTCGCCGGCGCGATCGAGAAGGGGCGCGACGGGATCGCGCTGAGCGCAGAGGAGCTGACGGCGATGTTCGCCGAGACGCGGCCAGAGGCAATCGAGCAAATGCGCGCAGCAGCTGACGAGCTGCGCGTGGAGCTGGCGGGAGAGACGGTCACGTTCGTCGTCAACCGCAACATCAACGTCTCCAACGTCTGTACCGTCGGCTGTGCCTTCTGCGGCTTCGGGCAGGGCAAGCGCTCGCCTGACGCTTACGAGCACGATCGCGAGGAGTTCGCGCGCCGCGTGTCCGAAGCGGTCGACTACGGCGCAAGCGAGCTGTGCATCCAGTCGGGCATTCATCCAGATTGGAAGCTCGAGGACTACCTCGGCTGGCTGCGCTTTGCCAAGGAGCTCGCGCCGCAGCTGCACCTGCACGCGTACAGCCCGATGGAGATCGCGCACATGTGCGACATCTCAGGACTGCCGCCGTCGGAGGTGTTCGCCCAGCTGCGCGATGCAGGGCTTGGCTCGACGCCGGGCACAGCCGCAGAGGTGCTGCACGACGGCGTCCGCGAGCGCATCTCGCCGAACAAGCTGCCGGTTGCGCGCTGGGTGGAGATCATCGAAGCCTCTCACCGCGCTGGTCTGCGCTCGACGTCGACCGTCATGTTCGGCCACATCGAGGAGCCGTGGGAGCTCGCTGAGCACATGCGAGTCGTGCGCGAGCTACAGGAACGGACGGGCGGCATCACCGAGTTCGTGCCGCTTTCGTTCATCCCGTTCCAGACGCTGCTCGGCCGCACGCACGGAGTCGAGGAGATCTCCCGCGAGGAGAACCTCAAGCACACGGCTGTGTTCCGCCTCGCGCTCGGGCGCACGATTCCGAGCCTGCAGGCGAGCTGGGTGAAGATGGGGCTCGAGGCCGCAACTGAGGCGCTGCGCTGGGGCGTCAACGACCTAGGCGGGACATTGATGGAGGAGTCGATCAGCCGCCTCGCAGGCAGCTATCACGGCACGAAGCTCGACCCTGACGAGCTGGTCGCAGCGGCGCACCGCGCTGGGCGCCCAGCGGCCGAGCGCACGACGCTGTACGAGATTCGCCGGCGCTACGAGCCGGCGCTCGCCGCCTGAAGCCTGCGTGCCGGCGGAAGTGAGCTCACGAGCGTCTGGCGCGCAGCGAGAGCTCAGCCCGCCAGGCTGCGCACGGCAGCGGCGATCGCATAGGGATGCGTGTACGGCGCCATGTGTCCGCCGTGGACCATCTCCAGCCGCGCATGCGGCAGCGCCGCCGCGAGTTTGCGCCCGTACATTGGCTTGACGAGTTCGTCCTGCGTGCCCTGGATCACGACAGCAGGCACGTCGATGCTCGACAGCAGCGGGTCGATTCGGTCGAACACGCCGTTCGCCTCGAGCTCGGCGCCGCCGTAGGCTTCGAGGTTGCCTTTGGTCATGTTGACCGCCAGCACGCGATGGCGGTGCGCCGGCGCTGCCGACAGCGGATGAAATGCCTTGTCGTCGGTGCTGTCGACGATGACTGTGTCCAGCAGCTGGCCGAACGTCGCGCCTGCGATCTGATGGATCACGGGCAGCTGCAGAAACTTCACGAAGTGAGCCTGGAAGTCTTCGAACGAGCCCACCCGCGTGCCGGCTGCAGCGGCGTCGACGAGCACCAGTCCGCGGATCTCGCTCGGGTGGCGCTCGGCGAACGCGAGCGAGATCGTGCCGCCGTATGAGTGGCCGACGAGCACAGGCCGAGTCACGTGCAGTTGGTGCAGCAGCGCGTCGAGCACTTCGACTTGCCGATCGAACTTGACGTAGCCCCCGCTCGAGTAGCCGAAGCCAGGCCGGTCGATCGCGATCGTGCGGTGGCCGGCGAGCAGCGGTGTGACCTCGTTCCAGTCTTCGGCTGTGCCGGGCAGCCCGTGGATCAGGACGACCGGCGTGCCGCTGCCGGGGTGTTCGAGATAGTGGATGCGCAGGCCGTCGACAGTTGCGAAAGTGCCTCGTGGCTTCGGCTCGCTCGGCAAGCGGCCGTACGTCCAGTTGAGCACGACGATGATCAACGCCAATGCAGCTGTCGCGTACAGCCCGATCCGCAGTGCCCTGCGCATCTATCTGACGCCCCGCATGACGTGCCCCCGCATCGCGCGTCAGCCTACTCGGGCGATCCTCAGTCGCGAACGGGCGTTCCCTTCTTGGCGCGGCGCTCGCGGGTGATCTGTTCGAGCGCGTCGACAGCCGCTGGGGCACCGCCGGCGTTGGCGAACAGCCGGCTGATCAGCTGCGCGCCCGCGCGCAGGTCGATCGCGCCGCGGACGGCGCTCGTGAGTCGCTCTGGTGTGAGCTGACGCGGAGCCAGCCGCACGCCTGCCGCAGCTACTTCGACGCGTCGGGCGGTCTCGTACTGATCGCGACCAAAGGGGACGACGACGACTGGCACGCCGGCGGCCAACGTCTTCTGTGTGATTCCCATGCCGCCGTGGCAGACGACGCAGGCTGCGCGTCGCAGGATCGGTTCGTGTGCGACGAAGCGCACGACGCGACTGCCATCCGGTGCATCGAACGTGTCCGGGTCGTGCGCGGCGGACGTGGCGATCACCGAGAAGCCGGCAGCGGGCAGTGCCTTCAATGCGATATCGACCAGCGCCCGATCGGCCTGACGCTCGGTCGAGCACGTGACGAGCACAACCGGGTCCTGCACCTGGTCGAGCCATGCCGGCTCCGCTCCGGCCGGCGCCCAGTCGATCGGGCCGACGAGACGAGCGTTTGCGGGCCAGTCGTCGCGGTGGTACTCAAAGCCCTCGGCGGTGAGCATCAGCAGCGCGTCAGGACGCTCGAACAGCGCACTGAACCGCGATACAGGCGAGAGCCCGTATCGCGCTCGCAGCTTGTTTATCGGCACCGTCACTGGCTTTTCATACAGACCTAGCGCGAGTGCGCGCAGGACCGTGTCGCGCGCTGCGCCGAGCAGCCCCGTTGCGGGGGCAAGGCCCATCCCATAAGGAGGTGCTTGCCGCGAAGGCAGCGGCGCCAGATAGGGCGAATAGATCGACCACGGCAGGCCTGAGGCCTCGGCTGCGACGGCCGCTCCGAAGCAGTTGATGTCGACGAGCAGCGCGTCCGGTCGATGGCGGGCGATTGCTTGCGTGAGGTCAGTTGTCTCGTGCGCAGCGCGACGTAGGAACGTGCGAATCGCCGACAGCGTTCGACCGAGCTGCGAGGAGCTGCGCCAGTCCTGAAGCTGCTCGCGCTCGATCGCTGGGTCGACCGCGTAGGCAGGGATACCTGCAGCGTTCATCCTCTCGCGCTCGTCGGCGAGCGTGTAGAGATGCGCCTCCCCGCCGCGCGCGATCACCTCGGCGAGGATCGGCACGATCGGGTAGAGGTCGCCGCGGGCGGGCGAGGTGTATGCGAGCACTCTCATCTTCGCTCAGTCAGGGCGCGCTCGACCATGCCTTGGAGAATCGTCTTGATCTCGTCTCTCGGGAGTGCGAGGTCGTGGCTGAGGATCCACCAAGTCTGCACGTCGCAGATCACGATCAGCTCAGCGCGAAGCCGGGCCAAGGCCTCCTCATCGAGCCCCTCCAGCTGCGGGGCGAAGGCGAACTCGATCCACTGGTAGTGCAGTTGCCGTCCAGCCTGCGAGAGCTTGGCGAGGACCGACGGCGCGTCCTGCCAGGCGCCGATCCGGCGCGCGCGCATGCCCCAGGCGTCGTAGTGGTCGAGCAGGTTCTCGATGACGCCCTCGAGATCGCCCACTGGCGCGCTCCAGCGTTCGTCGAGCACCTGCGCAGCGCCGTGCACGAGCGCCTGGATCAGCAGCCCTTCCTTCGAGCGGAAGTGACGCAGCAGCGTCTGCTTCGTGACACCTGCACGCTCTGCGATCGTCTCGAGCGAGGTCTTGTTCCAGCGATCGCCGTAGAACTCCTCGATCGCCGCCTCGAGCAGCGCCTCGCGCGTGCGTTGCTGCGCCTGCTCGCGGGCCACCTTTTTGTATGGGCGACGGTCGATGGTGCCGGGCAAGCTAACGCACGCCGTGGTCTGTCGTTCGACAGCAGCTGAAATGTGCTCTGCCACGTGACGGCTCAGTCCTGCAGCGCAAGCGTTGCCGGCGCGCGCGCTGCCAGATAGCTCGGAATCGCCAGGATCACAAGTGCAGCGAGCATGACGAAGCCCAGCGTGCTGAGCACGCCTGGCACAGACAGCGAGTAGACGATCGGGAAGTTCACCGCCTCTGCCAACGCGCGATCGGCGAGCTGCCTCCCATACAGCCCGAACACGGCCCCTGTGGCACAGCCGACACCGAGCAGCAGCAGGCTCTCGAGCAGGATCGTGCGCCACAGTGTGCCGCGGCTGAGGCCGTCGAGCTTCAGCTTGGCCAAGCGCGGTCGGCGCTGCCAGACCATCGCGCCCATCGCTGCCGTCATCGCGAGCACCGCAGCGATCAGGATCAAGGTCGCGATCTGCGTCAGCCGCACCAGCGCCTGACGGCTGAGCGAGATCTGCTGGGCGACGCGGTTCGCAGCCGTCTCGGCGGCGAGGCCCGAATCGGGGCCGAGCGCGCGCTCGACTGTTCGCACAGCTTCGGGCGCAGAAACGCCGGGCTCGAGGTCGATGCCGAAGGCGCTCGCGTCGGTGCTGCCCCAGGCACGCGCATAGTCAGCGGCATTGACCAGCATCGCCCCAGGCGCCCAGCCGACGTTGGTCGAGAGCGCAGCGACGCGAAACGTCTGCGGATTGGGGGTAGGCAGGGTGACCCGCTGGCCGATATGCAAGTGGTGTTCTTCGGCGAGCGCCCGCGAGAGCACGATCCAGCCGCCGGCGCGCACGCGGGCGCTCGTCTCGCGCAGGCTGTCCTGCTGCAGCTGTCCAGCTGCCAGCAGCGGGCTCGCGTCGGCAGGCGGGGCCATTACGAGCACGCGGCGATCACCGTAGTCGAGCAGCCCGCCGCGATAGATGCGAACTGCGCGAATCCCTGGCAGGCGGGCCAGCTCGGCCTGTGCGCTCGGCTTGAACGGGGCGGTCTCGAACAGGTCGTAAGACCCTGCCGGCGTAACCCAGACGTCAGCTGAGGCGTTCGTTTCGCGCGCCGCCTGTTCGAGCCCTGCGAGCAGGTCGTCGTGCGCACCGTGGACGGCGACGCTGCCGAACACTGCGAGCGCTCCGGTCGCCGCGATCGCGAGTGCTCGCCCGCGGGCGGCGCCCAGCTCCATCGCTGCGACGTGTGCAACGGCGCCAGGGACTGCGCCTGCCGCACGTTTGACGATGGCGAGCGTCACGACGAGCGCGAGCGGCAGCTCGAGCAGCAGGGCGGCGACGATCAGGACCATTCCCACCGTCGCCAAGCGCGGCGTGCTCAGCAGGATCGCGCTCGCGGCGATCAGGCAGCCCAGACCGGCCAGCGCGAGCCGGCCGGGAGGGAGGCTCGACCTCGCGCCGCCGCCGGCGCTGCCGCGATCCCGCCGCGCGACGGCTCGACCCCCGACGATCGTCGCGCGCAACGGAATCAGCACGGCAGCGCTCGCTGCGAGCAGGCCGCCACCGGCGGCGAGCGCGACGCTCTGCCAGCTGACGACGCGTTGCGAGCCGAACGAGAAGGCGAGCGAGAGGAAGGCTGGGTTTGTGTGGAATATGTGGATCGAGAGCTCCTCACCCAGCGCGAGCCCGACGGCACATGCGACGACACCGAGCGCAAGCGCGTCGAGCAGCAGCGCTGCGAGAATCGTCCTCGGCGAGTAGCCCTCGCGGCGCAGGTCGAGCACCAACCGTCGCCGCTGTGGCACAGTGAACAGCATCGCGTTGAAGGCGAAGAGAAAGCCGACGAGCGCGCTGACCACAGCGAACAGCTGCGTCGACTGACTGCTCGCGGCAGCGGCCTTGACGAACAGCGCTTCGTCGTGGCTGACTGGCTCGACGTCGAGGCGGCCACCGCCAAGCGCACGCAGCGAGCCGTATGCGCGAGCTTCTGCGCCAGTCTGCGGCTGCACGAGGATCCGGCTCACGCGCGCGCCTGCAGCGGTCATTTCCTGCGCGAAGGCGAGCGGCACGACGGCGACAGGAGTTGCCGTCAGCGAGCCGATCTGGTGGCGCCCCAACTGCGCGTAGAGCGGCGCGCGCGTTGTGCGTCCAGCGACCTGGAACGTGGCTTCCTGTCCAAACGCAGTGACGCCGATCGCGCGGGCGAGCGGTGAGGGCAGCACGACGGCACCGATGTGACCGAACGGGGAGAGCGATTCGTTGTGTCGCACGAGCGCGCCGTTCAGGCGGGCGAGGCTTTCATCGGCCCCGACGAGCAGCACCGAGCGGCTGCCTCGCGGTCCCCTCACGTTCGCTTGCGCTTCGAGCAGTGGCGCAGCTGCGCGGACGCCAGGGGCCCGGCGGACGAGCGCCAGCTCGCTTTGCGGGAAGCCATGTGGATCTCTCGCCACGAGCTGCAACGTCGCGTTTCCTGCGATTCCGTGCGAGAGCTCGGCGACGGCGCTCTGCAGGCTGGCGTTGGACACCTGCGAGGCAAACAGCAACGCGACGCCGGCTGAGATGCCGATGATCGCGAAGCACTCCTGCCACAGCCGCGCCCGCAGGCGCACGCGATAGAGCCGCAGGAGGTTGGAGGCTCTCACGGCGCCCTGCCATAGACCGTCGCCGGCGCTGGTTCGCTCCCGCTCACCTCCCGCGCGGGCCGCGCACCGTTGCGCTCAGAGCGCCAGTCGGTCAGCTTGCCGTCGTGCAGCGCAAACACGCGATCGGCATAGCGGGCGGCAATCGGATCGTGGCTGACGAGCACTAGCGCGACTTGCTGCTCGCGGCTGAGCGCTTGCAGCAGCGCGAGCACCTCGCCGCCGCGCCGGCTGTCGAGACTGCCAGTCGGCTCGTCTGCCAGCAGCAGTCGCGGCTTGGTCGACAGCGCCCGCGCGATCATCACCCGCTGGCGCTCACCCGTCGAGAGCGTCTCGGAGCGGTGGTGCAGACGCTCGCCAAGGCCAAGCTGCTCGAGTATCGGCTTGACGGTTGCCTGCGCATCGCGCCAGCGCATCGCGCCGAGCAGCTTGAGCACGGCGTTATCGAGCGTGCTTATCCCAGGCAGCAGGTCTGAGCCTTGGTGGATGAAGCCAAGCTCGGTCAGCCTGAAGCGTGCCGCCTCGCGCTCGGACAACGATGAGACCTCACGCCCGTCGATCGAGATGCTGCCGGCGCTCGGCGCGAGCAGCATTGCGACCATCATCAGCAGCGTCGTCTTGCCTGATCCGCTCGGTCCGTAGAGCACGACCGTTTCACCGGCAGCGATCTGCAGGGAGACGCCGTCGACGGCGCGGACGGTCTCGCCGCTGACTGTCGGGTAGTGCTTGACGAGATCGCGCAGCTCGAGCACGGTGCTCACTCGCTGACTGTGCCGCGCACGCGCACGCTGATCGCTTCGTCGGAGCGCCTGATCGTGCCGCTGAAGCTCAAGCCGGACCCGCGGGCGTGCGCGTAGCGACCGCTGCCCTTGACGATCGAGATCGTGCCGGCGAACGACGCCGTCGAGTTGCCGCGGTGGTAGCTGGCGCTCGCCTGCCCAGAGATCGAGCCTCCTGGCGGGTAGAGATTGACTTCGGCAACGACGCGGCTGCTCGAGACGATCGTCAGGTGCACATAGATCGAGCCGCTGACCGAGCCAGAGGCCGTCCCGCGCTCGTCGAGCGTGAAGCCGTGGCGGCTCGTCAGATGCAGCTGGCCACTCTCGTTCAGCGCGACCGACCTCGCATCGTGGGCCGGCGCAGCGGAGCTCGCGCTGACGGTGGACGCGAGTGCGACTGCCAGGACGACGAGCAGTCCGCTCGCACGCTTCATCGTGGACATGGGATCGTTGTCCTTTCACTGCCGCTCGTGCCGTCGGCGTAGGAGAATTCGGCGGCGAGCGGGAAGCCGCCGCGCGGGCATCGCTTCGGCACGACGATCGCATTTGCCCTCTTCTTGGCCTTGCTCCGCTTCGCGCCGACGGTGAGCGAGAAGTCGACGAGCGAACCGTCAGGTGCCAGCGGCAGCGTGGGAATCGGCGGGAGGCTCATCGTCAGCCGTTCGCCGTACGGCGGCCGGTCACTCAGCACGCCGCCCGTCACGACCATCCGCACGGCAATCGGCGTGAGCCCTTCGCCGAGCACCTCGACCGTCGGCTGCAGGCGTCGAGGTGGGCCGAGGAATGCGGCGAGCGTGACGTTCTCGGAGATCGTTTCCGCCCCTGGACGGGTCTGCACGAGCGCGTGACCTTCGCCGAGCTTCGACTGCGCAGGGCAGTTGCTTGCACCGAACTGCTGAAGCTGTTCGGTGCTGCAGCTGCGCAGCTTGGGGATTTCGAGGCTCATGCCTGCCGGGAAGCGCACGACGGCCTGTTGCAGCGGCGCAGGCACGCCGAATTCGCCGCCGACGATGTGGATCGACACGGTCAGCGCGCTGCGCGCGCCCAGCCGATCGGGTGACAGCGTCGAGGAGATCGTGGCGACGTTCGTCGCAGCGGCTGTCGTCGCCATCGCCAGCGAGACGATGGCGACAAGCGTGGCGATGCCGGCGAGCGAGCCGGTCGCGTGCCGCACGGCCAGACGACCAAGATTGCCGCTCATCTCCGCGGGCACGGGATCGTGGCCTGCGCGGTTGACGTGCTGCTGTCGGCGAACTCGAAGACGCCCTCGATCGGAAAGCCGCCGTGAGGGCAGCTGCGGGGCGCGACCAGTCCCCGTACGTGAACGAGCTGCGTCTTGCCGTGGATCTTCTTGCGATAGGCGACGTGGCTCGCGCCGAGCGTCAGCGATACGTGGTTGACCCAGCCGAGCGGCGCCCCAGGCAGTCCGGCGACGATTGGCACGGCGAACGTGATGCCGAGCCCGTAGGGCTTGGGCGCATGGACCTCGTTTGCGAGCAGCACCAACTGCTCTGAAGCGGGCGTCGTTGCGTTGACGTAGATCATCAGCGCGAGCTCGCCGTGTTCGGAGGGGCGCAGGAAGTATTCGAACGTGAAGGGCCCTGGGATGAATTCGCCGGCGAGTTCCTCCAGTCCGGATGCCTTGCCGAAGCCGACGCGAGAGTCGGCCGGGCAGGCGCGTGGACCACGGGATTCGAGCTCAGCAGGGCTCGCTGTGCACGTGCCAGCGCCACGCGTGTCCACCGACATCCCGGCCGGTCCGTATGCCGTGACGCGGGTCATCGGCGGCTGTGAGCCAGGAAGGTCCGAGCCGATTGCGACTGTGGCGGACAGATTGGTCGGGACGCCCAGCTTGTCGGGAGTGAAGCTCGGGGCGATCGTGACGTTCTCCGTCGCGTGTGCACCCGAGGCGACGCCAAGCGCCGCTGTGCAGGTGACAAGGGTGCTCAGCAAGGTGCGACTTCCAATCTGCACGGGCCCTCCTCCTCGTGTTTGCCGGTCAGGCTGCGACGCATGTCGCGCGTGGCTGCTGAAGGCGTTCTCTACGCCTGCAGCTTTCACATTACCGACGGTAACACGAAGCTGAAAAGCCGTCAAGCTCGGATCAGCGGACGCGCTCGCGGACGTCTTCATCTGCGTGCGAACTGCCCGTGAAAGCCGAACGGGATGTGGTGCGGGACGCTTGCTCGCGCGAGCTCTGAGAGGTCGGCTGCGTCGAGCACGAGCAGGAACGACGTTTCGGCGACGGCGTCGAGCACGACTGAGAGCAGGGCGCCGTCGTCCTCGTGCTCGGCGCCAGGCCGCGCGACGAACACGGGCTCGCCAGGGAAGCAGCCGTCTTCGGACCACGACTGCGTTGCGCCGTCGTGGGTGTCGATCTTGACGATCCGCTCGAGCCAGCCGCCTGGCCCGTTGCTGTTTCCCCATACGTACCGATAAGGGCGCTCGTTGCAGCGGCCGTAGTTGACTCGCGGTAGCTCGATGTCGGTGTTGGAGAGCTTCTCGCGCTGCACTGAGCGATCGCTGAGCTTCAGCCTGAAGCGGGTCAGCTCAGCTGACTGCGCGGGCTTACCTGCACGTAGACGGTCGAGATACAGATCCTCGATCACGCTCGCGTCTGCAAACGCGCACATGTCAACGACGACCTCGCCGTCGTGCTCGTAGGCGTTGACGTGGTGGAAGGCGAAGCACGCGTCGCTGCGAAAGCCGCCGACCGTCTCGCCACTGCGGCGGTCCAGCAGCGTGAAGCGCGTCCCGAGCTCTGGTCGCCAGCGGTAGTTCTCGATGTAAGGTCGGCTGGCGAGCGCGAGTGCGAGCGGGTTGACGACGAAGGGGAACTCAGCGAGCACGAGCCAGCGCTCGGTGAGCCCGAAGGAGTGCATGTACGCCGGCTCGCTGACGGGCAGCGAAGCGATCACGCGAGGCTCGCTCGAGTCGGGATCGACAGCGAAGAAGCGGTAGCTGCTCGTGCGCCCGAGCTTGGCTGCGTAGTTGAGCATTCCCTGCGAGGAGCGGTCCATGTGCGGATGCGCGGTCGTCAGCTGGCCGGGCACCTCGTACGGCTGGACGCCTACCGTCTCCAATGTCTGCGGGTCAAACTCCACGGGCATCGGCGTCTCGGTCATCGAGATGAAGCGCTCGCCCAGGCGGGTTATGTTGACGTTGGCATTGTCGGGAAGCGCCTTGCCAGGGGAGAACAGCGTCTGCACGCGCTTGAACAGCGAGCGGCACGGATCGGTGGCGAACTCGCCATAGACCATCCGTCCCTGCTCCTCTGCGGCGCGGTAGGAGCGACTGTGCAGGTAGCGGTTGCCGTAGGCGACGTTGCCGTCGGCAATCGTGAAGCGGTGCAGCATCGCCAGGCCGTCGAACCAGTGGCGCATGCGCTGCTCGCCGACCTCGAATTTGGTCGGGCCAGTGCGCAGCAGCGAGCCGGACAGCCATGCAGGCAACGTCCCGCTCAAGGGCAACTGCTCGATCGTCGTCTCGCGCTCGAGCGTCGTGAACCCGAGCGTCGGCTGGGGCGGATCGTTGACGACCGGCGAGGCGGGGCTCTGCGTCGGGGAGTCTGCAGACGTAGCGGGGCCGGCCATGACAATTCCTCCTGAATGGTTCGGATCGGACCATTCGCACCGTACGCTAGTCTGCGGCCAATGTCAAGCGCGAACCTCGACCCACAGCTGCGGCTGACTGAGACGTCGTACATCGTGCTCGGCCTGCTCGAGCAGATCGAGCCGGCGACGCCTTACGACGTCAAGCAGGTTGCGCAGCTGAGCACGGCCAACTTCTGGGCGCTGCCGCACACGCAGCTCTACACGGAGTGCGCGCGGTTGGCGAGCGAGGGGCTGCTCGATGAGCAGCAGGAACAGACGGGCAGGCGCAGGCGCATCTACAGGCTGACTGAGCGCGGCCGCGCGCACCTCGACGCGTGGCGTGGGGTCGTCGAGAGCGATCACTACGAACTGCGTGACGGCGCGACGCTGAAGCTGTTCTTCGGCGCCGAGCCGAAGGCGCTTGCAGCGAGCCAGATCGAGGCGCACAAGGCACGACTGAAGGAATACGAGCATCTGCGGGGGCGCGTCGAGGGCATCCCGCGTGGTCAGCAGCTTGCGCTCGACTGCGGCATTGGGCACGAGCGCGAGTTCATCCGCTTCTGGTCGCGCATTGCAGCTGGTGAAGACTGAGGCGGCTAGCTGCTGAGCGCTCAGCGGGATCGCTCAGCGGAACATGTCCTCGGCGAGCGGACGCAACAGCTCGCGGGCGCCAGGCCGATCGTCCTCAGTGAGGATTCGCTGCAGTCCTTCGATCACGACGACAGGCTCGCGCGAGTCCTTCGCTCGGGCCAGCTCTCCGACGGCAGCTGCAGCGTCGGCGAGCGCGAGCCATGTCGCGCGCAGCTGCAGCCCGCTCGCGTCGTTGCGCCCGCGCCAGTCCTCGAGCGGCTGCACCCCGGCGAGCCCGATCGCGACATCGACCTGCCCGTTGCGCCATGCGCGTCCGAAACTGTCTGTGACGATCACGCCGACGAGTGCACCGGTCAGCTCGCGCACCCTCGCCCGGATGCGGCGAGCCGAGTCGTCGGGGTCGCGCGGGAGCAAGATCAGCATGTCTTGCTCGGTCGCATTGGACGCATCGACGCCGGCGTTTGCACAGACGAAGCCGTGGTGTGTGCGGCATATCAGCACGCCGCGCTCTGCACGCACTATCTCTGAGGACTGATCGAGCACGACTTGGATTGCACGCGCGTCGCGCTGCTGTGCTGTTTCGGCGCTGAAGCGCGCGGCGAGCTCGCGTGCGCGTGCTTCGACTTCGACTTCGTCCAGCCGCACCACTGCGCCCTCCACCTTCGAAATGGCCTTGTGCGCGATTACGAGGACCGCCCCGTTGCTCAGCGGCTGCTCGCGCTCAGCGGCAGTGACGATCAGTGCGGCGAGGTCGTCGCCGGCGTGCAGCTCAGGCAGGCCGGCGAGGGCTCTGACGCTCAGGCTTGCCATCTGACGGACCGTTCAGCCGGCGCTGTTGATCGAGATGATTTCCCTGTTTTCAGGCTGCCCGAGCACCGCCCGAGTACGCGACGCGCCTGCGTTGGCGCCGGCCAAGCGCTCGCGCAGCGCGGCCAAGTCTGCGCCTGTGTCGACGTCGAGAAGCAACGACGAGGGCTGCTCCACACGGCAGCTCACGCCGGCCTCAGCTGCGAGCGTGCGATGACGCTCGCAGCTGCCTGGACCAAAGCTCGGAGTGATGGCGTCGGGCGGTGAAAGCAGCAGTCCATTGGTGCCGCTGCCGTGGCGGTCAGGGATGATCACGAGCGAGCTGCTGCTGGGCGCATCCGAGTCCCTCTCCTCGCCAAGCAGGTCGTACAGCTCCGTCGGGTCGAGCGAGGGGCAGTCGCCAGGGATGCACAGCACGCGCTCGAATCCATCTGCCAGCGCGCGCTGCACGCCCAGCGAGACGGCAGCTGACTGTCCTTGCTCTGCGCTGTCCTTGATCAGCAGCGTGCCATGTGTGCGGGCAGTCTCGGGCAAGCTTGGCTCGTTGGAGACGACGATCGTCGTCTCGATCGCAGAGCACTGCGCAAGCGCGTCGAGCACGTCTGTGACCATCGCTCGCGCAAGCTGATCGCGCAGCTCGTTGGTGACGCTTTCACCGAGCCTTGACTTGGCGCTGGCGAAGCGCTTGATCGGAAGGATCGCAGCGGTGCGCATCTGGGCCTCACGATAGTGACGGCGACTCGCCGTCTGCTGCGCTCACCAAGCGAGCAGCATCAGCCCGACGGTCACGCCAGGGCCGATCGTGATGATCAGTCCGTGCTCGCCAGGCTTGGGCTCGCGCGAGTCGATCGTGTCGCTGAGCACGTACATGATCGACGGCGTGCCGACGTTGCCGTGCTCTGCCAGCGCGCGCCAGCTCAGCTCGGTCTGCTCGTCTGCGAGTCCGAGTGCCGACTCGACGCTCTCGATGATCCTCCGCCCGCCGGGGTGCACGATCCAGTGGTCGATCTGCCGTTGCGTCAGATCGTTGTCGGCGAGGAAGCGCTCGACGACTCCTGCGAGCGCGTTGCGAGCGAGTTCGGGAAGCTCCTTGGAGAGGTGCAGGTGGCTGTCGTCGACGCTGCACTCGAGTTCGACGGCGCCGAGCGTGCCGCCGATCTGGTGCACCTGCGTGTCGACGATCAACGGTCCGTCTGCGCTTGGATCAGCTGAGAGCACGACGGCAGCGCAGCCGTCACCGAAAAGCGACGAGCCGACCGTCTTCGCGCGCGGGTCGTCCTCGCCAGCGCGCATCAAGATGCCGCTCATGCTGTCCGCTGCGACGACGAGCGCGTGGTGGTCGGGGTGATCGCGCAAAGTCTGCGACGCCAGCCGCATCAGCGGCACACCACTTGCGCAGCCGACGCCCGTCAGGTGGTACTTGTCAGTCGTCGGCGCCATCTCGTAGTGGTCGACGAGACGGTGCGCGAGCGAAGGAGAGCCGAGCGAGTAGAGGCTTGCGCTGATCACCGTGCCCGTCTCACTCGGGTCGACGCCGAGCGCGTCGATCGCGCGAATCGAGTGGTCGAGCAACTGCATCTCGACCCGCGCAGTCCGTCCTTGCAACGTGAGATCGAGGAAGTCCTCGCTCAGTTCGAGGTGGCGTTGCTGCACTCCGCAGCGCGCAAAGATCCGCTCAGCGAACTCGTCACCTGCGAGTCCGAGGCGATCGAGCACTTCCTGCTGGGACAATGTCTGCGGCGAATCGGACAGCGACAGCCCAGCGATGCGTGTGCCGGGGCGGCGCGCGCGTCGTCTGCGGGCAGCGATCTTCGGCTCAGCGAGCACCGAAGCGCCCCCGGCGTGCTGCGGACCGTTCCGCAGGACCGAAGATGTCTGTCGTTGTGGGCGTCTAGGAGTTTCCAACTCACTTGACGATATGCCCCGATGGCGGCTATGCCTGGCGCATTTCACAGGTTCTTATCCAGTTCTTCGTAGGCAATCTGCTCGATCTGATGGCATGTGGCGGTCGTTGAGGGCGGATTCGCCGCCCGTGACCATGACCGGAGGGTGCGATGAGGTTGATTGGCGCAGGGCTGCCGCGCACGGGCACGCTGACGCAGATGGTGGCGCTCGAACGGCTCGGGCTAGCCCCCTGCTACCACTGGGTGAACGTCCTTGCTGACCTCGATACGCAGGTCGATCTGTGGAACCGCGCGCTCGACGGCGAGGCGATCTGGGACGACGTGTTTGCCGGGCAGCAGGCGACCGTCGACTGGCCTGGCGGCTACTTCTATCGCGAGCTCGCTGAGCACTACCCCGACGCCAAGGTGCTGCTCAGCACGCGTGACCCGGAGCGCTGGGAGCCGAGCTTCCGCGAGACGATCTGGGCGATGTCCTATGGCGACACTTTGATGCCGCTGCTGGCACAGGCCCGGGCGCAGATCGAGCCGCGCTGGAGGAGCTACTTGGAGCTCGTCGAGCGCATGTTCTGGGGACCGCAGGGGACCTTCGCAAAGGGGCAGACGCCTGAGCAGCTGATGCAGCAGATGCTCGAGCACCACGCCGAGGTCGAAAAGGCGATCCCCGCCGATCGGCTGCTCGTGTGGGAGGTCAGCGAAGGTTGGGAGCCGCTGTGTGAGTTCCTCGAGCTGCCCGTTCCTGACGAGCCTTTCCCGCACGCGAACGACCGCGACACATTCCTTGGCAGGGTGATCGGCGGCGCGCTCGATTCGTTGCAGGCTTGGCGCGAGGAGAACCTGCCAGCCGCTTGATCGGCGGCGCGCGCCGGCGTCCTTCGCTCAGGCGAGTGCGGCGGCGAACTCGAGCGTTCGCGCGGCAACGCTCGCACGCTCGTCTGCGTCGCTGAGACGTGTGTCGGCTCGCAGCGACGGCACACGCGCGCCTGCGTCCTCGTCGGCGACGATGCCGTCGAGCAGCTCGCCGTAGAAGTCGACGACGCCGCGCGCGCTGCACTCGAGCGCAGCGAACGCCATGAACGCCTCTGTCGGGCCCTTCAGCACTTGCCCGCCGACGATCGGGCTGACGGCGACGACCGGCGCGGAGGTTGCTGCGAGCGCCTCGCGCATCCCTGGCACGGCGAGGATCGGCGCGATCGACGCGAGCGGGTTCGACGGCCCGATCACGATCGCGCTCGCCCGCGCGATCGCCTGCAGCGCCTGCTCGGCTGGGCGCGCCTGCTCGGCGCCGCGGAACTCGAGACCCTCGACGGGACCGGCTGCGCGGTCACGAATCATGAACTCTTGAAACGAGCGCCAGCCAGCGGGCGTGCGCACCCACGTGCGGACTTGCTGATCGCTCATCGGCAGCACGCGCGCCTGCAGGCCGATGCTCGTCGTCAGTCGCTCCAGCGCAGCCGTCGGGGTCAGCCCTTCGCCGATCATCCGCGAGCGCTCGATGCACCAGGCCAGATCGCGGTCGCCGAGGTTGAACCAGACATCCGATCCCATCGCCCGAAGGGCGTCCATCACAAAAAAAGTGTCCTCGTGCAGTCCCCAGCCGCGCTCGTCGATCAGATCGGCCAGCCAGAAGGACACGAGATCGGGATCGGGCGAGACGTGCGCGCCGTAGATCTCGATGTCATCGCCAGTGTTGGCGATCACGCTCAGCCGCTGTGGGCCGACGACGTCGAGCATGCCGCGCGCCAGCTTCGCCCCGCCAGTGCCGCCGGCGAGCACGACGACGTCGCCGCTGAGCGCCTGCGCTGTCACTCCCAGGTCGGGTCGGCGAGGCCGGTCAGGCGGATGCCTGCGTGGACCTTGTAGCGGCTGTTGACACCGATCAGGAGCGCCGTCAGCGACTCGGTGATGCGCGACATCTCGAGGCGCCCTGTGTCGACGCAGCGCAGGCCGTCGATCCGTTCGATCAGCTGCGCCGCCTCGGTCTTGTCTGCGCGCTTGTCGCCGCAGATCAGCACGTCCTGCTCGAGCGGGTGCTTCAAGTCGGTCAGCGACGCTGCGCTGATCGTGTGCAGCGCTGAGACGACACGCACTCCCTCAGGCACCATCTCGGCTGCCTGCTGGGCGGCTGAGCCTTGCCACACGCCGAGCATCCGCGTTGCCTTGCCGCTCACCGCTGCCGCCAGCGGTACTGTCGCGTCGATCAGCAGCTGACCTGGCTGCAGCACGTCCTTCAAATTCGTCAGCGTCTCAGAGTGATTGCGGAACGGGACGCTGAGGATCACGATCGGCGCGTCGCGTGCAGCGTCAGTGTTCTCGTGCCCTGTGCACGTCGCACCTGGGACCGTGTCTCGCGCGCGCTGCGCAGCTTCCTCCGCTCGGCCCGCGTCGCGGGAGCCGATCGCGATCGGCACGCCTGCACGTGCCAGCCTGATCGACAGGCCGAAGCCGAGCGCTCCAGAGGCGCCGATGATCGCTACGGGGGCGGCGTCCTCGGAGGGCATCGCGGCGAGTATAGGCTCCGGCTCTATCGTGGGCCTGAAGATGGACGAGACGCGGGGGCATCGATGCAACAGACAGGCAGCGCCGTGAGGATCCGTGAGGTCGGCCCGCGCGACGGCTTCCAGAACGAGCCCGAGACGATCGCGACCGAAGACAAGGTCGAGTTGATCGATGCGCTCGCGCGCACAGGACTGCGCCGCCTGGAGGTGACGAGTTTCGTGCGCGCAGACGTGATCCCGCAGCTCGCGGATGCCGCCGACGTGCTCGCGCGGATCGACGTGCCCGATGAGGTGGCAGTCAGCGTTTTGATCCCCAACGAGCGCGGTCTCGATGCAGCGCTCGCAGCGCGCGAACGGGGCACGTCGTCGGGCCGCCCAGCGTTCGACGAGATCAACGTCTTCATGTCCGCGTCAGAGAGCCACAACCGCAAGAACGTCAACCGCTCGATCGATGAGTCGCTCGATGCGCTTGAACGTGTGCTCGCTCGCGCACGCGTGGCAGGGTTGCGCTGCGAGGGTGTCATCTCGACGTCGTTCGGCTGCCCCTACGAGGGCCACGTGCCGTCCGAGCGCGTGCTCGAGATCGCAACTCGTCTACGCGACGCAGGCGCACAGGAGATCGGCTTTGGCGACACGACTGGGATGGCAAACCCACGCCAGGTGCGTGAGTTCTTCCCCGCTGCCTTCACCGCACTTGGCCCAGATGTGGAGCTGACTGCGCACTTCCACAACACGCGCGGGCAGGGCCTCGCCAACGTGCTCGCTGCACTCGACGCTGGCGTCGACAGCTTCGAGTCGAGCTTCGGCGAGCTAGGGGGTTGCCCGGTGCCTGCCGGCGCTACCGGCAACATCGCGACGGAGGATCTCGTCTCGATGCTGCACGAGATGGGTTACGAGACCGGCATCGATCTGCCGGCGCTGCTCGTCTGCGCACGGCGCGTGCAGGCGATCCTCGGGCGCCCGCTCGGCAGTCACACGCTCGTCGCTGGACCTGTTGACTGGCGTTGACCTGATCCAGTCATGCGCGTGAGAGAGGGCGTGTGAGGGCGTGTGTCGCGGTCCTCGAACATTGATAGCCATGGCATATACAGCGGCGTATATACGATCGCTATCAATGTCCAGAAATTGAAGGACCGCTCCCTCACTCGGGGACCGCTCCCTCACTCGGGACCGCTCTCACGCTGATCCTGTGAGGCGGTGTCAGCCGCCGCCGACGAGCTCAGCGTCGCCCTGCTGTTCGGCTTCCCGCACGGTTTCGCGCGCGGCGGCGGCACAGTACTCCTGCACGGCGATCTCCATCTCGAGCGTCTGTGCGAGCGCAGGACGGGCTGAGGCGTCGATCACGCGCTTGGCACGGCCGACGGCTACGTGCGAGTTGGCGAGCAGCTCATCGACGAGCTGCTGTGTCGCCTGCTCGAGCTGCTCTGGAGCGACGACACGGTTGATCAGGCCGATTCGCTCGGCCTCCTCAGCGTCGATCGTGCGCGCAGTCATGATCAGCTCCTTCGCACGGCCAAGGCCGACTACGGCGGGCAGTCGCGTCGAGCCGCCGACGTCGGGGATGATCCCGAACTTGACCTCTGGCAGGCCGAATTTCGAGTCGCTCGAGGCGACTCGCAGGTCACAGCCGAGCGCTACCTCGAGTGCGCCACCGACGCACGTGTGATGGATCTGGCAGATGACTGGCTTGGCCATCTCTTCGCACACGTTGGCGCAGTCGAGGAAGACTTTGCGGAACGGCCGCAGCATCCCGGGCGTGCCGCTCGACTGCATCAGCTCGACGAGATCGACCCCAGCGGAGAAGACTGGACCTTCGCCGCGCAGCACGACGCAATGGACGTCGGGGTCGGCCGCAGCGGTGCGCAGCGCCTCGCCGAGCGCGAGCAGCAGCTCCTGGTTCATCGCATTGCGCTTCTCTGGGCGGTTGAGGATCACGTGGCGGACAGCGCCGCGGTCCTCTGTGAGGACGATGCTCATCTTGGCTCCTGGCGGTCGGATGCGGATCTGCGGTCAGGCTACAGGCATGGCGGAGTCGGCTCCCGTACAGACGACGGGGCCAGCTGACGGACGCGGCGAAGCCGGCTCCGCTGGCCCCACCCGGATCGGGGGCAGGACCAGCGAGGCCGACTCCGCCTCGACGCCGCCGGGGGGAGGGCGGCGCGGGGAGGAGGCGACCCTGGACCGATCGAAGCGGGTCGCCGCACCGGCGCTCTGTGCTTCCTGCACGCGCTGGCGCTTCGCACACTCAGACGCCACGCGCCGGCAAACCTTCCCGATAGGCTGCCGGCAACGACTGGTCACGCGAGCGGAGGTCCGATGGGGACGATCGAGAAGGTTGGAGTGCTTGGAGCTGGGCTGATGGGTCACGGCATCGCGCAGGTGGCGGCGCAGTCGGGCTATCAGGTGGTGCTGCGCGAGGTCGACGAGCAGACGCTCGCGAAGGGAATCGGCAAGATCGAGAAGCAGCTCGCGCGGGCGGTCGAGAAGGGCAAGTCCAGCCAAGAGGACGCTGACGCGGTGCGCGGGCGGATCAACGGCACGACGCACTACCGCGAGCTGGCTGACTGCGATCTCGTGATCGAGGCGATCACGGAGAACCTGGCGCTGAAGCTCGAGATGTGGAAGGAGGTCGACGAGATCGTCAAGCAGGACGCGATCTTCGCGACGAACACGTCATCGCTCGCAGTGATCGATCAGGCTGCAGCCACAGGCCGTCCAGAGCGCTTCGTCGGCTTGCACTATTTCAACCCGGCGCAGGTGATGAAGCTGGTCGAGGTGGTGCGCTGCATCACGACGAGCGAGGAGACGTTTGCAGCGGCGCTCGAGTTCGCGCGCTCAGAGGGCAAGCTGGCGATCCCGACGAAAGACCAGGCTGGGTTCATCGTCAACCGCCTGCTCGTGCCGTACATGCTCGACGCGATGCGCGCGCTCGAAGAGGGCGTCGGCTCGATCGAGGAGATCGACGAGGCGATGAAGGCTGGCGCGGGGCACCCGATGGGGCCACTGACGCTGGCGGACTTCGTCGGGCTGGACACGCTCGGCTCGATCTGCGACGTGCTGTTCGACGAGTTCCGCGAGCGGCGCTTTGCCCGCCCGCCGACGCTGCGCAAGATGCTCAGCGCAGGCTGGTACGGGCGCAAGTCGGGCAAGGGCTTCTACGACTACTCAGGCGAGTCGCCACAGCAGAACGCGGCGCTCTAGCCTTGGGCAGATGAGCGATCCATCGACGTTGCGCGTCGCAGACGCCGACCGCGAGCGCCTCGCGGGCGAGCTGCGCGAGCACATGGTCGCTGGGAGGCTCTCTCAGGACGAGCTCGAGCAGCGCGTCGATCTCGCTTACAAGGCGAAGACGCAGGCCGACGTCGATGCGCTGCGTGCCGACTTGCCGCTCAGTCCGGCGACGGTGCGCCAGTCGCTGCAGCAGCGCCGCAGTCATCTGCGACGCCGGTTGCTGCAGGAGGCTGGCGGGTCGCTGACTGTCTCAGGCGTGTGCGTCGCGATCTGGCTGGCAGCGGGCGCGAACGGTCAGTTCTGGCCGATCTGGGTGATCGTCTTCACGCTGCTGCCGCTGCTGCGCGACGCCTGGGCGTTGCTTGGCCCGGCAGGCGACGAGCAAGCTGTCGAAGCGCGCCTGCAACGGCGTCACTCGCGACGGCTCGATCGTGGCGGCAGCCGCTCGCACCGGCACCGGAGCCTGCCCAGGTGAGCGATCTGCAGGGGGCGGTCGATCGGGCGCTCGCAGGAGGGCCTGAGCGTCACCGCGAGAAGGCGCGCGAGCAGGGCAAGCTTGCTGTGCGCGAGCGGATCGCACTGCTGCTCGACCCAGACAGCTTTGCCGAGGAGGCGTTGCTGGCGAACTGGAACGAGGACGGCCTTGGCGCGGACGGCGTCGTCACGGGCGTGGGCGAGATCGACGGTCGCCCAGTCGCGCTGATGGCGAACGACCCGACGGTCAAGGCAGGTTCGTGGGGGCCGAAGACGGTCGAGAAGATCTTGCGCATCCAGGAGCGCGCGCAGTCGCTCGCGGTGCCGATGGTCTATCTCGTCGACTCTGCAGGTGCGCGGATCACTGAGCAGGTGCAGATGTTTCCTGGCCGTCGCGGCGCAGGCCGGATCTTCCACAACCAAGTGAAGCTCTCAGGTGTCGTGCCGCAGGTGTGCGTGCTGTTTGGGCCGAGCGCTGCCGGTGGCGCCTACATCCCGGCCTTCTGCGACATCGTGATCATGCGTGAAGGAAACGCGTCGATGTATCTCGGCTCGCCGCGGATGGCGGAGATGGTGATCGGCGAGCAGGTCACGCTCGAGGAGATGGGTGGCGCGAAGATGCACACAGGCGTCTCAGGCGTCGGGCATCAACTGGTCAAGAACGACGAGGATGGGATAGCGGCTGCGCGCCGCTATCTGTCGTACCTACCTTCGAACTGGCAACAGACACCGCCGCTGGCGGAACGGGCGCAGCCGGCGCAGGGACCGGCGATCGCCGAGCTGATCCCAGCGGACGAGAACAAGCCGTTCGACATCAAGGCGCTGATCGCTGCGCTCGTCGACGAGGACACGTTCATGGAGATCCACCCGCGCTGGGCGAAGGAGCTCGTCGTCGGCTTTGCGCGCCTGAACGGCGCGCCTGTGGGGCTCGTCGCCAACCAGCCAAAGCACAAGGGCGGCGTGCTGTTCGGCGACTCGGCTGACAAGGCTGCGCGCTTCATCTGGGCGTGCAACGCGTTCAACGTGCCGCTGCTGTTTCTCGCTGACGTCCCTGGCTTCATGATCGGCACGCAGGTCGAGCGCGAAGGGATCATCCGCCACGGCGCCAAGATGATCAGCGCAGTCAGCGAGGCGACGGTGCCGAAGATCTCTGTGATCGTGCGCAAGGCGTACGGCGCTGGTCTCTACGCGATGGCGGGTCCGGCGTTCGAGCCCGACTCGTGCATCGCGTTGCCGAGCGCTTCGATCGCAGTGATGGGCCCACAAGCAGCGATCAACGCGGTCTACTTCAACCAGCTGCAGGCGATCGAGGATCCCGAGGAGCGTGCCAAGCGCACCGAGCAGCTGCGCACTGAGTACGCGGAGGACATCGACATCCTGCACCTCGCCTCAGAGCTCGTGATCGACGCTGTGATCGAGCCTGAGCAGCTGCGCGACGAGCTGATCCGCCGCTTCGGGCACGCAGCCACGAAGCAGCGGATCTGGCCGGCGAAGCACAACCCAATTACACCCGTCTAGACGCCGCTGACCGGCTAGCGGCTCGTTCCTATGCGGCCGCTATGCCTGCGCTGCGCGTTTCGTCGTCCTGGAACGGTGGGTAGGTCTCGGTCAGCAGGTACAGGTAGGCGTCGCTGCGCGCTGTGTATGAGTTGGCGAGCACCATCAGGTCGAACAGCCCGCGCGGCATCTTGCCGGTGATCACGATCACGAACCACGCGGCGAACGCGCCGACCTCGAGCAGCAGGTTGATCACGTAGCGCAGCACGACGATCGGGATCGCGAGGATGATGCGGAACAGGGTCTTCAAGCGGCTGTAGTGCTCGAGCGGCCCTGCGAACTGCATCCGCACCGGATAGACCGGGTCGTCGCCGCCGCTGAACGGCGGATAGGCGTCGGTCAGCAGCACTCCGTATGCCGTAACGCGCGTCACGAAGCGGTTGAAGTCGGCGACGAAGCTGTACAAGCTGGCCGGGTAACGGCCGGTGATGACGATCGCAAACCATGCGATCACGATCGCAATGCTGGCGATGATTCCGAATACGTACAGCACGATCGCCACTGGGATGATCAGCAGCAGGCGAAAGAACGTCGTCAGACGATTGCGCTTCTCGGCGTAGTCGGCCTCGAAGGTGACTGGGTAGGACACGCAACACACTCCCTTTTGCTGTTAGCCGTATGGGATTGTCCGCGTCGTGCGAGGCCGTCGATGACAATGCGCCATTCCCCGCGAACCCGCATGACGCTCGGCGGACATCCTAAGCGCAGGATCGGCTGCTACGGATGAATCTTCAATAGATTCTCGATCACAATGGACGTATCTGACGTCGCTTTCGCCGGCATCGCACGGCAGGCTGAGCTGCTCGCCGCAGGCGAGCTCTCCTCACTCGAGCTGGTCGAGCTCTATCTGCGCCGGATCGAGCGTGCGCAGCCAGGATTGAACGCCTTCCGCGTCGTGCTTGCAGAGCGCGCGCTGCTCGAAGCCGACCAGGCTGACGCGCGCCGCAGCGCCGGCGATCAGCGACCGCTGCTTGGCGTGCCGTTTGCCGTCAAGGACGACATCGACGTCGCCGGCGAGGTGACAGCGCTCGGCAGCAACGCGCATGGCGGGCCCGCTGTCGCCGATGCTGAGGTCGTACGCCGCCTGCGCACAGCAGGGGCTGTGATCATCGGCAAGACGAACGTGCCTGAGCTGTGCGTCTGGCCGTTCACTGAGACTGCGACGTTCGGTGCGACGCGCAACCCTTGGGATCGGCAGCGGGCCCCTGGCGGGTCGAGCGGTGGCAGCGCTGCAGCTGTCGCTGCGGGGCTCGTCGGCGCAGCGCTTGGATCGGACGGCGCTGGATCGATTCGCATCCCTTCGGCGTGGTGTGGCCTGTTTGGCCTGAAGCCTCAGCGCGGCCGCGTCTCGATGGCACCCCGCCAGCGAGCGTGGAACGGGCTGTCGGTCAACGGAGTGCTGACGCGAAGCGTGCTCGACACGGCGCTGTTCCACGACGTCGCCTCTGGCGCGAGTGCGATCGACAAGGACAGCGCGCCGGCGCCGAGCGTGCCGTTCATGCAGTCGGCTGTGACTCCGCCAGGGCGGTTGCGGATCGCCTACTCGACGCGCATCCCGCCAGGCGTACTGGCAAAGCTCGATGACGACGGTGCCCGCGCGCTGAGCGAGACGGTTGAGCTGCTGCGCTCGCTCGGCCATGAGCTGACCGAGCGCGACCCCGACTACGGTCTCGGCGCCGGCACGGCGCTCGTCCCACGTTACGTTCGCGGCGTCTATGAAGACGCTCGCACGATCGCCCACCCTGAGCGCTTGGAGCGTCGCACGAAGGGCATGGCGCGGCTCGGCGCGCTTGCGGGCCCGCTGTTCGAGCGGGCGATGGCAGGTGAGCAGGAGTACGCACGGCGCTTGAACCGAATCTTCGAGGACCACGACGTCGTGCTTACGCCGGCGACAGCAACCGGACCGCCGCCCATCGGTCAGCTGCAGGGGCGCGGCGCGCTGTGGACGCTCAACGCTGTCGCAGGCTGGGTGCCGTACAACGGCGTGTGGAACGTCACTGGGCAGCCGGCTGCGTCGGTGCCTGCAGGCTTTGGCGCTGACGGATTGCCGCGCGGCGTGCAAATCGTCGGGCGGGCCAACGACGAGGCGACGCTGCTTTCGCTCGCAGGGCAGATCGAGGCGGAGCGGCCATGGGCTGCAGCGCGTCCGCCGGAGATCGTGTGAGCGAAGGCGAGCTGACGCCGTCTGGCGCAAGTGAGTCCTCAGCTCAGCAGCAGTCGCTGCGTGAGCTGGCCATCGAGGCGTCGCGCATGGCCGGTGCGCTGCTGCTCGAGCGAGCTGGTCACGGCGCTGAGCGCAGTGTGGCGAGCAAGAGCACGCCTACTGACCTGGTCAGCGAGGCCGATGTGAGCTCGCAGCGGGCGATCCGCGCGCTGCTCGCAGAACGCCGCCCAGACGATGGCTTCTTGGGTGAGGAGGAGGGCGACTCTGAGCAGGGATCGAGCGGTCTGCGCTGGATCGTCGATCCGCTCGACGGGACGGTCAACTATCTGTTCGGCATCCCGCAATGGAGCGTGAGCGTCGCTGTTGCCGATCAAGCGAACACGCTTGCAGGGGCGGTGTTCGACCCCAACCGCGACGAGCTGTTCAGCGCCACGCGCGAAGGTTCTGCGCTGCTGCGCGACAAACATGGCGAGCGTGTGCTGAGGCATGGGGAGCAGGGCGACGGCGACGCGGTGCATGGACGGCGCAGCGGCGCAGATGCGACAGCCGGTGGCGCTGACTTGAGCAGCGCGATGGTCGCAACGGGCTTCTCCTACGACGCAGAGGTGCGCGCCGCGCAGGCGAAGGTGCTCGAGCGCTTGCTGCCGCGCGTACGCGACATTCGCCGCTTCGGCAGCGCAGCGCTCGACCTGGCATGGACGGCTGCAGGTCGCTACGACGCCTACTACGAGCGCACTGTCAAGCAGTGGGACATCGCTGCAGGCGCGCTGATCTGTGAACGCGCCGGCCTGCAGTTGCATGAGCTGGAAGAGCGTGAGCGCCTGCCGTGGGGCATTCTCGTCGCGCCGCGGGCCTTGGCTGAGCCACTGCTCGCGCTCGTCGAGGAGGCTTAGCCGGCGCCGACGAGCGCGTTGGCCTCGCGGTCGCGCAGCGCAGCGAGCGGAGCCTCATACAGCCGACGCTTGATTGCACCGAGCGTCGCTGGGTCCTTCTCGGCGAGCGCCGATGCGAGCTCGATCGCCTTCGGCAGCACCTGCTCCTGCTCGACTGCCTGTTCGACTATCCCTGCAGCTTGCGCATCGAGTCCGCCGTAGCGGCGGCCGGTCGTCATCGCCTCATGTGCAGCGTGCTTGCTCAGGCGCGCTGCGATCAGCGCGTTCATCCCGTGCGTGAACGGGATCCTGATGTCGACCTCTGGCAAGCAGAAGAAGCCGCGATCGGCGCGCATCACGCGTTGGTCGTGAGCCAACGCGAGCATCGCTCCAGCGGCGAACGTGTGCCCCTGCATGGCAGCAATCGAGGGCACGTCGAGCTCGAGCATGCGCGCGAGCAGCTCGTGCAGGCGCGGGACGAACTCGCCGATCAGCTCCTGATTGGCTGCCATCCATTCGAGATCGAGCCCGTTAGACCAGATCTTGCCGCTCGCTGTCGTGACGAGTGCGCGTGGTGCAGGGGCCGCCTGGACCTCGTCGAGGCAGCGCTCGATCGCGCCGAGCGAGTCGTTGTTGAAACGATTCTCGCCGTTGCCGAGGTCGAGCACGAAGACATCGCCATCGCGGGTGAGGCTGGGAAGCGTCTGGACCTGCTCGTCTGCGCTCAACGTCTCGCTCCTGTCTGCTGGGGTTGTCGTGTGCGATCTTCTCATCCCGCGAGCGAAAAGAGAGGCCCACCGATGGTCGAGCAGTCTGAGAAGGCGAGCCGGTTCCTGCAGCTGCACAAAGGCGAGCGGCCGCTGCTGCTGCCCAATCCGTGGGACGCAGGCTCGGCTGTGCTGCTCGGCTCGCTCGGGTTCGAGGCGTTGGCGACGACAAGCAGCGGTTCGGCAGCCACGCTCGGCAAGCTCGACGGCGAACTCGACCGTGAGCAGGTGCTGTCGCACGCAGCGACGATCGTCGCGGCCAGCGAGTTGCCGATCTCGGCTGATCTCGAGAACTGCTTCGCCACCGACGTCTCAGGTGTGGGGGAGACGGTGCGGCTCGCGCTGGAGGTCGGTCTTGCGGGTTGCTCTATCGAGGATTACTCAGGAGACGACGACGCGCCGATCTACGAGCTCAGGGAAGCAGCTGAGCGAGTCGCTGCGGCTGCTGAGGCAGCGCACGGCAGCACTGGGAGGCTCGTGCTGACGGCACGTGCGGAGAACTACCTGCATGGACGGCCTGACCTCGCCGACACGATTGCGCGTCTGCAGGCCTACGAGCAGGCGGGCGCTGATGTGCTCTACGCGCCTGGGCTGATCGAGCTGGCTGACATTCGCAGCGTCGTCGAGTCGGTCGGCTTGCCCGTCAACGTGCTCGCTCGAGCAGGCGCGCCGTCGGTCGGAGAGCTTGCGTCTGTCGGCGTCGCGCGCGTGTCGGTCGGCGGAGCGTTTGCGTTCGCCGCACTTGGCGCTGCAGTGGCAGCAGCAGAGGAACTCCGCGACTCGGGTACGTACGGCTTCTGGGAGCACGCCAAAGTCGGCGTGAAGGCCGCCCGGGCGGCGTTCGGCTAGCGCCGAAGAGCGAGATCTTGGTGCGGCGGGTGGGAGTCGAACCCACACGCCCTTACGGACAAGGCCTTTTGAGGGCCTCGCGTCTACCGTTCCGCCACCGCCGCACGCGGCCTCTCAGTGTAAGTGAGCTCAGGCCGGCTGCGGGGGAGCGCCGGCGAAACTGCCCTGACTGAGCTTCGGGTCGCGGCGCTCGAGCTCGACGTTCCAACCCTGCTGAAAACCGCGCATGGCGAACGCCACGAGCAGCATTTGCAGGGGCACGATCAAGAGCGTGAGGATGCCGAGCAGCCCCGCGCTGATTCCCGGCTGCGCGTAGCCCGATTTGTCTCGGTCGAACCAGCCTGGACCGGCGACGAGCGCGAAGATCAGCAGCAGCACGGCGAGCACGGCCGACACGGGCAGCACGCCGCGGTTCCAGCGCCCGGCGAAGAACGCGAGCGTGAGATACGCGAGCACGTAGGCGATCTGTACGGGAACGGCGCCCTGCAGCACGCTCCAGCCGCCGACGGTCACGATCAGCACGAGCGCAGCGCTGGCGAGCAGCAGCAGCACGACAGTCGCCCTCGTAGCCTGCACGACGGGCTTGTCGCGGTTGGGGTGGGTGATGATCACCCCGTCCGGCACTTTGTCGCCGGAGGACTGCCTGCCTGCGCTCGAAGACATTGCTGCATCACCATACAATCTCGGGCTGCAGAGCGCGCGGGCGTGGTGGAATTGGTAGACACGCCGGCCTTAGGAGCCGGTGGGCGAAAGCCCTTGGAGGTTCGAGTCCTCTCGCCCGCACTGTGCTCGCCATCTACTGGGCGGAAGTCGCGGAGCGCCCGAAGTTTGTCCGTCGCGCGGCCTGCGAGTGGCGCCGGTTAGCCGGTGAATCCGTTGGGCGGTGCGGTCTCGCGGCTCATTTTCCACGACGTGGTAGACGGGCTCAGGAAGCTCGGCGGCTGAATGCTCGACAGGCGATCGTCGTAGTTGTAGTTCTTGAAGTAGCCCGCTTCGCCGCGCGTGACCGTTCCGCGCCAGAATTGGGCGATCGAGCCCCAGATCGTCAGTTCGCCGAGATTTTCCCCGCACTGGAAGTTGTCGGCGATGAACGAGTGCGCGGTGCTGAGGATGGCCGCGTCGATAGTCGGGTTTTCCATCGAGCCGGTCGCATTGCTCGCGTCGCAGCCTTTCGCGTTGTTCGTGTACGAGCACTTGCCGCTGCCGGCGTACGACTCGACGTGGCTTTCGAAGGTGTTGCATTCTTCTGCGTCGAGTTTTTCAGATTCGTAGAAGTTGTAGCCACCTTTCGGAACTTCGACGCAGAGTTTGATGCCGCTGAAGTATTCGTAGGGCAGCGTGAAAGTGAGTTCGACGGATTCTTTCTTCGTCGGCTGATTGTTCAGCGTGATCGCCGTGCCGTTTTTGTTGATCGCCGTTATTTTCGTGCCCGTCGGTATGCCCGTGCCGGTGACCGTGTCGCCGACGCGGAGTTCTTCGACCGCCGTCGCCGACAGGCTCGTGACTTCCTTGCTGCTCGTGCTGAGTTTGCCGGTCGTTTTCATCGTCGAGGTCGCAGAGCAGTTGGTGCCGCTCGCCGCCGCGGTTTTCGGCGCGTAGTGCGCGACTTCGTACGTCGTGTTGACCGGGTGGTAGACACGGACGAAGTTCGTTGCGATCAGTCCGAGCGCGGCGGCGCCGGACGGCTTTCCGCCTTCGGTGGTCGTCGTCAAGTTGCCGTTGACGATCACGTCGTTTGCCGCGGCGATCGTCAAGGATTCCGTATAAGTGCCGCTGACGTATACGTTTCCGCACGCCGTGTCGGTCGTGTAGTTCGAGCCGAACGGGGTGTACGGGCTGCAACTCCCCGTCGTGTTTTCGACGAACACGACGCCGTTCGTCGGGAACGATTTCGTTTCAGTGCCTTTGCTGGTCGTGATCGTCATTTTGTTTGGCGTACCGCTGCTCAGTACGATCGTCGTCTTGCCACTGAACTTGTAGCCCGCCGATTCGAGCAGTTCGTTGTCCGTTTCTGGTGGCAACAGGGTCGAGCCGTGTTCGAGGTAGGTGCCGTTGAAGGTCGCAGCGTTCGATCCGTTCCCGCAGCCGGCGTAGTAGCCGCCGTCTATTTCGATCTTGTCGGGCGGGCTCTCGCCGGCGCGCCCGAACGTCGGCTTGCTGCCACCGGACGCGCACATCGCCGCTGCGTCGTTGGTGTGCATCGGGCCGTTGATCTTGTCTTTGGCAAGCCAGACGATCGTCCCGCATTCGTTGATCAAATTGTGTTCGAGGCGGTATTCGTAATAGTGTTCGCAGTTGCTCGGGCTTGGATTCTGCGCGGCGGGATCGAGGATTTCGTAGTTCGACAGGTACACGTAGTTGAGGAAGCCAGGATGCGTGAACGTCGCGACGATCTTCCGCGTCGTCGTTCCGGAGGTGCCTGTCGAAAGGATCCGGAATGTGCCGTTCGCCGTACCCGTCGTCTCGAGGATCGACGTCTGTTTGTTCGTCGACGAGTTGGGGGTGCATGCCGTCGTGCCGCTGGAGCTGAGGGTCTTGACCGTGTAGCTCTCATCGGTTGTTTCAGGCACGTTGATCGGCGTGGTGCCGCTGCTCGGTAGGGTGGGACATTGAATCCAGTAGTTCGGGTTCGCGCTGAGCTGGTACTGGTAGCGGTCGACGCCGGCGACGGCTGCGTAGTAGGCCTTGTTCTGAGCCGTCGACTTGCGCGAGAGGCTGATGTCGCCATTGGCTGCCGTCAGTGCGGCGGCGGCGAGCAGGCCGCCGACGAACAACGCGAGCAGCGCGAACAGCATCGTGAATCCATCGTCTGAGGCGACGGCGTGTCGGAGTCGCGTAAGTTTCACGTGCATGGTTCGTTTTCGACTTCTGCGCCGGTTTCTGTAGGGTCGAAGCGGAGCACGACGGAGCCAGCGATCGCCGCCGTGCGTCCGCCGCCGCGGTTTTCACCGGTGTCGCCCGATTCGGGCGCCTGCGTGAAGCCGATGTTCACCTTGGCGATTTCTTCGGCGGTGGCAGTCGTGAGCGGTAGTTCGGCCGGGAGCAGCTGGACGAGTTCGCCATCGGTCGTGTGCGACGCGGTGTTGTCGAAACGCGAGTATTTGAAGACCGTCGCTACGCCCGATACGAGCGGCGGTATAACGTTGCGCGCCAGCACGGTCGCCGTCGCGGTCGCGGTCGAGAACGGCGGTTTGAACGTCAAGCTGGTCCCCGTGCCGGTGCCGGCGAACGAGTAGTCGCGGAGGGTGCCGATGGTGAGACCCGAGTTGCTCGTGCCGCTGGAGGTCCAGTTGATGTCGTGCAGCGTCAGGTTGGTGATCGACGAGGCGCCGCTGGTCGAATTGCCATAGCCGCTGACGAACCAGAGGTCTGCCGGGCCGCTCGACTTGAGCGGCGACGTCGGTGCCGTCGACGGAGCCTGGATCGCCGACGTGTGGAACCCGGTGCAGCTCGAACGGAGCTCGTCGACGATCTTCGTCAGCGCGATGCGGCCGATGCGGTTGGCCTGCGTGCGGTCGCTGATACGCGTCTCCTGCCGCAGCGAGAACTCGAGGATCGCGAGCAGCCCACCGACTACGACGAGCGCGCTGATCATCGCCACGAGCAGCTCGATCAGCGTGAAGCCGTGCTCGGCACGGGGCGAAGTGGGGTGCGAGCTCACGGACATGTCTGCACGGTCGTGGTGCCGGTGCTGACGCCGGTGCCTTTTAGATAGAACGTCGCCGCCGCGGTACCGGCTTTTGCCGTGTTTGCGATCGTCGTTTTGTTCTTGTAGTACTTCGTCGATTCTTTGAAGACGACGCAGAGTTCGAGGCTTTTTGCGTAGGGCCAGTATTTCGGTTCGAGTTTGCCGGCGCTTACCGAAACGGGGTGTTCGACGTTGATCGACGTCGCGTTGCGAGCGGTCTGTCCGCTGCATTCGGAGTTCACGAGCTTCGCGGACGTGCTCGTGACGGGGGTGCCTTCCGTGCTGCTGCCGCTTTTCGTCCCGCTCATCACGGTCAGGTTGACCGCAGGCGTTTCGACCTTTACGGGCGTCACTCCGCCAGGTGTCACCGGCGCCGTCTTTGCTTTCACGACACCGCCAGTGGCGTATTCAGGGTTGTTCTTTTCACAGTCACCGGCAAACGCCGTATACGGGGTCACGGTCGGCGGTTTGCCTGGCGATGCAAATGGGAACAGCCCGGAGATCGAGGGTTTCAGAGCAGGCGTGCCGTTGGCGCCCACGAGAAAATTCGACGGCGAGGCAACTCCGGCCTGGGTGACCGTGAGGGTTTCGCCTGAGAGCCCCTGTATGCCGTTGCTTTCGAATTCACCGACGATCGAGCCCGGCAGGCCGATCGTGAAGGAGACTTCGGTCAGCGCCGAGGCGGAGACGGTCGCCGTCTTCGACGGCGGTGGCGAGGCGCCCTGGTGGTCGACGAACGTGCCCTTCGAGGCATTGATCGTGACCGTCTTGTCGGCGAGCGCTCCGAACACGACACAGCCGGCGGAAGACGTTGTCTGTTCTGCGTTCGTCGAGGTACCGGTGACTTTCACTAGCGCGCCTTCGACAGGTTCGTTGTACTGGTCGACGACCTTGACGAGCAGCGCGACTTTCGTCGGGTTGGTTACGATGCTCGATTGCTTGACCGGCGAGCGCCCTCCTCGCCACGTGACTTCCGAGGTCGTCTTTATGTAGTCGGCGCTTGCAGGGCTGGCTTCGCACGTGAGCGATTCCTGCGAGGCCGATACGTATTCGGCCGTCGAGGTGAGCGTGAAGATCGTCCCTTTGTAGGCGGCATGCCCTTCGCAGTAGCGGAATGCCGAGGACACTTCTTCGATGCACTGGCCCGTGTCGGAGGTCGTTTCCGAGGAGCTCCCGAACTGGCCGAGCTTGCTCGCCTTCAGGCTGCGCAGCCGTTCCTCGTCCTGCGCGGCGATCACGGCGGCCTGGCTCTGCGCGCGCTCATCGGCGGTCGCGCGACCGGCCGTGTCGAAGGCGGTCAGCGTGCCGACTGCGATGATCGCGACCAGCATCGCGCTGATCATCACTTCGATCAGCGTCACGCCCGCCTGCCCGGAGTAGTCGATGCTCTGCGCCAGGCGCCTACGGCTGCGCTGCAGTGCCTTGTCGAGCCTCTCTGCGGCTACGAGCCGACTAGCGCACAGGAGGCGCTGAGCCGCTGCTGAGATGTCGGCAAAGGTAGGCATAGCTGACTCGGTGCCCCGTGGGGCTACGTCAAGCTTCGGCATTGCAGAGCGATCGCTTAAGCACGGGTCGTCCGCTTCGGCGGTCGATTGCGTGCCAGCCGACGACTGGGCCGATCGTGGCGCGGTGGAGCGCCTACAATCTCCGGCTGCTGGGGGACTGGTGTATCGGTAACACGGTGGTCTCCAAAACCGCAACGCGAGGTTCGACTCCTCGGTCCCCCGCTTTCAGAACGCCGTAATCCGTCGCTGCATCCAGATTCGCGGGCGGATCTCGCCGCAGCGCCGCGCGCGAGCGATCCTCATACGGCTTGCAGAGAAGGCTTGCAGTCCCGCGTCCGCGCTCGTGTGTGCTAAAGTCCATAAAACAGATCGACAAACAAGCAATTGATCCTGCGCGTGGTCGCGCGAGATGGAGCGAAGATGAAGATCGACGTCCACCAACATCTTTGGACAGAGCCGCTTGTCGAGGCGCTCGAAGCGCGACGAGAGCTGCCGTTCGTGCGAAAAGAGCACGGGCTGACCGTGCTGTTCCTCGCCGGCGAGCGTCCGTATGTGATCGAGTGCGCCGGCGAGGCGCCTGCGCACCGTGCTGCGCTCGTTGAGCAGGACGGTCTCGACGGTGCGCTCGTCTGCCTATCGAGCCCACTCGGCATCGAGTCGCTTCCGCGCGCAGAGGCGCTGGCGGTGCTCGACGCCTATCACGAAGGTGCGCTGGCGCTCGGCGAGCCGTTCGGCGTATGGGGCTCGCTCGCGCTCGATACCCCAGATCCTGCCGACGTGGAGCCTTTGCTCGAGCGTGGCTGCATCGGCGTGTCGCTGCCCGCCGGCGCACTTGCGAGCGTCGACAGTCTGGCGCAGCTGCGCGATGTCCTCTATGCGCTCGAGCAGGCAGGCGCCCCGCTGCTCGTGCATCCTGGTCCCGGTCTCAGCGGCTCGCGTCGCCACCGCCCGGGCAACGCTGAGCCTTCGCTGGCTGACCCGCTCTGGTGGTCGGCGCTCACGCGCTACGTATCTGAGATGCACGCTGCGTGGCTCGCCTTCACGAGTGCCGGTCGCGCTGAGCACCCCCGCTTGCGCGTCGTCTTCTCGATGCTCGCCGGCCTCGCGCCGCTCCATGCTGAGCGGCTCTGCTCACGCGGCGGGCCAGCGACGCTGCGCGAGGATCCGCTGAGCTTCTATGAGACCTCGTCATACGGCCCTGCCGCAGTCGGTCAGCTCGGCGGGATCGTTGGCGCAGAGCAACTGCTCTACGGATCAGATCGACCCGTAGCTGACCCCACAGAGCACGCGATCGCCGATCGACTCGATTGGGACACTGTTGATCTGGCGACTTCGCGTGCCTTCGGTGCACGCGTTGCGGCTCGGCGTGGGCAAGAGAGCGTGGTGCTCGGATGAGTGCTGTCAGCACCACAGCACTTGCGCCTGTGCGCCTGCCTGTCGGACTTGACTCAGTGCCGCGACCGCGTGGCCGCGACCTGAGCGCAGTCGAGCTCGAGGACTTCGTGCGCGAGCTGGCAGATCGGCCAGAACTGTGGATCGATGCCGTTCGCCATGAGCCCAGTCAGCGCGTGTACGAGGAGCTCTGCAGTGACAAGCACCTGACTGCATGGCTGATCTGCTGGATGGAGGATCACGACACTGGCTTCCATGACCACGACGTCTCTGCCGGCGCCGTCGCCGTCGTTGGTGGGCGCGTGCGCGAGGAGCGCTTGGCGATCGGTCGCGAGCCGCGCAGCCGCACGTTCTCGGCGGGCGATGCCTTCCACTTCGCCTCCTCCGACATCCATCGTGTGCGCCACAGTGGCAGCGACCCTGCTGTCACGTTGCACGTCTACTCGCCGCCGCTTGCGCGCATGGGTGCCTACACGATCGATGACGACGGCGTGCTGATGCGCAGCACGCAGGACTCCTCGCAAGAGCTGCGCGCCGACTAGGCGCCTGGCTTGGCGCTCTTGGAGTCTGGCTTGGCGCCTGCGCGCCGCTCGACGCCGCTCGCGCCTGCGATCAGCACAGAGCTGACCATCTCAGGTGCGAACAGGCCGTGCTCAACGACGCCTGGCTGCGCGCTCAGGGCGCCAGCCAGCTTGCGCGGGTCGCCGACATCGCCGAAATAGTCCGCGATCAAGCCACCGTCAGGGCTGACAGGGACGTCGCGCAGTCGCGCGTCGCCGAGCGCGCGCAGCGTAGTCTGCACCGCAAACGGCACCAGTTCGAGCGGAATCGGTGCGTGCAGTCGCTCGACGCACTTCTCCTCGGAGACGATCACGACGAAGCGCCGTGCAGCGGCTGCGACGATCTTCTCGCGTGTGTGTGCTGCGCCGCCGCCCTTGACGAGCCAGCCTCCGCGATCGATCTGATCGGCGCCGTCGATCGCCAGGTCGAGCTCGCCGAGCTCGTCCAGGTCGCTCACCGTCAAGCCCAGTGTCCTTGCCGTCTCCGCCGTCTGCACCGAGGTCGCAGCGCAGCGCAACTCACCAAGAGACGGAGCTCGCTCGCCGAGTGCCTGCAAGAGGTAGGCGACCGTAGAGCCCGTGCCGAGGCCGAGGCGCATGCCGTCGTGCACCTCCTCGGCCGCTGCGCGCGCCGCTGCGCGCTTGTGCTGCGCAATCTGCTCGGCGTCGCTCAGCGACGCCTGCTGCTCTCGCCCAGTCGCACCCGCGGACGCCATGGGGCGGACGTTACAGCGCTCGGATCGCCCGTGAGGCGCAGTCGTTCTGGCGAGTCCGGGCGATGCAGAAGGAAACCCTGGCCGACTCTGCAGTCGAGCTCGCGCGCGAGTGCCAGCTGCCGGTTCGTCTCGATCCCTACTGCGACTGCCGTCAGCCCGGCCTTGTGCGCGAGCGCGATCATCGCCGCCACCATCGCGCGCGTCTCGCGGTCGCGCTCGAAGGACTCGATCAGGCTGCGATCGAGCTTCAGCATGTCGAGCGGCAGCTTGCGTGGAAGCGTGATCGAGGTGTCGCGTGCGCCGAAGCTGTCGAGCGCGATTGCCACGCCCAAGCGGCGCACTTCGCCGAGCGCAGCGCGGGCGCGTTCTGGATCGCGCAGCACCGCCTCCTCGGTCACCTCCAGGCACAGCGCTCGGCCAGGCAGCTGAAAGCGCATCAGCTCCTTGTTCACGCGCGCTGCGAGGTCGAGCTCTGACAGCTCGCGCGCCGAGATGTTGATCGAGATCGGCATCGAAATTCCTCGCCGGCGCCATGAAGCCGCTTGCGCGCACGCCGTGTGCAGCACCCAGTCGCCAATCTGCACGATCAAGTCGCTTTCCTCGGCGCGCGGCAGGAATGTCGCTGGCAGGAGCTCATCGATCGACGACTCGTCCTCGCCGTCTGGCAGCCAGCGCACGAGCGCCTCGCAGCCGATTGCGCGACCGCCGCCGAGCGGCAGGATCGGCTGGTAAGTGAGCACGAGCTCATCGTGCGGCAGGGCCTTCAGCAGCCGTTCCTCGATCTCCAGATGCGCCGTCATCTCCCGACGCAGGCCCTCGTCGAACATCTCTGGCCGCTGGCCACCAGCGCCCTTGGCGCGATACATCGCCACATCGGCCTCGCGCAGCATGCTCTCTGGGTCTGCTTCAGGGTCATGCGTGATCGAGACCCCCACGCTTGCCGGCATCGAGACCTCGACCGAACCGATGTGGAAGGGCTGCTTGAGCGTCTGCACGACGCGCTCAGCCAGCCCGAACGCTTCCTCGTCTGTCTTCATTTCCTCGCCGAGCACGACGAACTCGTCGCCGCCCAAGCGAGCAACCGTGTCGCTGTCGCGCATCATCTCCGCAAGCCTGTCCGCGACCGCGATCAGCAGCCTGTCGCCGACGTCGTGACCGAAGTTGTCGTTGACCGCCTTGAAACGGTCGAGGTCGATGAACAGCAGCGCCACGACTGCGCCGCTGCGATGGATGCGAGACAGCGCTTGGCGCGTGCGGTCCATCAGCAGCAGCCTGTTGGGCAGGTGCGTAAGCGGGTCGCGCAGTGCCTGGCGCTCGAGCCACATGCGATCGGTCACGTCCTTTGCCGCCGCGTACCACGTATCGCCGTCGCATCGCGCGCTCCACAAAAGCCAGCGCCACGAGCCATCACGGTGCCGGTAGCGGTTGGTGAAGTTCTCCAGGTGCGCAGGGCGGTGATTGCCCGCGAGCAGCAGCGCGAGCGTCTGCTCGACGTCGTCTGGATGGATCAGCTCATCGATCGGGTTCGCTTCGAGCTCCTCGCGCGTCCAGCCAAGGACCGCCTCCCAGGCTGGGTTCAGCAGCGTGAAGCGCCCATCGAGCGAGATCGTCGCGAGCAGGTCGCTCGTCATCTCGAACAGTCGCGCGATGCGCGGGTCCTCAGCGGCCAGCCCCGCAGGCGCCGCAAGCGCGAGCGCCGGCGCGCCAGTCGGTGCTGCACCTAGTACCTCGCTGTGGCCGTCGACGGCGTGCGATCGGCCAGCCGCGGGCGCGCCCGCGGCTGCGCTCTGGCTGCCCGCCAGCGGCTCGAGGCGAACGACCTCAGCATGGGTGCTTGAGCTCTGTGAGCGCATTCCTGCCCATCACTTCGACGCCCGCGCGCGCAGGCGAGCGACGGCTAAGCGCAAGTGGACAGATCTACTAGCGAGAACCCCTTGTTCCAGGGGCGAGGGATCCGTTTCAGGTGCCGAGGGGCGCGGTTGCTTCGCCGCTGCTCAAGTCGGTCCGTTCGGCTGCCTGGAGCGGCCGTTGCTCACCACGCAAGAAGCGCCATACCGACAGGCACATGAGGATCGTCACGATCACCGCGCTCGAGACGCAGTACTCGCAGATGTGGTGGATCGAGAACAGCTCGCGATATGTCAGGTAGGCGCTGAAGCCGAAGCCGACGACCGTGAAGGCGACCGTCGCCAGACGCGACCTCTCGCTCTCCGGGACGAGCAATGACCCAAGGATCGCGATGTAGCCGAGCAGGCCGATCAGCGCGACAGGGACGCCGACGAGCGTCGAGTATTTAGAGGTCTGCACGATCTCGCAGCCGCCGCCGTTGGTCCCGCACAGCGGCTTGATGCCTGCATAGTGGATGTACGTCAGGTAGCTCGCCAGCGCCACGCCGAGCACCGTGAGGACGAGCATCGTGATCCTCAACGCACGCGCGCTCATCCCGTGCTCCGCGCTACTTCAGCAGGCCGTTGATCGCCGATTCGAACGAAGACGGTTCTTTCAGCGAGCTGTATTCGAGCTTCGACATTTTCTCGCCAGACTTGCCGACGAGGAACGACGGGGTTCCCGTGAAGCCCGAGTTGTTGGCCGCCTGTGCGTCCGTCGTGATCGCGTTCGTGAACTGGCCGTCGTCGCGGTCGGCCGACCACGTCGCCAGGTTCATGCCTGGCACCTGTTTCGCCAGTTCTTGCAGATACTTCTCGGTCACGTAGCCCGTGTCCTCTTGGCCCTGCTGGTGGTAGAAGAGCTCGATGTAGTCCCAGCCCTTCTCCTGCTTGCCCGCCGCCATCGCCGCGATCTGCTGCGTGCGGAACGTTTCCGGTTCGCGCGTCGCCGTCTCGAGGTTGCGGTATTCGATCTTCAGCTTGC
>FTBE01000066.1_pt1 | contig 80552 bp, 60 predicted proteins | sample 1639291 | NCBI WGS metagenome assembly FTBE01 (sample SAMEA3914864, study PRJEB12502) | metagenome | biome: forest; material: soil | place: USA | collected 2012-03-12 | depth 0.3 m | reverse complement strand
GGCACACCGCCTGCTTGCCGCGCTCGGCGGCCCGGATCAACGCCGGCACGAGCGTCGAGTCATCACTCGTGCGGTACACGGTCTGCTTGATCGCGAGCACGTTCGGGTCCGCCACCGCCTGCTCCACGAAGCGCTCGACAGACGTCGCGAACGAGATGTACGGGTGGTGCACGAGCAGGTCGCCTTCGCGCATCGCTCCAAGCACGTCTGGACGCTCGTCTTCGTGGCGCAGCAGGCGCGGGTGGGTGATCCCGACGAGCGCCTCCTGGCGCAGCTCGCCGTGTCCAGGCAGCTTGACGATCTGCCACAGCGCACCCATGTCGAGCAGGCCGTCGACGGGATAGACCTCCTCGTCATCGACGCCCAGCAGGCCCGAGAGCTCGCTCAGCAGGCGCTCCGAGCAGTCGCCGCCGACCTCGACTCGCACGATCTCGCCGAAGCGCCTGCGCCGCAGCTCGTCCTCGACCGCCTGCAGCAGGTCCGCGGCATCGTCTGAGACCTCGAGGTCCGCGTCGCGCGTGACGCGGAAGACGTTGTAGTCCGCGATCTCCATGCCCGGGAAGAGGGCGTCCAGGTGATGGGCGATCACGTCCTCCAGCGGCACGAGCAACGTTGGGCTCGGCGCGGTCTGCTTCAGCGCAACAAAGCGCGGCAAGATCTCAGTTGGCACCTTCACGCGCGCGAACACCGTCTGGTCGGTGACCGGGTCGCGCACGAGCACCGCGAGGCTCAATGACAGGTTCGAGATGTATGGGAACGGGCGGCCCGGAGCGACCGCCAGGGGCGTCAGCGCGGGAAAGATCTTCTTCTGGAAGTGCGCAGCGAGCTCGGCCCGCTGGTCATCGTCGAGCTCCTCCACGCCGACCAGGCGGATGTCGTTGTCGGTCAGCTCTCCGCGCAGCTCGCCTTCGAAGCAATCTGTCAGGCGTCGTCCGAGCTCGAGCACGCGCTCGCGGATCAGCGCGATCGTCTCAGAGGGCGTGCGTCCGTCCTGGCCAGGATTCTCAACGCCTGCGTCGATCTGGTCGCGCAGCCCGGCGACGCGGACCATGTAGAACTCGTCGAGGTTCGTCGTGTAGATCGCACAGAACTTGACGCGCTCGAGCAACGGCGTGCGCTCGTCCTCGGCCAGCTGCAGCACGCGGTCGTTGAAGTCCAGCCAGGAGAGCTCGCGGTTGATGTACAGCGCTGGGTCTCGCGTGTCGAGCGCCCGCTCGTCCTCGCCCATCGCGGGCTCACTGGTGTCGCGCCGCGGTTCCTCGTGAAGCTCACGCTCACGGAGCATCGCGCTCGGGCGCGCAGCGAGGTCGATGACAGTCGGCTGAGCTGCTTGCTGATCGCGAGGGTCGTCCATGTTCGTTCTCAAGCTACACCTTTGTCCGCGATCGCTCGGCTTCTATGCATCGCTTTCACGTTCCTTTCACAAGCTACGTCGCGATGCCGCAGGCGCTAGGGTGGCCGCAGGTAATGGCTCGTCAGCTATGGGTACTACGTCATGCCGAGGCCGAGCCGCACGGAACGCGCTCGGATTCGGAGCGACGGTTGACGGCGCGCGGTGAGCTGCAGGCGCGCACCGCAGGCGTCGCGCTCGCACGTATGGAGCCCGGTTTCGAGGTGGTTCTGTACAGCCCAAAGGCACGTGCCCGCGCAACCGCTGCGCTCGCTGCCGAGGCGTGGAGCTCCGAGCAGCGCTCATTGCTGCACGAGCACCCGCCGCTCGCTTCGGGCTTTGGCGCTCGTGATGCGCTCGACGCGCTGGCGGAGATCAGTGCCGACGGACGCTTGCTGCTCGTCGGTCACGAGCCCGATCTGTCGGGCGTGATCGCCGATCTCACGGGAGGCCGCATCGACCTCAAGAAGGGTGGCCTTGCGGTAGTGCGCCTAGAGGGCGTCGGAGGTGAGCTCGCGGTCCTGCTGCGGCCCCGCGAGCTCGCTCTGGTCGCTGGTGTCCCAAGCGACGGGCACTGAGGCCGGCACGTCGACCTCGATCGTCTCGACATCGAGCGATTCCGCCGCGAAGCGGTAGCCGATGCCGAAGTGAGTGTGGATGTAGCGCCAACGCGGTGAGGCCTTCTCGAGCTTCTGGCGCAGCTTTCGCACGAACACGTCGACAGAGCGGTCGCCGCGCACCATCGTGTAGCCCCATAGACGCGAGTAGATCTCCTCGCGCTCGAGCACGCGTCCCTCCGCTGCTGCGAGCAGCTCGATCAGCTCGAACTCGCGGCGGGTCAGGTCGAGGCTCTCGCTGTTGACGAAAGCTTGGAAGCGGTCGGAGCGGATCTCCACCTCACCAGCCATCACTGGCTTGGTCTCCGTGCGCCCGTTCGGGCGACGGCGACGGCGCACGACGCTCTGCACGCGCGCGATCACCTCCTCCGGGTGGCAAGGCTTGGTGATCCAGTCATCCGCGCCCAGGCGCAGCCCGCGCACGCGCTGGGCGACGGTCGAGGGGCCAGTGCAGACGACGATGCCGAGATCAGGCAGCGCGCCACAGAGTCGCTCCAGCCACTCCCACGCCTGCGGGCCAAGAACGGCGAGGTCGACGACGAGCGCGCTCAGCCGCATCGCAACGACCGCCTCAGTCGGAACCGGGCTCGCCAGCACACGGTGCTCCCAGCCAAGCCGGTCGAGACGCTTGCTGAGCACCTGGATGAAGCCGCTGTCGCGGTCGAGCACGGCGATGCGCAACGTCGAGGAAGCGCCCCCTGGGCCCGACGGCGCCGCCTCATCCCTGGCGGTGATGCTCTCCGTCATTGGCGCGAAGCATAGGGGACCGTCGAGAGGAGATGCACCCCGTGGGCGAATTGTCACAGGATCTTCACAAACCCTGGCGCTGTTTGCGGACGGTCCGAAACGGGCGCTCGAGAACCGGGCGCTTAAAGGTCTTCAGGCGCTGCGTCTGGCGCCGCATCCGGGCGCTTGTCTGGATGCGACGAGTCCGAGAACTCGCGGAACAGCCCCGTGACGACGAACGCGACCTGCTCGCCGATGTCGACAGCGTTGTCGCCGATCCGCTCGAGCGCGCGGGCGACAAGGATCATGTGCATCGCCCACTCGCGCGTGTCAGGATCCTCACCGACCTCAATCGCGGTGCGGAAGATCTCCCGATTGAGCCGGTTGATTTCGCGGTCCTGGCGCACGAGATCTTCGGCAAGTTCGACGTCTCGTCCGGAGAATGCAGCCTTCGACTGAATCACCTCCGAGCGTGCGAAGGCGCCCATCTTGGCGAGCGCATCGAGCATCTCAGGACGCACCGGAGGCTCATAGCCCGACAGCGGGATCAGCTTGGCGATGTTGACGCATTGGTCGCCCATGCGCTCGATGTGCTTGATCATGTGCAGCAGCGCAGCGACCAGGCGAAGGTCGCCGGCGACGGGCGCCTGCAACGCGAGCAGCGAGAGGATTCCCTGGTGGACCTCCAGATAGCGCCCGTCGACGCGGTCGTCGTCGGCGATCACCATCTGCGCGAGCTCGACGTCCTGGTGACGCAGTGCCTCGAGCACGCGGTCGAGCTGCTCGACGATCAGGTCGAGGCCGCCGAGCGCGTTGACTTCGAGCGAGTGCAGCTGCTCCTGGAAATGGGCGCGGCCCTGCGCCGAGCCGCTGCTCGACGACTCGCCGCTCGCAGCGCTGCTTGCGGCAGTGGCTCCTGTCGACTCGGCGAGCGTTCTGCGCCGCGGTTGGCCGTCAGCCGAACTTGCCGGTGACATATTCCTCCGTGCGCGAATCGTCTGGGTTGGTGAAGATCTTCTGCGTCGGGCCGACCTCGACGAGCTCGCCGCTGAGCATGAACGCGGTGCGATCGGCCACGCGCGCCGCCTGCTGCATGTTGTGAGTGACGATCACGATCGTCACTCGCTTCTTCAACTCGTCGATCAGCTCCTCGATCTTCAGCGTCGCGATCGGGTCGAGCGCCGAGCAGGGCTCGTCCATCAGGATCACCTCCGGCTCCACCGCCAGCGAGCGCGCGATGCACAGGCGCTGCTGCTGACCACCTGAGAGCCCAGCGCCGGGGGCGTCGAGCCGGTCGGCGACCTCGTCCCACAGTCCAGCTCCACGCAGCGCGGCCTCGACCTTCGTGCGCAGGTCGGCTTTGCCGTGCGTGCCGCGTCCGCTGCTGAGGCGCAGCCCGGCGGCGACGTTGTCGAACACGGTCATCGTCGGGAACGGGTTCGGCTTCTGGAAGACCATGCCGATCGCACGACGCACCGCGACCACATCGACGTTGGGGTCATACACGTCCATCTCGTCGAGCAGCACGCGGCCCTCGGCGTGCGCGCCGGGGATCTCCTCGTGCATCCGGTTGATGCAGCGGACCATCGTCGACTTGCCGCATCCCGAAGGCCCGATGATCGCGGTCACCTCGTTGGCGTTGAAGTCGAGGTTGATGCCTTTTACCTGCTCCGCCTCGCCGTAGAAGGCACGCAGATCTTCGAGCCTGACGCTGAGGCCCTGCTTCGTCACCGTCGTCGCGGACGTCGTCGCGCCCTCGTCCTGACCAGCCGTCGCAGGAGATCCCAGCGAGGTCTGCGGGGCGATTCGGTCACGCTCTTGCTCGGTGTGGCTCTCAGGCTCCACGATTGCGTCCTGCACGTTAGCTGTCTGGGATGGTGTTCCGTCGGGGCTCATGCGAGGCGACTCCTTCGCGCGACGAGGCGGGCAATCAGGTTGAGCAGCAGAATCATCGCTACCAGCGTCAGCGCGGCGCCCCAGGCACGGTTTACCACGGCTGTCGTGGGCGAGGTGACGTCGTTGTAGATCTGCACCGGCAACGAGTTCATGAACTGGCCGAGGTTGAAGTTCGTGTTGCGCGTCGCCGCTGCTGTGAACAGCAATGGCGCCGTCTCGCCGGCGGCGCGCGCGATCGCCAGCAGGATGCCCGTGACCATGCCAGGCAGCGCCGTCGGCAGCACGATGCTGAAGATCACCTTCCAGCGCGGCGCGCCGAGCGCCAGCGCCGACTCGCGCAGGGCGCCAGGGATCAGCAGCAGGATCACCTCGGCCGAGCGAATCACGACCGGCAGCATCAACAGCGACAGCGCGAGCGATCCCTTGTAGCCGGCGTATGAGCTGCCCGTTCCGACGATCAGCACGATGTAGACGAACAGGCCGAAGACGATCGAAGGGACGCCCGTCAGCACGTCGACGAAGAAGCGCACGAGCTGCGCGAACCAGCTCTGGCGGCCGTACTCGACGAGCCACACAGCGACGCCGACGCCGATCGGGATCGCGATCGCCGAGGCCAGCGCGACGATCTCGATCGTGCCGAGGATCGCGCTCTTGATGCCGCCGATGCTCGACGTTTTGAAGAACGTGTTGCCCGTCGGGTCGGTGCTGAAGAAGTCCCAGCTCCACGAGCCGAGCCCCTTGCTGAGCAGGTAGTAGATGACGAGCACGAGCGGTATCAGCGCGATCACCGTGCCCGCCGTGATCAGCCCCCGTGCGAAGCGATCCTTGCGCCGCCGCGCCGGGCTGACCGAGAAGCGCGCGAGCAGTTGCCCGTCGGCCTGCGGGCCGCCCGTGGGGCCTTGTGCGCTCATGCGCCCGCCGCCGCTCCTGCGACCGGCGGGGCTCCGCTCGCAGCTAGCCCCGATCCAGTTGACGGTGACTTGCCAGTGCGCGCTGCGCGACTGACGAGCAGCCTGGCAGCAATGTTGACGAGCAGCGTCAGCACGAACAGCACGAGGCCTGCCGCGAACAGCGCTGAGCGGTGCAAGCCCTGCGCCTCGCCGAACTCGTTCGCGATCACCGCCGCCAAGCTGTAGCCCTGGCCGAAGAGGTGTTTGCCCAGCTGTGGCGCGTCGCCGATCACGATCGTCACCGCGATCGTCTCGCCGATCGCGCGGCCGAGGCCGAGCATCGCGCCGCCGACGATCCCCGAACGGCAGTACGGCAGCACCGCCGTGCGGATCATCTCCCAGCGCGTCGCGCCGAGGCCGAGCGCGGCCTCCTTGTGGTCGGCCGGCACCGTCGCCATCACCTCGCGGCTGATCGCCGAGACGATCGGCAGGATCATGATCGCGAGGATCAGACCGGCGACGAAGTAGTTGGGGATCGTCACCGTGCCGCCGCCGATGAACGGGATGAACGACAGGCGGTCGGCCACCCACTGCTCCGCGCCCTGCAGCTTGGGAGCGAGGAAGAAGATGCCCCACAGCCCGTAGACGACCGACGGCACAGCTGCGAGCAGCTCGACGAGGATCGTCAGCGCGCTGCGCAGTCGCAGCGGGCACAGCTCGTTGGCGTAGATCGCTGTGGCGACAGCGATCGGGACACCGATCAGCAGGGCTAGACCGGACGTGATCAGCGTGCCGAGCACCAGCGGCAGCGCGCCGAATTTTTCGCCGCTCACGTCCCAGTCGTTGTCGAACGTGAAGCCGAACACCCCAGCGTGGGCGAAAGCGGGGCGCGACTCGCCGACGAGCCGCACGAAGAAGTAGACGATCAGCGCCAGGATCAGCCCTGCAAGGGCAGTCAGCCCGTACTTGAGCGCGCGATCGGGAAGCCGCGCAAGCGGCGACCGCGCGAGAATCGAGCGGTCGCCGCTTGGCATCACTGCTGTGCTCATGACCCGTTGTCTATCGGATTCAGGGTCGCTGTGGCTCGCTCAGCCTTCGATCGGCGAGCCGTTGCACTCGAGGCCCTTCGCCGCTTCCTTGGACTTCGCCAGGATCGCGGCCGGCAGGCCTGCGTAATCAGCTTGGGAGAGAATTCCCTGGCCTTCGTTGAGGCCGTAGTTGATGAACTTGACGACGCCCTTGGCGGCGCTTTCCCCGCCCGGGACGCCCGCCTTGCAGAGGTCCTTGTTGACGACGATGAACGTCTGCGAGGTGATCGGGTAGGCGCCCGAACCCGTCGGGTTCGAGATTTTGATGCCGAGGTTAGCTGGCACCTTCACGCCTTCTGCCGCAGCTGTCGTCGATTCGAGGCTCGGCGAGATGAACTTGCCTGCCGCGTTCTTGACTGCCGCGTAGGTGAATTTGTGCTGCAGCGCGTATGCCTGCTCGACGTAGCCGACTGCGCCGGCCGTCTGCTGGACTGCGCCTGCGACACCTGCGTTGCCCTTCGCGCCGGTGCCTGTCGGCCACTGCACGTCCTTGCCTTCGCCGACCTTGCTCTTGAATTCAGGGTCGACCGATGCGAGGAATGCGGTGAAGCCAGAGGTCGTGCCCGAGGAGTCCGAGCGGTGGATCACCGTGATCGCCGTGCTCGGCAGCGAGACGCCCGGGTTGAGCGCCTTGATCTCGGCGTCGTCCCACGTCTTGACCTTGCCCAGGTAGATGTCGGCGATCGTCTTGCCGTCGAGCTTCAGGCCGGTCTGCACGCCAGGGAGGTTGTAGGAGACCGTGATCGCGCCGAGGAACATCGGGATCTGCACGGCAGGGCTGCCGTTCTTGGCGATTGCCGCTTCGTCTTCAGGCTTCAGCGGCGGGTCTGAGGCGCCGAAGTCGACGGTCTTGGACTCGAGCGACGTGATCCCCGCGCCTGAGCCGACGGCCTGGTAGTTGACGGTCAGACCGGACTGCGACGAGGCCCACTGTTCGTAGACGGGCGCAGCGAACGTCGATCCTGCACCCGAGATCGTCCCGGAGGCGCTGCTCGAAGATGTTGAGCTGGAGGACGAGCTGCTTGATGAGCTCGAGCTGCTGCCACAGGCCGCTAGGCCGAGTGTTAGCAACGCCACGCTCGCGAGCGCGCCAATCTTGTGCTTGATCACTACGTCTCCTCTGGCTGGATTACGTGGATTTTTCTGTGGCGAGGGAGAATGCAAACCCCGCCTGTCTTACTGCCCGCAGTCTCTTAACCGCTTGTTGCCGCCGTGTGAACATTTCGTGAAGGATGTTCATCGCCATCCTGCGGCTCGACAGCGTGCACGAGTGCTGGAGGCGCCGAATCTCGCGTCGAGGGCTGGGGTTGAAAGCGGTAACCGAAGCCAGGATGTGTGTGGATGAAGCGACGATCGGGCATCGCCGCTTCGAGCTTGCCGCGCAGCTTGCTCACGTACACGTCGACGGAGCGGTCGCCGTGGCGCAGCTCGCCGCCCCAGACCGTCGCGTACAGTTCGTCACGAGTGGCGATCGCGCCTAGCCTGCGGGCCATCGCGACGAGCAGCTCGAACTCGCGCACCGACAGACGCACGACGCGACCACTTGCCAGCACGAGACCGTCGCGCAGCCTGATCTCGAGCTCGCCGGCATACAAGGTGTCCTCGCTCTCCGGAAGGCTCGCCACGTTTGCGAGCCTCTCACGCGCGCGTGCATGTCGAGGTTGCAAACTCGTAATCGCGCCGTGAAAAATTCGTGAAAAGAACGCGCAGCGGGCCTATCGAGGCCCGTGGCTCAATATCCTCGCGCGATGGCTCTGTTCAGTCGCCCAGTCGATCCCGCGCTGATGTCCCTCGTCGAGGAGGCTGGGCGCAACGTGCAGCGCTCCGGCCTGCTCCTGCACGACCTCCTTGTCGACTACCCCGAGCACGCGACGCTCGCGCAAGACCTGAAGGTGTGCGAGCAGGAAGGCGATCGGATAACCCACGACATCATCCATCGCCTGGCCGGTGGACGCGTACGTGCTCCGTTCGACGCTGGCGATGGCTATGCGTTGGCGACAGCGCTTGACGACATCGTCGACCACTCCGAGAACGTCGCCGCCCAGCTTGGCCTGTACGCGGTCGAGGCGCCGATGGAGCAGGCAGTCGAGTTCACCGACGTGCTCGTCGGCGCCGGCGAGCAGATCGCCCAGGCCTTGCGCTGTCTGCGCAACGGCGCCGAGCTCGGTCCGCACCTCGTCGAGATCCATCGTCTGGAGAACGAGGGGGACAGGCTCCAGCGCGACGGCGTCGCCTCACTGTTCGCGGGCGGCATCGACCCGATGGTCGTGATCCGCTGGAAGGACATCTTCGAGTCGCTCGAGGCCGCCGTCGACGCATGTGAGACCGTCGCTCACGTGCTCGAGGGGATCACGCTGAAGCAGCGTGGCAGGCGGCGCTGAAGCAGGGCTGAGGCGGCGGGCGCAGGGGTGAGATACGCGCCGGCGCGGTAGCGCCCAAGGCGCGAACGCCACAACTGCCAGCAGGACAGCAGCAAACACGCCGTACAGCGGTCGTCTCCACATTTCCATTGCATATTGTTCACCAAAAACATTTGCAAAGTGCACATTGCTGTGCAACACTCATCCTCCTATCAGGTCTTTGTAGATCGGAGTTATGAGGTATGGACAACTTTCACTTTGGTCGGCGCGGGGGCGCCGGCGGCGAGAAGCGGCGCAAGCTTCGCTCACGCCGAACCAGTTAGATGCCGGATGCATCAGCCGGTGCGGCGAGTCTCGCGCTCGCCGATCCGATCGAGCAGCCGTTGCGGGTTGCGATCATGGACAGCGACTCGGGCTTTCTGCTCGTGCTCTCCAAGCGCCTCGAGCGGCTCGATTGGCAGCATCGCATGCTCGCCTTTACGCTCTCCACGAAGCGGCTCGCTGCGCTCGAGCTCGACGTGCTGATCGTCGACCTCGAGAGCCTTGGCGTTGGGCGCTGGAAATGGCTCGAGCGCCTCTGCACGGCTGAGCCGGAGTTCGGCATCGTCATCTGCACAGGAACCTCGACCGTCGCCGAGCGTGTTCGCGCATTGCGCCTCGGCGCTGACGATTGGTTGAGCAAGCCCTGCCACCCCGAGGAGCTGATTGCGCGCGTCGAGTCGGTTGGCGCGTGCAGGCGCGTGCCTGAGCCACGCAGCATGGAGCCAGTGATGATCGGCGAGGTCGAAATTCGCTTCGACCAGTACCAGGCGTTCGTCGACGGTGAGAGCACCAAGCTGACGCGGCGCGAGTTTCAGTTGATCGAACTGCTATCGGAAGCACGCGGAGAGGTGCTCGATCGTGAGCTGATCTACGAGCGGCTGTGGGGTTACGAGATGGCGCGCAACGATCGCTCGGTCGATGTCTTCGTGCACAAGCTGCGTCGCAAGCTCAAGGATGCTTCGCCCGAGTGGAGCTATATCCAGACTGAGTTTCGCATCGGCTATCGACTGGTCGCAGCGCCCGAGCGCAAGCCGGTGGCCCCCGTCGAGCTACCTGTTGCCGACCGGCGCGAGCGCGAGGCCGATGTGCCTTTGGCCGCTTAGCTGGAGGCCTGTCGACGCGGCTCGCGGGGCGTCGCTTGCTCAGCCCAACGCGGTCGGCTGCGGGCTGAGCTCGAGCTTCGCCTTGCCAGGCGTGCCGACGAAGAACACTTCAAACGGCGTTGCTGCCCCCGCTTCGAGTGAGGCGAGCACTGCGCGGCCGGCGGCGACCACATGCCCACCTTCCCGGGCGACGGCGTCGATCACGAGTTCAGGCTGGTCGGTCGCGGAGGTGTTGTGCACCGTTCCTTCGAGTGTCGAGGATGCCCCCGCTTCGCTGATCAAGTGCGTGTCGGCGATCGTCAGCTGTGGAAGCGCGCCGCTCGCCGGTGAGCCTTCGCCAACGCGTACCCCGACGGATGAGGCTGTGGGGGCTTGGATCTGATCGTCGATCCAGACAATTTTCCCGTGCGCGGGTACGAGTGCGATCGAGGTCAGCGTCTTCGCCAGTCCCGGTGTGCCGTTGCTGTAGACGGTCGCACCGTGCGCGTCCTTCAGTGTGAGCGAGATCGGCACCTCACTCAGTGCCTGCGGTGAGGAACTGTGCAACGTCACGACCGCCGCTGAGCCTTCCTTGCCGTGGACCAGAGCGGTTTCCAGCACCTTCACCACCGTGCTTTCCCGCGTGATCGTCAGGCCTTGCTGCTTTGCCAGCGTCTGACGCTTGGCCGCCCGTTCGAGCCTGGCGCTCTTTTCGGCCGTCGTCTCACAGCCGCTGCAGAGCAGCGCGAGCGCTGTCAGCAGGAGCATCGTTACGGCGATCGTCAGAGCCCGTGCCTGTCCGGCCTGCGGTGAGCGCTCGCGCGCGCGTGTAAGCACCGCTCAGGCTCACCCAAACGCGCCGCTGATGTAGTCGCGCGTGCGCTGCATCCTCGGGCGCTCGAAGATCTGCTCGCTCGAGCCGTACTCGATGAGCTCGCCGAGGTGCATGAACGCGACGTGATCTGCCACGCGTCGAGCCTGTTGCAGGTTGTGCGTGACGATTACCACCGCCACGCTCTCACGCAAGCCGACGATCAACTCCTCGATCGTCGCCGTCGAGATCGGGTCGAGCGCCGAGCAGGGCTCGTCGAGCAGCAGTACCTCTGGCTTCGCAGCGAGTGCCCGCGCTATGCACAGGCGCTGCTGCTGCCCGCCCGACAGGCGCAGCGCCGGCCTGTTGAGGTCTTCTGCAACCTCGTCGTAGAGGCCCGCCCGCGTGAGCGCCTCAGCTGCCGTCTGCTCGAGCTCGGCTGTGCGTCGCCGCCGTCTGCGCCCGTGCTTCGGGTGCTCGGTCAACGCATAGGCGACGTTGTCGAGAATGCTCATCGGAAACGGATTGGGCTGCTGGAAGACCATCGAGACACGACGGCGCAGCTGGTTGACCTCGAGCTCGTGGATCTCCTCGTCGTCGAGTGTGATGCGCCCAGCGCGTGCAGCGCCAGCTGTCACCTCGGTCAAGCGATTGAGTGAGCGCAGCAGCGTTGTCTTGCCCGAGCCAGAGGCGCCGATCAGCGCCAGCACCTCGCCCTGGCGCACGGGCAGGCTAACGTCGCGCACGACCCAGCGATCGCCGTATGCGAGCCACACCGATTCGACGCGCATTCGCTCGCGCACATCGATCAGCGGCACGCGTGGGGACGGGGCGCTCACAGCTCCCGGTGCGGTCACGGTCGCTGTCGTGCCGTCGGTCGTCCCGAGCGGGGGGGAGGCGACGTGCGGTTCGCGCTCGACGACGATCCGGCGTACTGGAGGGGGCATCATCGGATCCACCAGATTCTCCTTGCCATCGTCGCCATTCGCCTCGCGAAGCCGGCACGGTCTTGTGGCACGGTGCCGTCGGTCAGATGCGTCACTACGGCGTTCAGCAGCAGCACGATCATCAACAGCACGAACGCCGCTGCGTAGGCCTTCTGCGGTGCGCCGCCTTCGCCTGCGGGTGAGTTCGTGTAGACGTAGCTCGTCAGCGTCGAGCCCGTCCCCCGCAGGTTGCCGATGATCGGCACGTTGCCCACCGCCTCATTTTTCAATGTCACGCCGATCAGAATCGTGACGATCGCCGTGTCGCCGATGATCCTGCCCATGCCGAGCACGATGCCACTGGCAAGGTTCGGCTTGATCGCGGGCAGCAGCACGTGTCGAATCGCGCTCGCGCGCGTCTTACCCAGCGCATAAGCGGCCTCACGCATGTGGTCGGGAACCTGGGCGAGACCCTCGCGCACCGAGCCGACGATCAGTGGCAGTGCGAGCACCGCCATGATCACACCGGCCGCGAAGAACGAACGCCCATAGACGGCGCCGTTGGCCGCTCGCTGGGAGAGGAAGCCGAGGAAGCCCTGCGAGAAGACGAGCAGTCCGAAGATCGCCAGCACCACGCTCGGTACGCCGCCGATCATCTCGATCGCCGACTCCACCGCGCGCGCCAGTGCGCGCGGTCGTGCGTACTCCGAGAGCCACGCGGCAATTGCGATCCCGACTGGAGCTGCGATTGCGATGCCGAGAACGGTGAGAATGAACGTGCCCACGATCGGGTCGAAGAAGCCACCTGCTTCGTTCTGGTGCACCGCCGGCGCCGGCGACTGCACGAGCAGGCTCGGTTTCAGATAGGAGACGCCCTTGACGAACATGAACAGGACGATCGCCAGTGCGATCGCGCACAGCGCGAGTCCCGTCGCCCAGCACAGCCAGTAGCCGATCCTGTCGATCAGCGGCCACGAGCTCGTGCTCTGCCGGCCGGGCTTGATCGCCATCAGTCCCGGCGGCGGTGAGAGCGGCGGCGATGCGAGTGGCTCAGCCGACATCAGGCACGGATCCCGTAGCGTTTGAGCGGCTGCTTGGCTGCCCACCCAGCGAACGACAGCATCGCCGCCGACACGAGCAGCACCGCAGCCATCGCGTAGACCGTGTGTGCGAGCACCGGGATCGTCAAGCCTTCGGAGTTCTGCACGATCGTCGCCGCGAGTGGGCGCACCGGCTCGAACAGGAACGTGATCCCATCCAATGGATTGGCCGCGAAGCCACGGCTGCCAGAGACCATCGAAAGCATGATTGCCTCGCCGAGTGCGCGCGCCGTGGCGAGCACGGTAGCCGCGACGATCGCCGGACGGGCCGTGCGTAGTGAGACGCGAATGATCGTGCGCCAGCGGTTGACGCCGAGGGCGACCGATCCCTCGTGCCACGATTTCGGCACGCTCGCCAGGGCGGCGGCGATCAGCGCGACCATGATCGGCGTGATCATCACCGAGAGGATCACGATCGCCGTAGCGAGATCCGCTCCGTTCAGCTGCACGACGTAGCCGACCGAGGCCTTGCGCGCGTTGCTGATCAGGTGGTTGTTGACGTATGGGGCGATCGCGAGGATGCCAATCAGCCCATAGACGACCGACGGCACGGCGGCGAGCAGCCTGATCACCGGGTCCAGCGTGCGTCGCATCGGTGCAGGCGCGAACTCGGTCAGGAAGATCGCCGCAAGCGTCGAGACGACCAGCGCGATCACGACGGCGAGGATCGTCGTCACCAGCGTTCCCCACAGCAGCGACCAAGCGCGGAAGTAGTACAGCGAATGACCCGGCAGCGGCGTGGCCTGCTCCATCGCGCGGATCTGTTCGTCGACGTCGCCGCCCGGAGTGAACCAGCTGAGGCCATTGTGTGAGAACGATGGCCAAGCCTTGAGGAAGACCGTCACGACCATCGCGCCAATCAGTACGAGCAAGGTCGCCGCCAACGCGCCGAGCGTGCGCTCGACGCGTTGGTCGGTCTTCACCGTTCCCGTTGAAGTCCGCCGGCGTCTGTAGTTGAAGGCGCCTGCGGGCACTGGGTTCAGTGGATGGCGATCCAGTTACTGCTCACGATTGAGCGAACTGGCTTGTTGCCCGACTTTGTGACCCACGAAATGAACTTCGACGCTTCGCCTTTGGGTGCGCCCTTCGTGACGAACCAGAAGTTACGCACGCCGAGGTACTGGCCAGACTTGGCGTTGTTCAGTGTGCAAGGGATCCCCTGGTAGCCGACGTTGTTCGTGCCCGTCGAGAAGTCGAGCGAGACGAAGCCGATCGCCTGCTTGTCGCCGGTGACCGCGCTTGCCTCGGTTCCCTCGGAGTTCTCTGGGGTCGCGCTCGGTGAGATCTTCAGGCTTTCGCCGAGGAAGATGTTCTGGAAGGCGTCCTGCGTACCCGAGGCGCCGTCACGGTCGAACAGGTCGATCGGGCCGCTGACCTGTGCACCCGGGACCTGGCTCCAGTCGCGAATCGCGCCGGTGAAGATGCCAGTGACCGTCTGCTGGGACATGTTGGCGATCTTGTTCGACGGATTCGTGATCACGCAGACGCCGTCGCGTGCGACCTTCGTGAAGACGAGTCCTTTCGGGTCGACCCCAGGGATCGGGTCGCGCGAGGCGTCGCCGATGTCGACTTTGCCGCTCGCCGCGTCGGAGATCCCGATCGCGGTCTGTCCGCCGCCGACTTTCGGCGCGGCCTTCTTCGTCGCCTTGTGGTAGGCGGTGGCCAGTTTCTGCACGAGCGGGAGCATCGAGGTGGAGCCGTCGATGATCACCGTCTTGGCGACAGCGCCCGCCGGCACGACAAGTGCGACCGCGAGCGTCAGTGAAAGGATCAAGGTGCGATGAGCGCGCAAGATGTGTGTCTCCTTTGAAGTGGACGTTGGTTGGCCCTCAGCAGAGGCCCGTTGGGGGGCGGAAACAGCTCGAGGCACTGATCGATTCGGTGAAGGCCAGGGCGTCGCCCGAGCGCAAGAGTGTCGTTCTCAGATTGATGTTGTGTGTCGTTTTTGTGAACGCCTCGTTCACGTCTGGCGTATGTGTGATGTGAGCATTTTGTATTCAATTTGTTAACAGCGGCCGGACGAAGCTTCGTCCTTGTGTCGTTTTTGTGAACGCCATTGCTTTTCGTTGTGGGGCGTGTGACCCTGCGGCGAATCGGACGGGGGCAAGCGCCTGCCTGGGTCCCTACGAAAGCCCTCGCGCAGCCTCCACCGCACTTTTATGACCGACGAGACAACCCCACCCGAGGGCCCGCAGCCCGCGATGCCACCGACGCCTTCGGGCAACGGTGCCTCGAGCAACGGCACGACTCGGGCTGGGCGCACAGCCGTGCGCTCCGGGCTTGCGAACCGCCGCAATCCTGTGCTCGTCAAGGTGGTCGAGTTCGCGCAGACCGCTCAGCGGATCGCGTTCCGCGACCCGCTGGCGCTGTTCCTGCTGATCGCCTCGATCATCCTGGCGGTCGCTTTCGCCACGCTGCTCGGGCAGATCAAGCCCGGCAGCAAGGGCACGCAGGTCGCAATCAGCGCGGTGCAGAACATGGCGAAGCAGAAAGAAATCGCCAGCGCCACGCTGCTCGACCACGACAGTCGCGTCGAGGTCAAGACGACTGGCACGAAGACCGTGCTCGTGCCGAAGGCCGGCAAGACGAAAGGCAAAAAGAACGGCGGCACCGAAGCGGTCACGACGCCCGTCGGGCCCCCACAGCAGCTGTGGGCCGCGTACCCCGGCTCGGGCGCGCAGACAGAGCAGATCGCTGACGAACTGAGGGCTGGGGGCGCCGAAGTTCGCATCGATCAGCAGTCGGGCAAGCCGACGAAGGCGATCGTCGTGCAGTTCCTCATCCCAATCCTCTTGCTCGTCTGCCTGTTCTCGCTGTTCATGCGCTTCGGCGGCGAGGGTGCCGCAGGCGGGATCGCAGGCTTCTCCGAGTTCACCGGCAAGGGCCGCAAGAAAGGCAAGGGCCGCAGCGAAGCGATCACTTTCGACGACGTCGCTGGAGCCGGAGAGGCACTGGCCGAGCTCAAGGAGATCCGCGACTATCTCGCCGACCCGACCAAGTACCTCGCCGTCGGTGCTGCCGCGCCGAAGGGCGTGCTGCTCGTCGGCCCTCCAGGCACAGGCAAGACGCTGCTGGCCAAGTCGGTCGCCGGAGAAGCAGATGCGACGTTCTTCTCGATCTCTGGCTCAGACTTCGTCGAGTCGCTCGTCGGCGTTGGCGCCGCTCGCGTGCGCGATCTGTTCCGCAAGGCGCGCAAAGCCGCTCCCGCGATCATCTTCATCGACGAGCTCGATGCCGCGGGTCGCAAGCGCGGCGCCGGCATCGGTCAGGGCAACGATGAGCGCGAGCAGACGCTCAACCAGATCCTCGTCGAGATGGACGGCTTCGCCGGTGACGGTGGGCTCGTCGTGATGGGTGCCACCAACCGTCCCGACATCCTCGACCCCGCGCTGCTGCGTCCTGGGCGCTTCGACCGCCAGATCGTCGTCGACGTGCCCGATGTGCACGGTCGTCTGGAAATCCTGCGCCTGCACGGCGGCAAGCGTCCGCTGGCTGCCGGTGCCTCGCTCGAGGAGGTCGCGCGTCAAACGCCAGGCTTCAGCGGCGCTGAGCTCGCCAACGTGATCAACGAGGCTGCGCTGCTCAGCGTGCGCGACGGCAACGCGCAGATCGATCAGCACACGCTCGAGGAGGCGATCGACCGCGTTGTCGCTGGACCTGCCAAGAAGCACATCCTCACCGAGGAGGAGCGCTGGCTGATCTCGATCCACGAGGCTTCGCATGCCGTCGTCACCGAGGCGCTCGGCCATACCTCCTCGACGCGAAAGCTTTCGATCGTCGCGCGCGGACGCCAGTTGGGCACGGCCGCGCACATGCTCTCCGATCGCGATCAGACGATCATGGGCGAGCCCGATCTGCAAAGTCAGCTGATCGTGATCACGGCTGGCCTGGCAGGGGAGCGGATCGCCTTTGGGCACACCTCGACGAGCATCAACGACGACCTGCACGCGGCCACTGCGCTCGCGCGCAGCATGGTCACGTCGTTCGGCATGTCCGAGGCGCTGGGACTTGTCACGATCGGCGAGAAGAGCGGCGAGGTCTTCCTCGGCGCCTCGCTGCAGGATCTCGGCTCAGTCGGGCCGGAGACGCTCAACCTGATCGATAACGAGATCGAGCGGTTGGTCGGCGACGCCGAGGCGCGCGCCGCGAGCGTTCTCGACCGCAACTGGAGCACGGTCGAGGAGACGGCTTCGGCGCTGATGGAGCACGAGACGCTATCGGGCGTCGCGCTCGACGCGGTGCTCTCGACGGTGCACGAGACAAACCTGGAAGAGCTGCGCAACGTTCGCCGTGCAGCGCCGCCACGCTTCACGACACGCGACAAGGACGTAACGTGAGCCGGCGCGGCCCGGTGTTCCGCGCTCGCAAACCGCGCAGGATCTCCTCGCCCTCGCCGGCGCTCGTCATCGCCCTGGTCGCGCTTGTCTTCTCGACCACCGGACTGGCCGACGCTGCGCGCCGCGCCGTCGTCAGCGCGGTCTCTGGTCACACGGTCAGCGCAAAGCCCCACGCTGGTGGCATCCTGCTGCTCGGCAAGAACCGCAAGTTCCCCGCCTCGGCGATCCCGACCGTGCAGAACTCAAACCGGATCGGCGGCAAAACGGCGGCGCAGCTGACTGGCACTTGCCCCCCGGCATCGGTCGATCTCGGCACGTGGTGCCTGGAGAGCGCGCCATACCCGCTCACCAACAAGCAGATCGGCCAGAACAACTACATCTTTGCCAGCAAAGCGTGTGAGGCGGAAGGCGGCTGGCTGCCCAGCGCCTCTGAACTGCTCGGCGCTGCCGCCCGGGTGCGTCTGGAGTCGACGATCCACGACAACCCCGACACTGCGACCGTGCCGCTCGATCCGAGCCGCGGGCTGCTTGATCAGCGCGAGATGAGCTCGACGCTGATCACGACCACGGCCGGTTCTGCCGCGGCGGGCTCAGAGGGCGTCAGCGAAGGCTCGACCGGCAATCCGCGCCAGGGGCAGGCAAACCCAGTGCCCCTGCCCGCCAACCCGCTGCCGCAGACGTTGCAGTACGTAACCGTCTACAGCAACGGGCAGAAGGGTGGCTTTGCCGGCTCCGAGCCGGTTGCCCAGCCCGAGAACTTCCGCTGCGGCTACAACAAGTCGCCGGGCGCGCTGAACAAACCCGAAACCTGATGGGCGACCCGTGAGGGCCGTGAACGTCTCGACTCCTCACAGCCAGCCGGTACTGCGGCGTAGCTCGTTGCCGCTGCTCGCGCTGGCGCTGGGTCTCGCGTTGGCTGCGCTCACGCTGCTTGCGTCGGCTCGCGAGGCCGACGCTGTGATCCTGCCTGCGAGCACGATCGACGGCCCCAGTGAGGACATCGTCGGTTTCGGCGGCATCGCGATGGCCGAAGACGGAACCGGCGGGGTCGTCTATCTCAAGCGCGTGGGCGGCGTCGCTCATGTGTTCGTCGCCCGCTACGCCGAAGGCCACTGGTTCCCGCCTGTGCGGGTCGACACCTCCCAGTCCTTCGCCGCAAGTTGGCCGCGGATCGGCGCCGCCAACGGTGGCGAGCTCGTGGTCGTGTGGGCGACGCCGTTCGCCACTCAGGGCGGGCATCCGGTCGACGAGCTGCTGAGCTCGACGCTTGGACCTGGCGCCTCGCTGTTTGGCTCACCGATGATCGTCGACCCAGACATCGGCCAGGGCACCGGCGCCAGTCCTGCGCTGGCGATGAGCTCGACCGGCCAAGCCGACGTTGTCTATCGCGTCGTCAAGAGCGAAGAAGGGCAGAGCACGAACGTGCCGCTGCTGCGGCCCGGCGATGTCGTCGAGGATGTGCGCCTCGCGCATTTCGACGGCGAACAGTGGTCGGGGCTGGGCGCGATCAATCGTGACCCTGGCGTCTCGATGCGTCCACCCACTGAAGCCAACGCACCGCAGCTCGCGATCGGCCCGACCGGCAACGCTATCGTCGTCTGGCAGGAGCCAGACATCAACGGCGTCGCGCGCATCTGGGCGCGACGACTGTTCGGACAGTCGCTCGACTACGTGCTGCCGGTCAGCGCGCCCAGTCTCGGCAGCACTCCGATCGAACAGGATGCCGACGCTCCTGCGGTCTCGATCTCGCGCCTCGGACAGGCGGAGGTCGCCTACCGGCAGGTCGCCGGGCCAGGATCGCCGCTGCCAGGGCCGCGCATCTTCCTGAACACGTTGCCCGATGGCGAATCAGCCGACGGTTCGGAGTTCGCCGGCGCAAGCATCGTTGACTCAGCCGTCCCTGGCGGTGCCGCGGCGACCGTCGGCCCGCCGAGTGTCGACACTGACGAAAAGCAGAACTTGAGGCTGCTCTACGACGCGAACGGCACACCGCGCGTGATCGAGGGCACCAATCGCGGCTTGGTCGCTGCGCTGTCGCTCGGGCCGCCGTTCGCCGGCTCCGAACCCTTCTCTGCGAGCGTGATGAACCAGGCGGGCGGTGGTATCTCGGCTTGGCCGAGCGTTGAGGAAAAAGGACGCCCAGTTGTCGCGATTCGCGAGGACTTCCCCGAAGGCGGCGTGCAGACCGGTCAGGTCAGCGGCGGCGCAGGCGGCACGGTCGGCGAACTTGCGATCGGTCGCTCAGGCCTCGGTGACGGCCTCGTGGCTTTCCGCCAGGGCCCATTCGGCGACGCCGCGATCGTCGCAGCGCAGGTCACGGCTCCACCCGTGCGGTTCGTCGTGACAGTGCCCAAAAAATGGATCAAGCCTTCGCAGGCAGCGATTGCTTGGCTGCCCGCTGAAAGCGCGAACGGGCCGCTGAAGTACACGGTCGTGCTCGACGGGCACCGCGTGCCGACGCCGAGCGGAGCGCTGGCCTTGCATCTGGATACGCGCGGCCTCGCCAACGGCACCCACAAAGTGCAGGTGCTCGCGACCGACATCTTCGGCCAGTCGACGCTGAGCGCGACTTCTCCGCTGAAAGTGGACGGTGGCTCGCCGGACGTGAAGATTGTGCGCACCGGCGGCGGGCATGCGGTCAGCGTGCAGCTCAGCGATCCCAACTCGGGTCTCGCGCCGAAGACGATCAAGGTCAGCTTCGGTGATGGTGCGCGTGCCGCCAAGCGCAAGTCGAACTCTCACCACTATGCCCGCGCGGGCGTCTATCAGGTCGTCGTGACCGTCAGCGACAAGCTTGGCAACAAAACGACGGTTCGCAAGCTGGTGAGCATCCGATGATCAGCCGCCGATTTTCGCGTGCTCTCCTCGCGCCGCTGGCGGCGCTCGTGCTGGCATTGGTCCCAGCGCTCGCCCGTGCCGACGTGTTCGAACCGATCTCGCTGGCGTCCGTAAGTGCGATCCCCGGCTTCGCCGGTAATCAGCAGGCTGACTTCGCGCACGACGCTGCGATCTCCGCCAACGGACGTTATGTCGCCTTCGACGGATCCTTCGGCGGCCTGAAGGGCGTGTGGCGGCGCGATCTGCTGACCGGTGCCGTCGTCCCTGTCGCGACTCAGAACGACTTCGAACCCGCGATCAGTGCGCCCGATGCCGAGCTCCCGTCGATCAGTGCCGACGGGCAGTACGTCAGCTTCACGACGAAAGCACGACTGGACCCCGTCGATGACGTCAATCCGGGATCCGACGTCTACGTGCGTGACATGGAACTTCCAGCCGCGCCGTGCGAACCCGCCGCGGCGCCGTGTGCGTACACGCTCGTCTCCGCAGTCGATGGCTCAAGCGCCGGCCTGACCTACGAACCGACGGGCGAACGTGGCGGTGAAGAACTCAACTACGGGTCGGTCGCCGCCGGGCGCTCGGCGATCAGCGCCGACGGGCGCAAGGTCGCTTTCGTGACAACTGTGATCTCCAACCTCGCCGGGCCCGGTACGCCTGCCCTGCAGGTGGCGGTGCGCGATCTCGACACCGAGCAGACCCAGCTCGTCAGCGTGCGCGTCGACCCGTCTACGGGCCAGCCTCTCGATGGCGAGCCAGTCTCTGGGACACAAGGCACGGAAGTCTTCGGCGCCGTCTTCGCTGGGGGTAGCGGCAAGGCGCCGATTTTCAACGAACCGCAGCCATACGAACAGGCCCAGCCGATGATCGGCGCGTCGATCTCAGGTGACGGCACGACCGTTGCCTGGATGGGTGACGACATCTCCGAGCAGGCGCGGACGCTGCCCGGCGAAAAACTGCTCGCTCCTTATTCCGAGCCGCTGTGGCGGCGCATCGGCGACGGCCCGGGAGCGCCGATCAGGCGAGTAACGGGTGGAGGAGACCCCGAAAACCCGGCTTGCGCCGCCTCTGGCGAGAGCGCGCTCCCCTCGACCCCCTTGCTGTCCGATCCCTGCCAGGGGCCATTCAGCGCCTCTCAGGAAGGCCGTACCGCCGGAATCTTCTCCGGCAACATCGGCGACGACGTGCCGAGGCTGAGCGCGGATGGCTACTCGGTTGTGTTCCTCTCTAACTCCCCGCTCGCCGCGATCGGCCAGGTGTTCGGCGGCGAGGAACCGAAGAGCGACCTCTACCTCGTCAACATGCATCAACCGCTCACGCGCATGCAGGCGCTGCGGCCACTGACCCAGCTCGCAAGCGCCGACCAGCAGGACCTTTCCGAGAACGGCCCGATCGAAGACCTCGGGATCTCGCCTGACGGTCAGCACATCGCTTTCACGACAAAGCGGACCCAGTTCCCGCTCGGCTCACCGGCGTACGTGAGCGCTCCAGCGTCGATCGCCGGGATGCTCGAGCTGTTCGAGGTCGATCTCGAAAACGACACGCTCACGCGCGTCACGCAGGGCTTTGAAGGCGGCGCGAGCGAACACCCGCACGAAGCGAGGGCAGCCGGTGAAGATCCCTACACCAAATTTGCCGACGGAGCCCTTTCGCCGTCCTTCTCGAGCGACGGCAGGCTGACGGCATTTTCGTCGACCGCTGCGAACCTGGTCTTCGGCGACGGCAATACCCCGCCGATCGGCAGTCTCTTGTTCGACGGCAGCGACGCCTTCGTCGTCGCGCGCAAACTCTTCTTCCCGATGCCGACGCCGCAGTCGATAACGCCGGCGCCTCCAGGCCCGGCGCTAAGTCCCGCGTGGCGACTCGGGGTCACCGCGCGCTCTCATCCTGACGGGACTGTGCTGCTGTACGTGTCGGTGCCAGGAGCTGGGACGGTCAAGGCGGGCGCGCGCAGCGCCGTCCGTGTGCGCACCAAGCGACGCGGACACGCGAGCACGAGCGTCATCACACAAGCTGTCGCGAGTACGAAAAAGACCGCAGGACAGAGCGCCGGAGCACTGCTGACGCTGACGCTGAAGCTTGCGCCGCGCTACGCCGCGCTCGCCGGTAAACGCCCCGGCCTCGCCGGGACTGTTGCGGTCAGCTTTGCCGCTTCCCACCACCCGACGCTCGAGCAGACTGTGCGCGTCTCCTTCCTGCGCACGGCGAAGGCCAAGAAGAAACACGTCAAGCAAGCAAGAGGGGGTCGGCGATGAGCGCTCTCGAGGTCCGTCGGCTGCTGCTCCTCGGTGTCTGCCTGCTGGCGCTCGGTGTCATGCTTCCGGCTGTCAGCGAGGCCGCTGAAGGTGGCGCCTCCTGGCGCCTGGAACAGCCTGCGCCGCCCCAGCCGCCGGTTGGCGTTGCGAGTTCGGGCATCCCGATCGGGCTTGGCCTGATAGGGGACATGCAGTTCTGGGCGCCCAACCGGGGACTGCTGATCACGCCTGGGAACGGCAGCACGGTTCCACCCGGACTGTGGGCCTACAACGGCGAAAAGTGGCACCTGCTCTCCAACCAATGTGGCGCTACCGACGGGCGCATCGCCTGGGCTGCGCCGGAAGAATTCTGGACGGTCTCCGACGGGCGCCCCGGTCAGGCCGCCAACCCGAAAACGGGTTTGCCTGCGCCGCTGGAAGACAACACGCTCTGCCACTTCGCCCACGGTGCGATCGTCGGTTCATACGCGGCACCCGCTTTTCAGGCGAACTCCTACCAGCCGATGCACGCCGCCGGCTGCATCAGCTCCTCCGACTGCTGGTTTGCCGGCGACCCGTTGCCAGAACCTGAAAACGGCAAGGCGTTCCACTTGTACTGGAACGGCAGTTCGCTCACCGCCGAACCGAGCCAACAGGGACACGCGATCGAGGACATGCGCACGTTCGAAGGGCGGCTGTTCGAGAGCGCGCGGCTATCGACGCTCGATGCGCCACCCGCCGAACTCGAAACGCCCTTGCCGGCTGCCCTTCACGTGATCAACCCAGCGGGCGTCAGCCCGACGTTTGAACCCGTGCTCGGGATGCCGCTGTACTCCTCCGAAGAGTTCCCGCAGGCGCTCGACTTCCTGCACCTCGGCGTCGATGCCGACAGCCTGTGGGCTGCTGCTGGTCCTGTAGCCGAAGCGCCACCGACATCAGCGCGCGCCAAGCTCACCGTCCTGCGCAACCAGGGCGGAAGCTGGCAGCAGGTGCTCGGTCCCGAAGCCGAACCTCCGAGTGCGCTCGCTGAAGACGTCGTTCAGTCGATCGCGCCAGAACCCGGCAGCGAAGGCGCGTGGGTGGCGCTCGCAAATCGTGACGATCTCAAGAGCCCGATCGCGAGCGCGCTGCTCGCGCACGTCGGCGGCGATGGCAGCGTCGAAACGCAGACGCTGCCCTCGGAAGCGGAAGTCGCCGAAGGCATCGGCCCGAAGGGCGCAGCCAAGGCGATCGTCTGCCCGGCTTCCGAAGACTGCTGGATGGTCACGACGCAGGGCTGGCTGTTCCATTTGGCCCCGGAAGACCGCCGCCAGCTGCCGCCCAGTGAAGTCGACCACTCGGCGGCGTTCGCGAGCGAGATCACCAACCGGCCGCTCGACGCAGGGTTGCCGCAGGTCGTCCCCGATGCGCCGCCGCCCGACGACTCCGGGTTCGGCGAACGCGCCGCCGGCAAAGGTCAGCTGGTTGAAGTTCAGACGACCCCTGAAGCCAAGGTCAAGGCGCAGTTGGTCTCCAAGCTGCACACCAAGCTCGTGCACGGCACGACGCTGGAACTTCGCTTCCATCTTGCAGTCAAGGCTCGCGTGAAGCTTCTGGCCAAGCGCAAGAAGAAGGTTGTGGCCAGCACGTCCCAGCACACGTTCGCTGGCGGCAACCACAAGCTGCTGCTGCACCTGGACCGGCAGCGCTGGCCGACGAAGCTCGACCTGCAGGCGCACGCACTTGCGCCGCTGCCGCTCGAGTCGACGCGGCTCCCCGGCAACAACACAGTGGGTACCGGGATCGTCACGCTGCCAGGAACCTTCGACTCGCCGTCGGCGCGTTCGCTGAGCACAACGTTTGAGGGATTGCTCCCTTGAGCCGGGCTGAGTCTTCTGGCGCCCGTCTGAGGCGCCGGCGCGCGGCGCTCGGGCTGCTGCTCCTTGGCGGCTTGCTGCTCGCTGCGCTGGCCGGGTCCGTCGTTCTTGGCGGCGGCTCGCGTGCCGGTGCGACGCCTGCTCCGGGAGAACCGACGCCGCAGACCGACGACTCCGTTCCTGCCACGCAGGTGACGATGATCGGCGCCTCGCCCAACGAGGCCCCGGGCGAGACTTGGGGCATCGGCCAAAACGGAGCGGACTCCGGTGTGCTCGTGCGCTACGTGCGCGGCACGGGTCCCGGTACGGGTTGGTCATTGGGAGGGCAACTGCTGAACTCGTCGGGCCAGCCGCTGTCGGGCTTCACGCCCGACCAGCAGTCGGGGCTGACGAGTCCGCTGGCCGGTCAGATGACGGCCTCGGGGAGCGGCGCATTGGTCGGTACCGTGCCCGACTCAGGTGCGGCGCATGGCGTGCGCCAGGTGCTGCTCGTCCGCAACCCCGGTGGGTCCTTCCAGGAAGTTCCCGCAGTGCCGAACGGTGGCGAAGGTGAAGAAGCGCTGATCGAATCCGGGCAGTCGCTGTTCGCTGAAGCCGGCCGGGCGCCGCTGCTCGCGCCGCTGGACGAAGCCAGCGGCAAAGCCGGAGCGCTGCTCGTCCCGTTCGGCGGCCCGCTCGACAGCGCGGTCCTGCACTGGAGCGGGAGTGCTTGGACGAGCGAGCCGATCGAAATCCCAGCGTCGAGCAGCACTGAATTCCGCGTCGTCGGAATTGGCGCGAGCTCGCCCTCGAACGCTTGGCTCTTGGGGGAGCTGTCCTCCGGCGGCATGGCTCTGTTCCGGCGGCACTTTGGCAGTGGCTCGGAACCCGCGAGTTGGCGCCCAGTGGCTCCAGCGCCGGGTGCAGAACCGGGCGAGCCGCTCGCAGTCCCGGTCCCTGGCGAACCGGCCAAGCCGTTCGTAGTGGCCGGCGCCCCTAAAGTCGCGACTCAGGTGCTCACGGTCACGGGCGAAGGCGTGTGGGTCGATGGCCAGCGCGAAGACACGCGAGCCTCGACGACGATGTACTTCCAGCCGCAGGGCGAAACGGGGGCGAGTGCGATCACGAGCTGGTGCCTGCCGTCGGCCGGCGCGCAGCCCTGTGAGCATGAACTCCCAGAAGCGCTGTCGAACAACACGATGCGCAGCATCGCCTGGGCGAATCCGGCCACACCGTTCGGCGAACGCGTGATCACCGGCTTTGCCGAAGGGATCACGCTGCGACTCGACGGCAGCTCGTTCACGCGCGTGCTCGGGCTGGGCGGCTCGCTGGCCCCGAACGACACGGGTGGCACGTACGGAGCGGCTTTCTCGAGCGCCCGCGAGGGATGGCTCGGCCAGTCGGGGTTGCCGGTGCACCTCACGCTCGAACCCACGCCCAGCCGGCTGTCGCCGTGGCCCGTCTCCTTCCGCCACGCGCTGTTGGCCGTCGCGCCACAGCCCGGCGCGCCGATCGGGGCGCTCTCCAGCGAAGCGCTCGCCGTCGGCGATCGCGGCGAGGTCGCTCGCTACAAGCCAGGCATGGGCTGGATGCCAGAAAGCCTGTTGAACGCGTCTGGTCGGCCGGTCAAGCCTGCGCCGGTTCTGCGCGCGGTCGCCTGGCCCGAACCCTCGCGCGCCTACGCGGTCGGCAACGAAGGGCAGATGTGGCTGTGGCGTGGGGAAACGGGCCTGTGGGAACAAGATCCGGCGACCCCCTTCAACTTCCGCGGCAACCTGTTGGGCATCGCCTTCGACCCCAACGAACCCAACCGCGGCTATGCCGTGGGTCAGGGCGGGGTGCTGCTCAGCTACGGCAAGTCCTGGACACAGGAAGCGTTGCCACCGCAGGTCGCCAACGCCAGCTTCACTTCGATCGCCTTCGCAGGCAGCGAGGCGATCGTCGCCTACCGCGAGCTTCCCAACCCGAGCAAGAACCAGTACATCGGAGGGCTGCTCGTCAACGACGGCTCAGGCTGGAGGATTGACACCGAAGCTGCAGCTGCCGTCGGTGCGAGCGTGCCAGAGGTAGTAGCTGGGTTGCCGGACGGCGGCGCTGCGTTTGCCGCATCAGGCAGCGGTCCTGCGACCGTATTTGAGCGCAACGGGCCCGGCTCACCGTGGCAGCCGACCCCGACGCCGCTGCCTGGCGGCAGGCAGCCAGGCTCACTCGCGCTGTTCCGTGAAGGGGGGGCGCTGAGGGCGGTCGCCTCGGGCAGCGCGCTGGACACCTTCGACGCGGAAAGTGTCGCGCAGGCCCCGCCCGGCGTCCCACCGACGTTGATCGAACCGTACCCGCTGGTCACCAACAGCGAAAGCGGCGTGCTGCGTCAGACCGCGACTGGCTGGAACGATGAGGAGCACGAACTCAGCAACGTCAGGGAAGGCCCAGGGCACTATCGCCAGTGGGATATGCCCTACCAGCCTGACCCCGTCGCCGCGGTGCTGATCGACCCCTCCGGCACGCAGGGCTGGGCGGTCGGCGGCTTCATCGAAGCCAGACACGAAGAACTCGACACCGCGGACATCGACCGCTATCCCGCCGACGGCGTCACTCCGCCGGGTGTCGGGGGCGCTGCGGTGCCGACGAGCAGCAGCGTGGCCACGTTCGCGATCGGCGGCGGCGCGCAGTGTGCTGCCCCCTGCGCCGACCGCGCGAACGCCGACCTCGGGCCAGACCTGTGGCTCTCCAGCGCGATCGCACGCGCGGCGCAGATCTCTGAAGACCGGGGCTTTTTCTACACCGGGCCCCACGTCACCTCCGGTGAAACAGCTGGCCCCCCGACGCTGCAGATCCCGTACGCACGCGAGCTGACTCGTTACGCCGGCTTGCTCTCGAGTGCCCAGATCTCAACGTTCGCCGCAGCTTCGCCGAGCGATCTCGCGGGAGCAGCAGGCGAGACGTTCTTCGATCAAGTCTTCTCCGGCTTCCCATCGCCGTTTGGCCCGCGCGCTGCTGAATGCGCGAACGGCTCCTGCCAGCCCTACTACGCGATCGACTCAGGCGCGGGGACTGCGAGCGTAGTCCGTGTGATCGTGCTCGACGACAGCAGCGACGTCGACGCTACGCAGCGCGCATGGTTGGAAGGCGAGCTCACAAGCAGGCCGAACAGCGAGCCGGCGATCGTGCTTGGCAACGCGAACCTCAACACGCAGATCGCCGCGGGTGACCCCAGCGCGATCGCGGTCGCTGCGATCCTGCAGCACGGCGGTGCCTCGGCCTACTTCTACGACTCGCCCGAAGAAAATCGTCATGCGCCGCTGACGGGTGCCCCATCGGTGGAAACGTTTGGCTCGGGCACGCTCGGCTACGTCAACTCGATCAGCGAGAGCCGCGGCGACTTCCTCGGCGCGAGCGGCTTCCTGCTCGCTCAAGTCCACTTCAAAGAACCAAAACCGAACAGCCCCGATCGCGTGAACGTCACCGCGCGCCTGATCCCGAACGTCGGCGAACTCGGCCTCGAAGCACAGGACGGGACGCTGCTGCGCCGCAGCCAGACAGCGTTCTTCGCTGGGTTGGCGCGGCGACCTCGTGCGGGCAACCGCTCGCCGAACGGGCAGGTTCTGCCCGAAACGGATCCCTACATTCCGCTGCCGTCGATCTGCATCGGCGTGAGCTGCAACACAGGCCTGCTGCCTGAGTACTCGTTCAGCTCCTCGCGCCCCGACATCGGCGACTTCGTCAAGCAGAACACGTCGGCGGCCGGAACGGAACCTACGGTGCTGCTCGAAAACGAAAAACCCGTGCACGACTCGACCTCGGGCCTGTTCTGCGCTTACAACGCAGGGACCACGATCGTGACGATCAGCGCAGGCGGACTGTCTGCCTCGCTGCCGGTCACAGTGCAGCGCGGCAGCGTACGCCGACCGTGCGGGACGACGCTGCTGAACGAACCGAGCGCCCAGCAGAGCGCCGAAACACCGCCTGCGCCCGCTCCCGCGCCTGCGCCGGCGGGGCCCGCTCCAGCCGCATCCTCGCCGCCGCCGGTGCCAGTGCCCGCGCCGCCGCCTGCGCCTGCTCCAGTGCCGCCGACCCCTGCAGCGAAGCCGCCGACCTTCTTCCTGCCGCCCCCGCTGTCCTCGCCGGTGCTCGCGTTTGTGCCGCCGCCCGTGCCCACGCCCGCGCGCCCAACGCCGCCGAGCGGCACCTCGGCGGTCACCTCGCCGGTCGAGGCCGCAGAAAAGGAAGAGGAGTCCGAGGAAGCGACTGAGCAGGTGAGCAATCAGGCGGTCGCCTACCGCGCCGAAGACCATGAGCCGACGCCCGCCTACCTGCTCGGCATCATCGCTTTGGGCGCTCTCGCGGGCGTCGGCGTCAAGCGTCGTCCTCGTCGCCGTCGTCGCGACGTGCAGGTCGCCGCTGCAACGGTCTCCTCGCGACGGACCCAGGAAGCTGGCCGCTCTGCGCGTCGGTCACGCTGGTGAACAAGACGGCCCGCCAGCAGGCGTCCTGCGCACTGCCGTTTCACACTGCTTTCACAAATGCTTCACCGATTGGTTTTGTCCAGCGATTCTCGCTTGCTGTGACGGCCAGGCAAGCAGCGATCGTGTGCATGTAATGAAACGGTGAAGGCTGTTGCGCGGCCAATCGGCATGTGCCACCGTCAAGTTTCCCCGTCCCTTAGAACTGACCGGAGCGTGATGTCACACAACCGATTCCATCGAATTCGCCTGCCGCTGCTCGTGCTCACTGCCTGTGCAGTTGTGCTGGCCGCAGCCGCGGCGCAGGCAAGCGCTGCGCCTTACGGTGAACTCCTGCGTTTCGGCAAAGTCGGTAACAAATCGGGGCAGTTTGAATTCAACAACAAAGAGCACGCTCTGGGAGTGGATCCGACCGACAACAGCGTCTACGTCGGGGATCAGGTCAAAGAAGGCAGCCACCAGACCGAATATCGAATCCAGAAGTTCAACTCCGCAGGCACGGTGGTCGCATCGGTGTCGTTCGACGTGGAAAACGAAGCCGGCGAAGGCGGCGCGCCCGACGGCATCGAGGGGATCGCGGTCGATCCTTCGCTGGGGCGCGTGTACGTGCTCGTCGTTTACGAACGACTTGAAGAAGAAGGGCCGCACGGCCTGCTCCGGCTCGATCCAGAATGGGACGCGGCAGGAACTCTCTACGCGTTCTCGACGACGCCCTCGGCCGGCAAACTCGTTCCCGCCGAAGGCACGACTGGCGGTGTGCTGGCGAACAAAGAAGTTCTTCACGCGCAGGCGGAAGTGACCGCCAAACCGACTGAAGCACCGCTGCTGGAACCGGCGGGCATCGCCGTGGACCCCAAGACCAAAGACGTGATCGTCATCGGTCAGGAAGACCAAGGCGAAGAAGAAATGCTGGTCGCTGCGCAGCGCATCCACTCCAACGGCACGCTCGGCACGCGCTGGGTGGACACGACGCACTGCTTCGAAGGCGAACCCGTAAGCTCGCTGTGCCCGATCGAACCGGGAGAAGAAGAACCACTCCAGGCCGGAGCGGAACCGAACTCGCCGGTCGTACTCGCCAACGGCAGGGTGCTCGTGACCTCGGCTGGCTCGGAAATCTGGGAAATACCTTCGAGCTTCACCACCGGGCAGGCGCCGAAGAGGGTTCTCGACTTTGAAGCGCCAGAACAGTCGCTGCTCGAATTCCCGGGTGCGATCGCCCCGAAAGAAGGCGGCGCGATGGCTTTCGTGCAGGAGAAAGGCGAAGCCGAATCCGAAGGTCGCCTGTACGTCTACGCAGGTGTCAAGCGACTCAACGGCAGAACGCCGGGCGTGATCAGCTTCAAGGTCGGCGAAGCAGGCGGCACGGCCACGCTGACCGAGCTCGGCTGGACCGGCGGTGGCAACAAATCCGAAGGCCAGGGATGCACGATCAACGTCCAGAAGCAGGCGACGATCGCCGCGGGCACGGGCGAAACCGTGTTCGTGTTCGACCCCGCCAAACCGTCGGTGATCGAAGAACAGACCGAAGGCGCCACGACCAACCCGCACGTCGACAAGTTTGGACCGGGTGGCAGCTCCTGCCCGACCGCCAGCGCATCGAAAAACGGCCTGCAAGGCAACCAGAGTGGCACGCCGGTAGGCAGTGAAGCTTCGCCGATCGAAGCCGGTAAGAAAGTCACGCTCTCACTTGGCCTGGTTAGCGGCAACGTCCGCAAGACCGAATGGGACTTTGGCGACGGCTCCAAAGGCGAAAGCGGTTATCAATTCGAGACTGCCCACATCGAACACACCTACACTTCGGCGGGCAAACACGAAGTGACGGTCACGATCACCACCGACGTGCTCGCATCGCCGACGGTGACGCTGAAAGCTCCTGTAGTCGTGAAGACGGCTACACCCACCGCTCAGTTCAGCGCTCCTGGCGAAGCGAATGTGAATCAAAAAGTGACGTTCGACGCGAAAGGTTCGGTCGATCCGAACGGCAAAGCGCTGAAATACAGCTGGAAGTTCGGCGACGGCAGCGAAACAACTACTACGAGCTCTTCGATCCAGCACGAATACACCGCGGTCAACACGTACTCGGTGACGCTCACCGTCTCCGATGAAGTCGCGACCAGCTCGCCGACGACGCACTCGATCAAAATCGTCACGCCCGGCAACGGTGGCGGCGAACAAAAAGGTGGCGAAGCGCCAGTGAACCCGCCGAACACAAATACTGGCCCAGCTGTTACCACCAACACGAATCCTGGTACCGGTGTGCTGGGGACGGGCACGACAAAGGGCAATCCGGAAGCCAAGATCGCGGGCAGCTCTCTGAGCGTGAACCCCGCGGGAAGCTTCGCCGTCAAGGTCAGCTGCCCCGCCGGCGAGAGCAGTTGTGCGGGCACGATCACGCTGCGCACGCTCAGTGCTGTAAGTGCGGGGAAGGGCAAGAAGAAGGCGATCCTGACTCTGGCCAGTGGCTCGTTCACCGTGCCGGGAGGGTCCTCGAAAACGCTCACGCTGCATCTGTCGAGCGCGGCCAAGAAACTGCTCGCCCACTCGCACGTGCTGCGTGTGAAGGCCACGATCGTCGCGCACGACTCCTCTGGCGCCAGCCGTACGACCTCAGCCACCGTCACGCTCAAGCCTGCGAAGGGGAAGCACTGAGGTTTGACTTGCAGGCCCTCGCCCGGGCGCCGTTGAGCGCTCGGGCGAGTGTGCCTGTCTAGCCAAGCGCCCTGCTGGTCGGGGCGCCGAGCTTGGTTCAGCGTCGCTGCGCCGAGCCGCTACTGACTGTCGGGCGCGTCACCGCCGACTGTTGCGTTGTCGGGGTATTCGCGCGCCTGCTGAGGTCCGTCGGGGAGACCCGTGCGCTGACCAGCGCCCGCATATCTCCCTGTGACTCGCCCATGCACCCGGTTACAGGTTTATAACGCGGTTTCGCCCGCGCAGTTGCAATTGTCGCACGGTCCTCATCAACTAAGTGAGGAAACGGGGGACCGAGCGCCGTACGCTCGCGCCGCTCGGCAATGAATCTGCGACAGGAGGTAGTACGCAATGTCTTCACTCTCGCTGCGTCGTCTATTGGCGACGTGCATCCTTGCTGCGTTGCCGGTGGTTGCGCTGGCATTGCCCGGTGCCGCCGGCGCGGCGCTCGGGACGCAGTGCTCGGGTATCAACATCACGGGCCAGGGGGCGAACGTCGCCAAGATCGCCCAGCAGAACGTATGGGACCCCTCGTTCAATACGTCAACCAGCAAGTCAGCCTGCAGTGGCACCCAGGGCACCAAAGGCAAACCGCTCGTCGGATACACCACCTCGAGTGCTGCCACCGGCCTGGAATCGTGGGGTGCCAACAAACACGTGGGCACGAACTTCAGTTCCTCGAACGCGTTCATCGGTGCGTCCGAACCGCCGAACGCTCTGCAGTCATCGGAAATCGAAGGCTTCCAGACTTCGCCGGTATCTGGCTCGCTGTTGTCGATACCGACGTTCCAGACAGCGATCGCGGTGATCGTCAACCTGCCGACGAACTGTGTCGCCACGAGCAAGAAAGACAAAGGCCGTCTCGAGCTTGACAACGTCGATCTCGAGAAGATCTTCCGCGGAACCCTCACAAAATGGAGCCAGCTCAAAGAGGACGGCGACGCGCTCTCGGGTGCGGGCTGCAACCCCGAATCGACGATCACGCCGATCGTTCGCAAGGATGGCGCCGGCACGACGCACATCTTCAAGAAGTACCTCAGCCTGATCAGCGGCGCGACGTTCGTCGACCAGAAAGAAGCGAACAGGACCTGGAACGAAGTCTCCGAGGGCACGCTGAACACCGACTGGCCAAAAGAAGCGAACGTCACCACGCCGACCGCGACAGGCGACACGGCGATCGACACGACCGTCGCTTCGACCCCCAGCAGCATCAGCTACACGACGTTCGCAGAAGCGCGCGCGAACGGCTCCTTCACACCGAGCCCTGGGACTGGCGGACCGGGCACGGCGCGCTTCTGGGTGCCGATCCAGAACAACGGCCTCAGCACCGAAAAGTTCAAGTTCGCCGACCCGTCGAGCAACAAAGACGTCGCGACGGTCGCTGACTCGAACTGCAAGAACACTGAATACACAAACGGCGTTGAAGCGTTCCCGCCGCTGAGCGTGGCAGAACCGTGGGATCAGGTCACCACGAGCACGACCGAGAAGAAGTACACGCTGTGCAGCATCGTGGTGGAGCTGGCGTTCAAGAACTACTCGAACTACCCCGGCACGAGTGTGGAAGAGGCGACGACCGTCAACAACTTCTTCCGCTTCGTCACCGACAGCAAGAAGAACGGCGGGCAGAAGTTGATCGAAGGTCACGACTATCTGGCACTGCCGAAGGGGCCAGTGCTCAGCGAGGCTCAGAAAGGCGCGGAACAGATCGCTTTCTAAGGCACTGCTCGCGTAGCTGAAGCGACATAGCTGGTCGGAGTGGGCTGCCTTCGGGTGGCCCACTCGACGTTCTGCATCCGTTTGCGCTGAGCTGGCGAGCTTTGCGCGCGTTTGCATCTGTTTCCGCCTTCTGACGTCGCGGCGTGCAGGCATTCCTCTCGCCGCACAGCGCAGCAGACCTTCTCAAAGCTCCGACATTACATCTTGGTAACACGCGCGCTACATAGAGACAACGTTGTCAAAGTCGCCAGGCGGGAGATTGCAATGCGGGAGCGGGAGCTCTCAAGGGGGCGAAGTGCTCTCGACCAATCCGCAAGGCAATCAGGAGGTAATACGGAATGAGACTTCCTAACGCACGACGGCTTGCGCCGACGTGCATAGTCTCGGTGGCCGCTGTGGCTGCCCTCGCCGCGCCTGGCGCTGCGAACGCAACGCTGGGAGCACAGTGCTCCGGCTCGAACATCACGGCTCAGGGATCTTCGCTGCAGAAGGACGCGCAGCTGAACGTCTGGAACCCGGGCTTCAACACGTCGCTCAAAAACAAGTCGGCGTGCGCCGGTGCAAAAACGCAGGGCACGGGCGGCAAACCGACCGTTACCTACACCTCAACCGGCAGTGGCGCCGGTCTTGAAGCGTGGGGCGTCAACAAAAAAACCCCGAACTACACAGCCAACGCCTTCGTCGGCACCGACGAACCGCCGAACGCTGCGCAGATCGCGGAAATCGAAGCCAACGAGACCAAACTGGTCCCTGAAACGGTGATGAGCATCCCGGTCGTTCAGGAGTCGGTCGCGGTGATGGTTCACCTGCCGGCCAACTGCGTCGCCACGAGCAAAAAAAACCCAGGTCGTCTCGAGCTCACGAACGTTGCCCTCGAGGGCATCTACCGTGGCACGATCACGAAGTGGAGCCAGCTCACCGGCGTCGACGGCAACGCGCTGTCGGGCGCAGGCTGCAACCCCGAATCGACGATCACCCCGATCGTCCGCAAGGACCAGTCAGGTACGACGCACATCTTCAAGAAGTACCTGAGCCTGATCAACGGCACCACGTTCCTCACGGAAGCTCCGAAAGAACAGAACAAGACGTGGACCGAAGTTTCCGAAGGCACCGAAAACACGACCTGGCCGAAAGCAGCCGGCGTGACGAAGCCGGCCGCTACGGGTGGTGGCGCGCTGATTGAAGAAGTCGCCAAAACCGCCAGCAGCATCGGCTACGCCAACCTCGCAGAAGCGCGCCTGAAAGGCACGTTCACGCCTGGTACCGGCGGTGGCCCGACGACGGCGACCTTCTGGGCGCCACTTCAGGACAACGGTCTCGGCACGGCGAAACTGAAGTTCGCGGACCCGTCGTCGAACAAAGACGTCGCGGCCCTGGCTGAAGCCAACTGCAAGAACACGGAATACACGAATAGCGTCGAAGCTTCCCCGCCGTTGAGCGTGCTTGAACCGTGGAACGAAGTAACCACGAGCACGACGGAGAAGAAGTACACGCTCTGTGGTCTGACCTACGACCTGGCGCTCACCAGCTTCTCCTCCTACCCGGGGACGTCGCAGGAAGAGGCCACGACGGTGCACGACTACCTCAAATTCGTAGTCGAATCCAAAGGTGGCGGTGGCCAGAAGCTCATCGCTGGTCACGACTACCTGGCGCTGCCCAAAGGCCCGGTCCTGTCCGAGGCTCAGAAAGGCACCGAAAAAGTCTCCTTCTAGGGGACTCGGGATCATCGGGTCAAGAACGACCTGAGAAGTGAGACGAAGCGGGATGACCGGGCCGCTCGAAGGATCGAGCGGCCCGGCTCGTCCACAGCCCTCCCGCCGGGCACGAGGGCCTCGCTGGCGGGACGGCGAGCAGGGCAAGATCCTCAGGTCCAGAGAGGCCGCTCCGAGCAGCATGTGCACGCCGCTTCTGGAGGGTCGGTGTGCGAGGAGCGGCGCGGACGCTCGAGCGTCAGGCCGAGCGCGCGCGAAGAAGCGCTTGGGCCCGACGCTCGGGCGTTCCCGCTGTGCACCGGTAGAGCTTGCGCCTTGGACCTCTTCAGTCGCCGGCGGCGTTGTCGTCGGCTGCACGCCTTGGCGACGAGCCGGCCAACCGAAGCCTCCACACCATATGTTCCGTATCGCAGCGCAGACACGGCGCGGAAACGGCGTGGCCAGAGGAATCTGCTGGATCAGGCTTGACTTTACGACCGACTTAAGTGCATGATGATGCCAGCCAGCAGCAATCACGAGATCTCGACATTTGTTCGAGTTGGCGTGGCCATCATGCGGGGAGGCCCGATGGCGAGCACGGAGGCGGGGAGCGCTAATGAGTGTTGAGACGGGGAAAAGGACGGAAGCGGGGCTTCAGTGGGGGTTGCCTCTCGGCCTGCGCAATGCACGCAGCGGCGCGAGCCGTGGACGCGTTTCCAGGGGTGCGTTCGCTGGCGTCCGCGGTCCGGGCGTCAGCATGCGCCGCGACGCGCTGTTCCGTCGCGCACTGCTTGGCGCAGACGTGCTGGCGATCCTCTGCGCGCTCGTGCTGACGGTCGTGCTGTCCTCGCGCCGCGTGCCATTGCACCTGACCTGGGAGAGCCTCGTCGGCGTGCCGCTGCTGCTGATCGGAGCGAAGCTGCTCGGTCTATACGACCGCGACGAGACGCTGTTGCGCAAGACGACGCTCGACGAGGCGCCGAAGCTGTTTCAACTGGCCACGCTGTGCACGCTCGTCGCACTGCTCGCCGGCCGGCTCGTTGTGGCCGGCACGCTTGATCGCAGGGAGGCGCTGTTCCTTTGGATTTCACTGGCCGCGCTGTTGCTGCTCGCGCGAGCAGCCGCACGTGTGCTTGCGTTGTGGGTCGGTCCGGCTGAGCGCTGTCTGTTCATCGGTGACGAGCGCTCGGCCGAGGTGATCGCCGCAAAGCTGAGCGGTCACGGTGGGATCAAGGCGAAGATCGTCGCCCATCTCGACCTCGGCCAAGTCGCACTGTGGTCGACGGATGGCTTCTCTGCACCGCGGCTGAAGGAGATCCGCGACCTCGCGCAGACGCTCGATGTGCAGCGAGCGATCATCGCGCCAGGTTGGACGGCCAATGCCGACGCCAGTGAGACGGTGAATCTTGTCCGCACGCTGAAGGCGGTCGACATCCGTGTGAGCGTGCTGCCGCGGATGCTCGAGGTGGTCGGCTCTGCCGTCGAGTTCGACGATCTGCACGGCGTCACGCTGATGGGCGTCCGCCGCTTTGACTTGACGCGCTCCTCGGCGACGCTGAAGCGTGCCTTTGACGTGCTCGGCGCGACGCTCGGCCTGCTTGCGATCTCGCCGCTGATGATCGTTGCGGCGATCGCGATCAAGCTCGACAGCCGCGGCCCGGTGTTCTTCCGCCAGCTGCGCGTCGGTCGTCACGGGCGGCGCTTCTACATGGTCAAGTTCCGCACGATGGTGCCCGACGCGGACGCGATGAAGGATGAACTGCGCGATCGCAACGAGGCGATGGACGGGCTGTTCAAGATCGCCGAAGACCCACGCGTCACGCGTGTTGGGCGCTTCCTGCGGATCACTGCGCTCGACGAGCTGCCTCAGCTGCTCAACATCGTCAAAGGCGAGATGAGCCTCGTCGGTCCGCGTCCGCTCGTGATCGAGGAGGACGAGCGGATCGAGGGCTGGCATCGCCGTCGCCTGGAATTGATGCCTGGAATGACCGGTCCTTGGCAGATCCTCGGTCCGGCCCGCGTGCCATTGAAGGAGATGGTCGCGCTCGACTACCTGTACGTCGCCAACTGGTCGCTCTGGACCGACGTGAAGATCCTGCTGCGCACCGTGCCGCACGTGCTCGGGCGCCGCGGGCTCTGACCCACCGCCGGTGGGCTGGTGCCGGCTGGCACCTCGGCCCCGGCTGGAGGTTGCTCGCTGACCGAAGGCTGCTCAGCGCAGGCCGTGGGCGGCTGTGCGACGCCTACGCGGCGCTGCCGACGGGCTGAGCTGCAGGGGGCGGTGCTGGTTGCGGCGTGGCTGTGACGAGCGCCCGCTTTGGGTGCGTGGCAGCACGAGTCGAACGCCGATCGACGCCGTTCCCGCGCGGGCAGGAACGCTCTGTGGCCTATCGGCGTCGGCTGCCGCGCGGCAGGCTGCGACGATCACGGACAGCAGTCCGAGCCAGGCTGCAGGGATCAAGTAGAAGAGCATCTCGACGGTCACATCCCTAAGTTCGCGGATCAGGCCTTCGATCCTCTCCTCGGCAGCCAGCGGGCTCAGCTTGAGCTGCGTTGCGCTGTTGGAACGGACGTCCAGTCGACGTTTGCGGCGAGTCAAGCGCCGCGCAGCACGCGGTAGCGACGAATCAGCTCGTTCGTAGAGCTGTCGTGAGCGAGCTTCGGCTCGTCCGGGGCAAGCAGCTCAGGGATGATCTGCTTGGCGAGCTGCTTGCCCAGCTCGACCCCCCACTGATCGAAGGAGTCGATCCCCCAGATCGCTCCCTGGGTGAAGACGCTGTGCTCGTAGAGCGCCACGAGCGCGCCGAGCGAGTGTGGCGTCAAGCGCTCTGCCAGGATCACGCTGCTCGGCCGATTCCCCTCCATCACCCGGTGCGGCACGACGTGCTCAGGCGTGCCCTCTTCACGGACCTCCTGCTCGGTCTTGCCGAACGCGAGCGCTTGTGCCTGGGCGAACACGTTCGACATCAGGATGTCGTGATGCTCGCCGAGCGGGTTCAGCGTCTGCCCGAAGCCGATCAGATCGACCGGGACGAGCTTCGTGCCCTGATGCAGGAGCTGGTAGAAGCTGTGCTGACCGTTCGTCCCTGGCTCACCCCAGTAGATCGCTCCCGTCTCGTAGTCGACTCGGCTCCCATCAAGCGTCACGTGCTTGCCGTTGGACTCCATCGTCAGCTGCTGCAGGTAGGCCGGGAAGCGCTTGAGGTACTGCTCGTAGGGCAGTACCGCAGTGCTCTGAGCATCGAAGAAGTCGCCGTACCAGACCGCCATCAGTCCCATCAGGACCGGCAGGTTGTGGGCGAACGGGGTGCTGCGGAAATGCTCGTCCATCGCGTGGAAGCCCGCGAGCAGCTCGCTGAATGCCTGCGGGCCGATCGCGAGCATCGTCGAGAGTCCGATCGCCGAGTCCATCGAGTAGCGACCGCCAACCCAGTCCCAGAAGACGAACATGTTCTCGACGTCGATGCCAAACGCGCGTACCTCCTGCTCGTTCGTCGAGACGGCGACGAAGTGCTCGGCGATCGCCGCCTGATCGCCGAGTGCGTCGAGCAGCCACGCGCGCGCAGAGCGCGCGTTGGTCATCGTCTCGAGCGTTGTGAACGTCTTCGAGGAGACGATGAACAGCGTCTCCTGCGGATCGAGCTCGCGGGTCGCCTCGACGAAGTCTGTCGAGTCGACGTTCGAGACGAACGCAAAGCGCAGGTCGCGTCGCGTGTAGTGGCGCAGTGCCTCGTAGGCCATCACCGGACCTAGGTCTGAGCCGCCGATGCCGATGTTCACGATGTTGCGGATCGGCTTGCCCGTGTGGCCTGTCCAAGCGCCAGAGCGCACGCGCTCTGAGAAATCAGACATCCGAGCGAGCACTTGGTGAACCTGCTCGACGACGTCGACGCCGTCGACGATCAACGAGGACTCCTCTGGCATGCGCAGCGCGACGTGCAGTACCGAGCGATCCTCTGAGACGTTGATCCGCTCGCCCTTGAACATCGCCTCGATCTGCTGCGCCAGGGCGGACTGCTCGGCGAGCTCGAGCAGCAGCTCGAATGTGCGCTTGGTTGCGCGATGCTTTGAGTAGTCGAGATACAGGCCAGCGCCTTCGGCGACGAAGCGCGTGCCGCGATCGGCTTCGGCGGCGAACAGCTCGCGCAGATGGGTCGTGGCGAGCTCCTCGCGATGACGCCCAAGCGCCGTCCAAGCACCACGCTGCTGCAGTGGAGGCGCGGCTGTCACGGGTGGCAGTCTAGCTCGGCTCAGAGCACCGAGGCGTCCAATACGCTCACCTGCAAATGGACGCCGAGCAACTGCGCAAACGCATCGCGGCTTACCCGCGATGGACGTACCGCTTCGAGTTCGACTGCGGCCTCAGCACGCCCGTCGTCGACCGCGGTCGGATCAATCGCCAGCACGAACGGTACGCGCTGTTCTTTGCGCGGCTGCTCGAGCTCACCGGCGGCTCGCTGCAGGGCATGCGCGTGCTCGACCTCGGCTGCAGCTCGGGCTTCTTCTCGCTCGCCGCAGTCGAAGCGGGTGCCGACTTCGTCTTCGGCGTCGACCTGAAAGATGAATTCATCGAGCAGGCCGAGCTCGTCTTCGAGGCAAAGGGGATCGAGCGGCAGCGCTACGAGCTCCGCGCTGGTGACCTGTTCGACACGCAGCTGCCCGCTCGGGTCGATCTCGTGCTCTGCCTAGGCGTGATCGATCAGCTCGATCGCCCGGCAGAGCTGTTCGAGCTGATTGCCGCGACTGGCGCTGGGCTTGTCGTGATCGACACGAAAGTGTCGCGCTCGAAGGAGAGCCTGTTCGAGCTCTCGCGGTTGTACAGCACGCGTGACATCGCCGGCGACGGGTTGGTCCTGATCCCGAGCAGGCAGGCGATCGCCGACCTCGCTGAGCGCCACGGCTTCGCCACCGTAGCGCTGGCCCAGGAAGTGGGTGACTACGCGGGCATGAGCGACTATCGTCGCGAACGGCGCTGCGCTTTCATCTGCGCCCGCGACCTGGATCTCACTGGGCTTCCTGCCGAGAAGCGACCGACGTTGATCCCCTGGTGGGCGCGCGACCCGCGGGCGCTCACGGGCAGCTGAGCTCAGGAGCAGCTGAGCTAGGAGCGACTGCGCTGCTCGACGAGCTGCTCGAGCGCGTCCGAGACCTGCTCGCAGATCAGCGATGTGGAGAAGAGGCGCTCCGCCTCACTGCGTGCGCGTGCGTGGACCTTGGCGGGCGCGTTCGTGAGACGCTCGAGCTGCTCGGCGATCGCGTCGACGAAGCCGCTCACGTCGCCTGGCGTGACGACGCTCGCGACGTCTCGCTCGACATGCTCGATCGCCCCGACCTCGCTGCTGGCCACGACCGGCACGCCGCTGGCGAGGGCCTCGGCGACGGTCAAGCCAAACGGCTCGTACTTGCTCGTCACGAGCACCACGTCGCTGCGCTGCAGCTCGCCTGGCATCTCGTGTGGCCGCAGACGTCCGCCGTATTCGCCGCTCTCGCTGGGGAGTCGCTCGAGCAGCTTGCTGTAGTCGGACCACATGCTCGGACCGCCGACGACCCGCACGCGCGCATCCAGGCCGCGCCGTGGCAGCGCGCCGGCGATTTCGACGACGTCCTCGAGACCCTTGCGCAGCGACAGCCGCGTGGGGACGAGCACGATCGGCGGGTGGCCGATTGCTCGCTCAGAGCGCGTGAAGCGATCGAGTCGCACCGGGTTGGCGATCACGACCGTCCTCTCGACGGGGAAGCGGTAATCGCGGACGATGTGGTCGCGGAACACGCTGCTGATGCAGATCAGCAGGCTGGCTCTGCGGATCTGCACAGCCTGCGCGAGTGAGCGCAGCGCCATGATCGCGGCGACGAGAAAGAACACGCGACGCGGCTGGCAGCTGAACGCGATGCGGCGCTCGGCGATCAGCCAGCGCAGCTCGCCGGCCTGATGAGTGTCAGGACGAATCACGATTGGGACCGAGCGCGCGATGCGCGCTGGCACTCCGAGCGACTCGATCGTCTGGTTCTGGAAGACGAGGTCGTACGGCCGCTGCTCATGGCGCTCGATGATCTCTCGACGCAGTCTCACGTTGCCGACGGCGCGCGCGATCAGCCCCGATGCGAACGAGGTGATTTTCGTGCGGCTGTACCAGCGATTCCAGCGCCACTTGCTCGTGCCCGAGACGAACTCGAGGTTTGGCTGCTGCGCCAAATGCTCTGGGATGCTGCGTGGCGTTCCCGGCAGGAAGCAGTCGATCTGGTGGCCGAGCTCCGCCAGCCCGCCGAGCAGCTCCGTGACGACCCCTGGGGCGCCCCCCGATTCAGCTGGTCCCCCGCCGAGCCAGGCGATGCGCAGGGTTCTGCGGTGGGGCACCATCGGACCCTATCAACGGCCTTGTGGCGTCAGTCGTGCAGTCTGCAAGACTCAAGCCTCGATGGCGTCAGCGAGCTCTGAGCAAGACGCGCGCGCGCCGAAGCCGAAGCCGAAGGTGATCTACGTAATGGGGGCCGGTCGCAGCGGCAGCACGATCCTTGGCGTCGCGCTTGGCAACTGCGACGGCATCTTCTTTGCGGGCGAGCTCGACAAGTGGCTGCCGCGCGCCGGTGAGCCGACGCTGAAGGACGCTGCCCGCGTCGCCTTCTGGGAGCGCGTACGTGGACGCATGAGCGCTCCCGAGGTCCTCGTCGGGGCGGGGCCGCGTCGCTATCTCGAGCGCTCCTCCGCGCTGTTTCGCATCGACCGGATCCGTGCGCTTGCTCGCCTGCGCGCTCCGTATCGAGCGGCGACGAGCGAGTTGTTCGCAGCGATCGCGGCGACGGCTGAGGTGGGCTACGTGGTCGACAGCTCTCACTACCCGCTGCGCGCGCACGAGCTGCAGTCAGTCGCCGACATCGAGCTCTACCTGGTGCTGCTCGTACGCTCCCCGCGGAGCGTCATCGCTTCATTCGCCAGGGACGACGTCGCTGAGCGACGCTTCAACCCATTGACCACGCGCATATACCTGCTGCTCACGTACCTGCTCTCGACGTGGGTCTTCCGTGTGCAACCGCCTGAGCGGCGGCTCGTGCTCTTCTACGAGGATCTGCTTGCAGACCCAGTGGGGGTGCTCGGCGAGCTGCTCGCCCACGTAGGCTCTCCCGCCCACGTCCCCGACCTCGGCGCGCTTGCAACTGGCGTGCCGTTGCACGGCAATCGTCTGCTCGGTGCCGAGGTCGTCGCGCTCGGCGACACGAGCGCGAGCGCGAGCACGAGCGCGTGGCGGCGAGCGGAGGGCTCGACGCTCGCCGGCGGCCTTGATGCGCGTCTGTTCACCCATCTGCTGCTCGCCTGCCTCTCGCGGCTGAAGCCCCGAATCGGCGCTGACCGCCGGCCCACCCGGTCGGTTCAGGACACGGCTACGGTCGCTCGCTGAGGATCGCCCCGGCGTCGGCTGCGCGCAGTCGTGTGACGGTGTCGGCCACAAAGCGGCGGAGTTGCTGCTGAAAGCTCGCAACTGAGAAGCGCTCTGCATTGGCGACGGCGCGCCCAGGGTCGAAGTCGAGCGTGTCGAGCCGCGTGATCGCTGCCGCGAACGACGACACGTCGCCTGTGCGCGCGAACAGGCCCGTCTCGCCGTCGAGCACGGTCTCGAGCACTCCGCCTGCGCCTGCCGCGATCACTGGTCTGCCCGCTGCCTGTCCCTCGACGGCCGTGATCCCGAACTCCTCGACGGCCGTGACCACGACGGCGCGGGCCGTGGCGTACAGGCCGGCGAGCTCGTCGTCGTCGACGCGTCCGAGGAAGCTCGCCTGCGGGTATGCCTCGCGCAGCTCCGCGTATGCAGGCCCTGTGCCGACGATCTGGATCGGCACGCCGACGCGCTTGGCGGCCGCGAGCGCGACGTCTATGCGCTTGTGCGCGACGAGCTCGCTGACGAGCAGCAGCGTTTCGCCCGGTTCACCTGTCGAGAAGCGGTGCGTCTCGACAGGGGGATGGATCACTGTCGAGTCGCGTCCGTAGAAGCGCTTGATGCGCTCTTGCGTGAGCTGTGAGTTGGCGACGTAGGCGTCGACGCGTCCGCTCGCCGCACGATCCCAGCTGCGCATCCACTGAAGTTGGCGACGCAGCAACGGGCGCAGCAGCGCAGGCACCTCAGCGAGCGCGCGCTGCTGCTCGTTCCAGGCATAACGGAACGGGGCATGGCAATAACAGACGTGGACTGCTCCAGCTGGGACTCGCAGTCCGTGGGCGAAGGCGCTGCTGCTGCTGACGATCACGTCGCACGCAGGCGGCGCAAGCCGTCCAACGGCCCACGGGTAGAGTGGCAGCAGGCGCCTGAAGTGGCGTTGGCCGATGCCGAGCCGGTCGAGCGGAGAGGTGTGCAGCGAACGCCCAGCAAAGCGTCTGCCGGTGCCCTCCTCGTCGTACAGCAGCGTGAAGATCGGACCCTGCGGATACGTCTCTGCGATCGCAGCGAACGTCCGCTCGGCGCCGCGCATGACGAGCAGGTAGTCGTGGGCGAGCGTCGCGTCGAGCTCGATCTGCGACTCGTGCGCGCACACGCGGCGGCAGTCTAGCCTCGCTTTCGCCCTGCGGGCGCGCCCGTGCCGGTCGGATACGATCTCGCGCGTGCGCGTCCTCATCACCGTTCCGTGGTGGGAGCGCCTGGGTGGCGCTGAGGCGATGTTGCACACGATTCTCGGCGGCGCGGGGGAGAGCGGGCATGAGCTCGAGCTCGTCTTCTTCGAAGATGGACCGTGGCCCGCGGAGCTGCGCGAGATGGGCCTGCGCGTCGACGTGATCCGCACTGGACGCGTGCGCCAGCTGCCGCGCGCGCTCACCGCCGTCGGCCGGCTAGCCACGCTGTTTCGCAGGCGACGCCCAGACGTGATCCTCAACTGGGCGGCGAAGACACAGCTCTATGCCTCGCCCGCAGCGGTGCTCGCTGGGATGTCCGACAGAGTTCTCTGGTGGCAGCACGCGATCGCTGGACGCCACTGGCTCGATCTCGCCGCCAACGCGCTGCCTGCGCAGGCAGTCGCGTGCTATTCGACGGCCGCTGCAGACGCGCAGCGACGTCTGTGGCCGCACCGCCCGACGATCGTGATCCCAGCCGGAGCTGCCGCTCCTCCTCCGCACGGGCATGGGCAGCGGCAGCCGCCGCTCGATATCGACCTTCCGACTGACTTCCCTGTGGTCGGCATCGTCGGTCGTCTGCAGGCCTGGAAGGGGCAGGATCGGCTGCTGCGGGCCCAGGCGCTGTTGCGCGACCGTGGCCATCGGCTGCACCTGTTGATCGTCGGCGGTGACTCCTATGGCCTCTCACCGGAGTACGCAGCCTCGCTGCCAGCGCTGGTCGAGCAGCTTGGGCTGGGGGGCCAGGTGACGCTCGTTGGAGAAGTCCCTGACGCGACGCCGTTCGTCGAGCGGATGGACGTGCTCGTCAACGCCTCCGATCCCGAGCCGTTCGGCATCGTGCTGCTCGAGGCGATGGCGGCGGCCGTTCCAGTGCTGGCAGTCGGCTCGGGAGGCCCACTCGACATCGTCGAGCCTGGCCAGACTGGAATGCTCGCTCGCTCAGGCGACCCAGCCGACTTGGCGGATGCGCTCGAGCCGCTGCTCAGCTCACCCGACCTGCGTCGACGACTCGGCGAGGCCGGTCGCGAGCGTTTCATGCGCGACTATACGGAGGAGGCTGTGCGCCGGCGATTCTTCACGGCGCTCGAGAATATTGCCAGCAAAGACCGAAAATCTGCCGATGGGGCCAGCTGAGCGCGCTGACGTCGCGCCCGCGTCTGCCCATGCGCCGCGTGAGCTGACGCTCGTCGCCCACCACGTCGGTCCGGTCGGTGGCATGGAGCGGGTGCTCAGCGAGCTCGCGCTCGGACTGCGTCGACGTGGTTACGAGGTCACGGTGATCGCGTACGAATGCGATCTCCCAGCCGAGGCAGGTGTCACGTTCCGCCGCGTGCGCGGACCGAGTCGTCCGTTCGTTCTCAGCTATCCGTGGTTCATGCTCGCCGGCACGGCCGCCATCAGGCGCTGGCGGCGCGGGCTCGTGATGGCCGTCGGTGCGATCGTGCTGAGCGACGTCGACCTCGTCGGCATCCACTACTGCCAGCAGGTCGGTCCCGCCACGCCGAGCCGATCGAACTGGCTGTTCCGCCTGAACGTCGCTGCGTCTGGCCTGCTCGGTCGCCTCGCCGAGCGGGTCTGCTTCCGTGTGAACCATCCGCAGCGCATCGTCTGCGTCTCAGAGGGCGTCGCCGATGAGATCCGCGAGCACTTCCCGGGTCAGGCTGCGCGTACGATCGCGATCCCCAACGGAGTGGACACCGAGGCGTTCGCGCCCGATTCACGTCGCGCGGATGCCGCCGCCGCGCGCAAGCAGCTCGGCATCGCAGCGCAGCGCCTCGTGGCGATTTTCGTCGGCAGCGAGTGGCAGCGCAAGGGTCTCGAGCCGGCGATTCGTGCGCTCGCCCAAGCGCCCGAATGGGACCTGCTCGTCGTCGGTGCTGGCGACCGTGAGCGCTATGAGCAGCTCGCCGAGCAGTTGGGCGTCGCGCATGCTGTCCACTGGGTGGGCGTCTCACGCGACGTCGCACCGCTCTACCAGGCGGCCGATGCGCTGGTCTTCCCGACGAGCTACGAGGCTTTCCCGCTCGTTGCGCTGGAGGCGGCGGCGAGCGGCTTGTCGCTGTTGGCTACGCCCGTGAACGGCATTCGCGAGCTGCTCGCTGACGGGGAGAACGGTTTCTTGATCGACGCTGACCCGGACGACATCGCCGCCCGTCTGCGCCTGCTAGGCGCCGATGAGGCACTGCGCGAGCGCTTCGGCGCTGCTGCTCGAACAGCGGCGCTCGACTACAGCTGGGCGAAGATGGTCGAGCGTCACGACGCCCTGTATGAGCAGCTGACCGCGACGACGACGGGCGCCTAGCCCGTCGGCCCAGCTGCGCAGCCCTACGCGCCGGCAAGGATGTCGCGCACGAAAGCGCTCATGCGCCGTTGCTGTGAGTCGCGATCGAACACGCCTGGGCACGCCGCTGCAGCTGCAGCGCGGCGCGTCTCGATCTCCTCGCGCCCGAGGCCTACGAGCAGCTCGGCCAGCGCCTCGATGAACGCCTCGTCCCACGGCGCCGCTCCCGCCAAACGCCACAGATAACCCTCATCGAGGTCATAGGCGAGCGGCACCTCGCCGGTGATCACCGGCAGCCCGACGGCGAGATACTCGCTCAGTTTCGTCGTGTAGCGGAACGAGCCGACTGGGTCGACGCTCTGCGAGAGGCTGCCGATGTCGAACGCCTCGAGGTAGTCGGGCACGAGCTCAGGGGAGACCCGGCCGGGCAACAGCACTCTGCTGCCCAGATCCTCGCCGGCCAGCTCCTCCAGGCGCGCTCGCCCGTTGCCGTCGCCGAGGATGCACGCCACCAGGTCAGTGCGGTTGGTGCGACGAATCGCCTGCACGAGCTCCGCTCCGTACACGTATCCGACCCGCTCGTTCCAGTGCAGCGAGCCGGCCAGCCCGACGACGATCGTCTGCTCGGGGATGCCGAGCTCGGCGCGGATGCGCGCGCGGGCTCCATCCCGGGGTGCACTGCGCGTCCAGCCTGGCGCCGTCATCGCGCGCGGCGCCCCAAATGTCAACGCACGCCCGACGAGGTAAGGCGTCCAGCCGACGAAGCCTGCGCAGCAGCGGCACAGCAGCCGCTCGTATGCTGCGCCGAGCACGCCGAGCAGTCGCGAGTGCAGTGCGAGAAAGGGCCCGACGGCGTCACCGCTTGACACTACGTAGGGCACGCCGAGCAGCAGGCGCAGCGCCAGCAGGACGAGCCCGCCGGCTGTGCCCGTGCCCTCCATCACGATCAGCGCCGGTCGCTGTGCGATCGAAGTGCGAGCCAGGCGCAACGCGGAGCGCAGCTTGTGCGCCCGGTCGAACGCGAACGCCTCCGCATCGAGCCCACCGAGCAGAACCTGGATCCGCTCATCCTCGATGTGGCCCGCTCCCTGTGTCGCAAAGCAGAGGATCCGCGGTTGCTCGCGCACGGGCACGGCGGGCAGTTTACGGGGCATTTGCAGGAAAGCTTGCCCGGTTATCGCGCCATCGGAAGGACGCTAGTCTTTAGGCTCGGGAAAGCGCGCCACGTATGATGGCGTGCCCGCAGGAGGCCAGGGACGGACCCCTCTACTTCGATGAACGAGACCACCGATGCTATCGCCATCTTTGCTCCGATTTGGAGACGAAAGTGGCTCATTCTCGCCGTCGGAATCGTCGTAGCCGCGGCGAGCTACTTCTATTACAAGCGCCAGCGTCCGACGTACCAGTCGACGACTCAGGTGTTCCTCGGAGCGGCCGCCGAAGAACAGGCGCCGACCGAAAAGGCAACCAAGAATCGGAACAACGCGCTGTCCGATCAGGCGGCTGTGATCAACACGATCGTCGTCGAACAGGTTCGCAACAAACTGCGCGCAGAAGGCAAGAAGGAACTTGCGAAAGGCGCCAAAGTCAAAGCGAAAGCGCCCGAAAAGAGCGAATTCATCTCGATCTTGGCCGAAGCGCACTCGGCCAAAGGCACGGCGCTGCTCGCGAATCTGACGGCTGAGACCTACATCAAGCGCCAGAAAGACAAGCGCCAACGGGCGATCGAAAAAGCGATCTCGATCAGCCGACGGCAGCTGCAGCGGATCGAACAGTCGGCGATCGCGAAAGCAGAACAGCCGACGACGAAGAAGAAAGCAGGGTCGGCGAAAGGCACTGAAACCGGCAGCGGCGCCTCGGGTGCGCGGACGCAGCAGACCGCCTCGAGCGTGATCCAAGAAGCGAACCTCAGCACGAAGATCAACCAGCTCGAATCGAGCCTTGGCACGGTCAGCGCGCAGCAGGTCAAGCGCGCAAAAGCGAGCAACGCTCTCCTGCTGTCGCCCAAACCGCGCAAAGACGCAATCTTCGGCTTCGTCCTCGGTCTCGTGCTCGCTGCGCTCGCCGCCTACGCCTTCAGCCGCTTCGACAGACGACTGCGCGGGCTCTCGCAGATCGAAGCTGTGACACGTCTGCCGCTGCTGGCGGCGATGCCGAAGGTCCGCCGCCCGATCGTCCGCAGCGGCTCCTCCTCGCCGCGGCCCTCAGTGCACCTGCTCGAGCCGCTGCGCAGGCTGCAGACGGCGCTGCAGATGTCGGATGCGCCGGGTGGCTTCCCGGCGAACGGTGGTGCGACGGGAGTCGTCCCAGGGGCAGTCTCGGGGGCAGTCCCGCCGCTGCCCGGGTCGCCGCCTCTATCGGCGGGCGCCGCCCCGCCGGTACCCGTGCCAGTGCCGGCCGGTGCGTATGCGCCAGGCGGCGCCGCACCGCTACCAGGCGTCTCACAGCTGCCGGGCTCAGGCCATGAGGCCCCGCTGGCGTCTGCCGGCCGTCCACGCGTGATCCTGTTCGTCAGCCCCGATCCAGGCGACGGCAAGTCGACGATCCTCGCCGACCTCGCGCTCGTGCAACGCGACGCAGGCGAGCGCGTGGCGATCGTCGAGGCCAACTTTCGCCGGCCGATCCAGCACCGCCTGCTTGGTCTGGAGGGAGACGGCCGACTGGCTGGCGTGCTCACTGGCAGGCTCAATTTTGATGAGGCTGCTGTGCGCGTCGTGCCGCCGGTCCCAGCAGAGGAGTACTCCCGCGCGGAGGATCTCCAGCACGCGCTCGCGAGCAACTCGCAGCATGGCGAGGCCGGATCGCTGTTCGTGCTCGGCGGCGACGCGTCGGTACCCAACCCGCCAGCGCTGCTCGCCCATCAAGCGACTGCCGATCTGCTGCGCTCGCTCGCCGGCAGCTTCGACTCGGTGCTGATCGACGCGCCTTCGCCGCTCGAGGTCAGCGACGTCATACCGCTGCTTGGGATCGTCGATCGGATCGTCGTCGTCGCCCGCGTCGGGCACTCGCGCGAAGCCTCTGCGCAGCGGCTGCGCGAGCTCTTGGCGCATCCGTCGTGTGCTCCAGTTGCAGGGGCGGTCGCCAACTTCGTCGCCCCAGGGGAGCTGAAGCGCTACGGGTTCTCCTCGCTCAACGGGCGCGTTGGCAGGCTGACGGGGCGATGAACGCGATCCGCCCCCGTTCGCGGGCGGCGCTGAGCCTCGGGCATCCCCATGTGCTCGAACGGCGTCTCGGCGATCTGCTCCTGACGGGGCTCACGGCGCTGATACCAGCAGTCACTGCGCTCGTGGTGACGATCGCGCTGCCGCACGTGAGCCTGCCTTTCATGCTGTTGATCCTCGCCGGCGCGCTCGCTGTGATCGCGCTGATCGTCAGCGACCGCCTCGAGCTGACGGTGACGATGATCGTCATCTATCTCGGGCTGCTCGACGGGCCGGCGAAGCTGTTCTCCAGCAACCGCGAAGTGTCGGCGTCGATCCAGGACGTGATCATCCTCGCCGTCTGCGTCGGCGCGATCCTGCGGTTGACAGTGCGCAGGGAGCGGATCACGCTGCCCGCTCTGTCTGGTTGGGTGATCGCATGGGTCGGGCTCGTCGTGCTGAACGCCTTCAATCCGCGCACTGAAGGCATCCTGCACATTCTCGGTGGCTTTCGCCAGCAGCTGCAGTACGTCCCGTTCTTCTTCTTCGGTTACGTGCTGATGCGCTCCAAGCGTCGCTTTCGCCAGCTGTTCTTGATCGTCGGCGTGATCACGCTCGCCAACGGCATCGTCGCTGCCTACCAGACGACCCTCTCGCCGGCCCAGTTGGCCAGCTGGGGCCCTGGCTACCACAACCTGATCTACTCGCCCGGCACCGGCACCGGTCGCGTCTACTTCAGCGAAGGAGAAGCGCGAGTGCGGCCACCGGGCCTGGGTTCGGAGGCAGGCGGCAGCGGTGCGATCGGCCACGTCGCGCTGCCGATGTGCCTAGCGCTGCTCGTGATCGCTCGTCGCAGGCGCTGGCTGGCCGCGCTGTTCGCGCTCGGCGCGATCATGGCGGTCGTCGTCGGGCTTGGACGCCTGCAGCTGATCGGAGCGGCGCTGGGGGTGATCGCCTTCGCCGGGTTGGCGACGCTTGCGGGACGACATTTCACGCGCACGATGGGTGCGCTCTTGGCAATCGTCGTGCTCGCTATTCCGGTTGGCGCAGTCGTCGCGTCCTCGCTGCGCAGCGGCACGTTCAAGCGCTACGAAAGCATCAACACGTCCTCCGAAACGACGCTGCACAAGGAAGCGGCATGGAGCAAAATTCCGAAGTACGTGGCGGCGTCGCCGTTCGGGTTCGGTCTCGGCAACAGCGGTTCGGTCGGTGGCTTCGGTGGGCGCAGCAACAATTTGCTCGAAGGTCACGGCTTGACCTCGGAGACTGAGTACAACGTGCTCGTGAAGGAACTTGGCCTACCTGGTCTGATTCTCTGGCCACTGCTGGCTATCTATGTCAGTCTGCTGATCATCACGCGCATGCGAAAAATCGGCGACGGCGAGCTGGCGATCTGTCTCGCCGGCACGCTCGCAGCCTTCATCCCTTTGCCGATCGAGGGATCGTCGGGGTTCATCAGCGGTGGTGCCGCCAGCGGCGCCTACTACTGGTTTGCGATCGGCGTCGTCGGCTACTGGTTTGTGGGTCCCGGGCGCCTGCTTGCGCGGGGAAAGCTGGGCGACGACGATCCAGCGGCAGAAGCGGCCACGAGCGCGGACGGACGGGGAGAGAGCGGCCGTCGTGCGCCAGCGCTTGGCACTGCTTCATTGGGGGGAGACAATGCTTCGCCTGCAGCTGTTTAGAGGCGCTCCTGGAACATCGGCGGCGTCGATGCGCGAGCGCCTGAACCTGCTGATCGGCGATCGCCGCAGGCTGATCGTCGTACTTGCTGCGACCTCGATCCTGTCCGGCTTCACTGAAGCGGCGACGCTTGCGCTCGTCGCCCAGCTCGCTGCGTCGGTCGTCGGCGGTGCGCACAAAGGGGGGCACCACGCGGCGCTCTCGATCGTCAACCTGCACACGAGCGTCGGTACGCAGATCCTGATCGCGCTCGGGCTCGCGCTGTTGCGCTTGCTGCTGCAGATACCGCTGTCGGTGCTACCCGCGCGAATCGCTGCCGATGTGATGGCGCGGCTGCGGGTCGAACTGTTCGACGCCTTCAGCCGTGCGTCGTGGACTGCGCAGTCGCGCGCCAGCGAGGGCAACCTGCAGGAGATCATGACCAACCAGGTCTCCCAGGCCGTCGCTGGAGTGTCAGGGACGACGGGTCTGATCGCGTCGTCGCTGCAGTTCCTCGTGCTGATGGGCAGCGCGTTGGCCTTGAACGTCGTCGCGGCAGCTGCAGTTGGCGCGATGACAATCGTGCTGTTCGGCTTGCTGCGCCCGATGCGGGCGCGCGGCGGAAGCTACGCGCAGGCGCTGTCGCGCGCGCAGGTGAAATACGCCAGGAGCATCGCCGAGAGCAACCGGCTCGCGGAGGAGGCACAGGTGTTCGGCGCCGGCCCCGCGCAACGCGAGCGAATCAGCCAGGCCGTCGGCCAGTCCAGGCACTGGTTCTTCCGCTCGCAGGTATTGCAGCGGCTGGTCTCGAACGTCTACCAGAGCCTGATCTATCTGCTGCTCGTCGGCGGCATCGGCGTGCTCTATCTGATCGGTGGCAAACACGCCGGATCGCTCGCCGGCGTCGTGCTGCTGCTGCTGCGCGCCGGGATGTCGGGACAGATCATCCAGGGCAACTATCAGACGCTCGTTCAGGCCGTGCCGTTCATTCAGCGCGCACAGGAGACGCTCGCGGGCTACCGCGACAGCGTCGAAGCGGACGGGGGACAGCCGCTGGCGACCGTGCAGACGGTTGGCTTCGAGCACATCTCCTTCGCTTACAAGCCCGAGTCCCCAGTGCTCACCGACATCAACTTCACCGTCCGCGGCGGCGAAGCAATCGGCATCGTCGGTCCGTCGGGCGCGGGCAAGTCGACGCTCGTGCAGCTGCTGCTGCGGCTGCGCCCCCCTGTCAACGGGCATTACCTGATCAATGGCTCGCCGGCTCAGAACTTTGCCCGCGAGGACTGGTACAGGCAGGTCTCCTACGTGCCTCAGGAGCCGCGGCTGCTGCACGCCACAGTCGCCGAGAACATCCGCTTCTTTCGTGAGCTCAGCGACGAGCAGGTCGAACGCGCAGCGCGCCTGGCGCGAATTCACGACGACGTGCTCAGCTGGCCTGGCGGCTACGACGCGATCGTCGGTCCGCGCGCCGACGCCGTCTCGGGCGGCCAGCAGCAGCGCATCTGTCTCGCCCGCGCGCTCGCCGCAGAACCGGACGTGCTCGTGCTCGATGAGCCCACAAGCGCCCTCGATCCTCAGTCTGAGGCGCTGATCAGCGAGTCGCTGCGGACGATCCGCGACCAGCTCACGCTGTTCATCGTCGCCCACCGCATGTCGACGCTCGAGATGTGCGACCGCGTGATGGTGATCGTCGACGGGCGCCTCGCCGGCTTCGACACGAAAACGGTGCTGCAGCGTGACAACCCCTACTACCGCCACGCTTCGCAGCTGGCGACAGCAGGGCATGCCAACTGAGCGCGTGGCCAGCGCGATCGACCTGACGCGCCCCGACTCGTTCGCGGGGACGATTCCCGACTTCTTCGTCGTCGGCCACCCGAAGTGCGGCACGACAGCGCTGCACCTGATGCTCAAGGCGCATCCGCAGATCTTCATGCCCGACCGCAAGGAGCCGTGGTTCTTCGCTGAGGAGCTGCACGAGTCGACGCCGCCGCGTCCCGAAGGCACGCCGCGCACGCTCGTCGAATACGCCGACTGGTTTGCGGACGCTCCGCCTGGTCGGACGGTGGGCGAGGCGACCGCTTACTACTTGTGGTCGCAGAGCGCAGCCGCCAACATCGCCGCCGTCAACCCTGATGCGCGGATCGTCGCGATCCTGCGCGAGCCGGCGAGCTTCCTGCACTCGCTGCACCTGCAGCTGCTCGAAGTCTATACCGAGGTCGAGCCCGATCTGGGGCGCGCGATGGAGCTCGAGCAGGAGCGCAGAGAGGGCAGATCGATGCCGCAGTACACGTACTTTCAGCAGATGCTGCTCTATTCGGAGTTCGTCCGCTACGTCGAGCAGCTGCAGCGTTTCCACGCTGTCTTTCCGCGCGAGCAGGTCAAGGTGCTGATCTACGACGACTTCCGTGCGCACAACGAGCAGACGGTGCGTGAGGTCTATCGTTTCCTCGGCGTCGACGGAGCGGCGCCCGTCGAGCAGCTCGACGCCAACCCGACAGTGCGTCCCCGCTCGCAGCGGCTCAACGAGCTCGTCCACGCCGTTGGCGTCGGTCGCGGGCCGGTCTCGCACGCGGTCAAGGGGACGATCAAGGCGCTCACGCCGGCAGGACCGCGCCGTCGCGCATACCATGCGCTCAAGCAGCGCGCTGTGTTCGCCCCAGCGCGGCCGCCCGATGAGCGGGTGATGCAGAATCTGCGCCGTCGCTACGCCGAGGAGGTGCGTGCCACGAGCGAGTACATCGGCCGCGACCTCGTGCAGCTGTGGGGCTATGACCGCCTCGACTGAGGTGGTCGCGTTCGGCGCAGCTGACGATCGCGCCACTCGCGAGCGCTGGCGCGAGCGGATGGCAGCGGAGCAGGACGCGGCGCTGCCGCAGGGTGGCGCGACCGTTTCGTGCTCGGCGCCGCTCGGCGCAGGGGGGCTCGGGCGACACCTGCAGGAGATTGTCGACGCGCTGCGGCGACGCGGGCAGCCGAGCACGTGCATCTCTGGCGGCGAGCGTGGCGCCGATCGGCGCGGCCTCGCGCTGAAGCTGCTCGAGCTGCCGCTGCCGCTCGGCCCGGCAGTCCGCACGCGCGCCTCGACGAGCGAGTTCGACGCTTACGCTGCACGGCAGCTGCGGCCGGCCGAGCACTTGATCGCCTTCAATGGGCAGGCACTCGCGCAGCTCGCTCGCGCAGAGCAGATCGGCTATCGCTCGCGCACGCTCGTCTCGGCCAATTCGCACATGCGTCGCGTGATCCGCCAGCACGAAAAGGCGCTGCGTCGCTACCCGCTCGAAGGCTCGTGGGCCAGCCGTATGCTCCAGCGCAATCTGCGCGAGCTCGAGCGCTGCGATCGCGTGCTCGTCGCATCGCGCTACATCCACGAGTCGTTCCTCGAGGAGGGCTTCGACGAGGATCGACTCGACTGGTTCCCGCTCACCCCGCATCCTCGTTTCGACGGCGCGCGTGAGGCTGCGCCGCCGTCGGACCGGTTCGAGATCGTCTATGTCGGCAGCCTTGCCGTGCACAAGGGCGTCCCGCTGCTGATCGACGCCGTGCGGCGGCTTCCGCACCCTGAGATCAGGCTGCGGCTCCTCGGCGGCTGGGGCACGCGCGGAATGCGCAGATTCGTCGAAGAGGCATGCACGCAGGACAGTCGTATCGTCGCCGGCCCAGGCGACCCGCTGCCGTCGCTTGCCACGGCCGACGTGTGCGTGCATGCGGCGTATGAGGACGGGTTCGGCTACGCGCCGGCCGAGGCGCTCGCGGCCGGCGTCCCTGTGATCGTCACTGAGGACACTGGAATGAAGGATCTGATCGATTCGCAGAGCGCCGGTCTAGTCGTGCCTACGGGGGAGCTCGACGCGCTCGCGCAGGCGATCGAGGCTGCCTGCCGCGGCGAGCTGTTCGCAGGAAGGTAGGGCGACGCATCGTGGCCTCAGCGACGGATCTGGCCGTGGGCACTGCTCGTGCGCCAGGGCGTGCGTTGTCTCAGGGGCGGCTCCGCGTTGCTGTGCTGGGCGTTTCGATCGACGACCCGTGCGGCGTGCGCGACCACGCAGCGCTGCTCGCCGAGGCGCTCGATGCCCAGGGCGTCTCGTGCTCGCTGCATTGGCTCTCGCGCAGCGCGGGCGGCTCGCTCGCGGCCGACCGCGCTGAGGCACGCAGCTGGGCGCAGGCGACAGCGCGCGAGCTGCACGAGAGCCGGCCGCAGGCGCTGCTGCTGCACTACTCGGTGTTTGCCTTTTCCCATCGCGGCGTGCCGCTGCTGCTGCAGCCGGTGCTCGGCGCGCTTCAGGCGCTGCAGCTCCCGCTCGTCGGCTTCATGCACGAGCTCGCCTACCCGTGGCACCTCGGAGGGCTGCGCGGCAAGGTCTGGTCGGCCACGCAGCGGATTGCCCTGCGAGGCCTGGTGAGCGATTGCACAGGCATCGTCGTCACTGCAGAGGCGCGTGCCGAGTGGCTGCGCACGCGCGCCTGGCTGCCATCGCGGCCAACGGCTGTCGCCCCGGTCTTCCCGAACTTGCCTGCAGCCAGCCCTGAACAAGCCATCGAGCCGGGCAGGCTGGGCCTGTTCGGCTACGCCCACGAGGGCGTCGCCCGTGACGTCGTGCTCGACGCGCTTGCGCTCGCGCGCGAGCGCCACGGCGAGCTCCGGCTCGTGCTGCTGGGCGCACCTGGCAGCCTCTCGCCGGCCGGCGAGCAGTGGCGGCAGGCGGCCGCTGGGCGGGAGCTGTCGGACGCGCTCAGCTTCTCTGAGCGGCTCGGAGCGCAGCAGCTCGCTGATGTCCTTGCGAGCTGCGAGCTGCTGCTGTTCGCGGAGCGTGGCGGCCCGACTTCGCGCAAGACGACGCTCGCTGCCTCGCTCGCCTCTGGCCGTCCGCTCGTCGCGCTCGACGGCCGGAACAGCTGGAGCGAGCTGCTCGCAGCAGATGCAGTGCTCGCCACTCGCCCTGACGCAAAGGCGCTGGCTGAGGCAATCGTGGGACTGCTCGCCGATCAGGACGAGCGCGTTCGTCAAGCGGCGCGCGGGCGCGCATTCGCCGAGCGGACGATGAGCGTCGAGCACAGCGCGAGCATCGTCGCCACTGCGCTCGCGCGCGTCGTCGGCTGAGACGGCTCAGCGTCCGTCGCGCCGTCGCCGAGCGTGATCGATGCCGGCGGCAATCGCTGCTTCGAGTTCCGCTGCGCGCGCGTCGTAGGAGATCTGCTCGTGCAGCCGCTCGCGCGCGAACCGCTGCTGCTCGCCGGCGAGCTTGGCGGCGGCCAGCTCGACGATCACCTTGCGCATGCCCTCGACGTCGTCGGGATCGGTCAGCCACACGCCTGGCTTGTCGCTGAGGTAGTCGTGGTTCTCGCCCTGCGGCAACGCGGCGAGGATCGGCCTGTCGGTCATCAGGTACTCGTACGTCTTCGCCGAGATGCGCCCACCGCGCGAACGGTCGACTCGTCGTGGGAGCGTGAGGAAGAGCAGGTCGGCGCGGGCGAGGATCTCGGCCACTTGCTCATGCGCGACGGCGTCGTGCACGCCGACTACCTGCTCGACCCCGCCGCTCGACAGCGCTCGCGTGACGAGCTCGCGCGGATAGCTGCTGTCGTAGACGATCATGCCGACCTGCCCCTGCCACTCGGGGTGCTCGGCAACTGCCTGCAGCAGCGCCTGGCCGACGATTGCGGGCGAAGCGCTCAACGTGTCGAGCTCGGTCAGCGTGTGGCGCCCGAGCGCAAGCCAGCGCTCGTACAGCCGCCTCAACAGGCCAGGCGGAGGTGCGTCGCGCTTGATCAGCGTCCACCAGCCGGACATCGCGCCGACATAGACGATCTCGAAGCGCCCGGGCTCCTGCGAGCGGGCGTGGAAGTCGCCGGCGTCGGCGCCGTAGCGGACGAGGTGGAGCTTCTCAGCGAGATCTTCTGCAACGCGCGCGCGGACGAGCTCGAGGTTCGTCTGCGAGACGTAGATGACGGCGTCGGCGCGACGCACGTACAGATCCTCGAGCCACTTCGCCAGCCGGTAGTGCAGGCGTGAGGGAAAGCTCGGGTGCATGTCGGTGCACGTCGGCGAGTCATCGAGGTTGAGGATCAGCGGCAGGCCGCTCAGGCGCGCCAAGGCCAGCCCGATCAGGCCTGAGGAGTAGGGCATCATGAAGACGAGGATCGCCTTTGGCCGGCGATCCTTGAGCAGCCGCCGTCCGGCGAGGATCGCGGGCAGCACCCAGAAGACCGAGTCATCAGGCCAGATCGCGAGCTCGAGCAGCTTGTCCATGTGCAGCCGCCGAAGCGTCGCGAGCAGCCGAGAGGGGCGGCGTGAGGCGACGTTGCAGACGCGCATGCGGTTGCTTCGCTCGACATCGCGTGCCTCGGTCAAGAGCGTTATCTGCCAGCGCTCGGCGAGCCGCTCGAGCAGCTTCCCGGCACGAATCCCTGTGGGCGTCGTCTCGGGTGCGAACGACCGCGAGATACACAGGAGCTCGTGGCGCTCATGCGTGCGCTCTGGAGGCTCACGCACGCGTCCAGGGCGCTCGTGCTCGAACTCGGCGCTCATGACCCCATGACGGCCTTGGCAGTGGCGGCGTTGGCGGCGCTGCGTCGCTGCCAGGTGTCGCGCGCGGTGGCATAGGCGTCGAGCAGCGCAGCGACGTGGTGGTGCTCGGTGAAGCGCTGTTCGACAGTTGCGCGCCCGGCGGCGCCCATCGTGCGCTGGCGCTCGGGATCGGACAGCAGCTCGGCGAGCGCACGCGAGAGCGCGCCGACGTCATCAGGCTTCACGCACAGGCCGCTGTGCCCGTGTTCGAGCCAGTCCTCGATGCCGCCTGTTGCGCTGGCGACGACTGGGCGTCCAGCGGCAAACGCCTCGATGCCGACGAGCCCGAACGGCTCTGGCCACAGCGAGGGGATCGCCACGACGGAGGCTTCGGCGATTTCGCGCGCGAGCTGCTCTGGACCGAGCCAGCCAGTGAACGACACGCGCTGTGCCACGCCCAAGCGCTCGGCGAGCCGGCGCAGCGCAGGCAAGCGCCTGCCCTCGCCGCAGATGACCAGCTCAGCGTCGACTTCGCGGGCTGCGCGGATCAGCACGTCGGCGCCCTTCGGCCTGACGAGGCGACCGGCGAAGACGACGCGACGGCGGTGCTCGTGGCCGGAGCCGGGCGTGACGGGGATCGTGCTGAACAGCGGCACGATCGTGCGCCTGGCGACGCCGTTGACGGCGAGGTGACGATCGATCGTCGAGGAATAGCTGATGGCGAGGTCGGCGTTGCGCAGCGATTCGCGCTGGAAGTCGGCGCGCTTGTAGCTCTGCGGCAGCCAGCGCGGGTCGCGCGTGTGCGCGCAGCCACGCACGAGCAGGTTGGGCACGCACCCGGGGCCGTGTGCTCGGTCGCACTCCTGCCCTGGTCGGAAGTAGTGCAGGGTCGATGTGCACATCGCGTAGCTGTGCACGCTGCTGAGCAGCGGCGCGTGGCGTTGCAGGTGGGCGGTGACGAGCGGGTCGTCGAAGTGGTGGGTGTGGATCACCGAGTAGTCGCGCTGCAGCGCGTCGCCGATCCGCTCCTCGACGGTCAGCTCGCGCTTGAACAGCGGGGCGCAGTGCACAGTGACGCCTGGCAGCGGCTGCTCGCGCTCGTTGCGCGTGACGAGCACGTGCACGTCGACGCCTGCTCGCACGAGCGCCGCAGCGCTCGCCTCGACATGTGTCGCTACGCCGCCGTCCCTCGTCCACAGAGGGGTGACAATCAGCACGGAAGCTGTCATCTCGTTGGCAGAAGCGCTCACCGCCCCGATCTTCGCACTAGATTTCAGCCGATGCGCGAGCGAGGCAGCGGCGGTTCGACGAAGCTCGTGTACGTGATGGGAGCGGGCCACAGCGGCAGCACGATTCTCGGCGTCACGCTCGGCAACTGCGAGGGCTTCTTCTATGCAGGCGAGCTCGAGGAGTGGTTGATGAGCTCCGAGCGGCCGCGTTGGGGAGCAGCCGACCGGCAGGACTTCTGGAGCGCTGTGCGCGAGCGCGTGCAAGGTGCCGAGGATCTCTTCGGCGGCGACGCCAATCGCTGCATCGAGCGCTCGTCGGCGAGCTTGCGCGTCGATCTGTGGCCGGCGAGGCGGCGCATGCGTCCGCTCTATCGAAGCGTCGCTGAGCAGCTGGTTTCGGCCGTCGCCGAAGTCGCCAACGCGCGTTTCGTCGTCGACACCTCGCACTTCCCGTTGCGCGCCAGGGAGCTGAGCGGGCTCGCCGGCGTCGAGCTTTACCTGATCTATCTCGTGCGCGATCCGCGTGAGGTCGTCGCTTCGAACACGCGCGAGCTGAGCCCCCACGAAGTCGCCGAGCGGCGCTGGCGCAAGCTGACGATGAACACCAACCTGTGGCTCACGCAGCTGCAGTCGATCCGCACGTTCCTCGGCCACCCGGCCGATCGGCGGATCTTCGTCCGCCACGAGGACTTCCTCGAGGATCCAGCTGGGGTGACGCGCCAGATCCTGCAGATGCTCGGCTCTGACGCGCCGCTGCCCAACCTGCAGGCGCTGAGCGTCGGCGCGCCGCTCCAGGGCAATCAGCTGATCAGAACGGACTCAGTCGCGATCAGGAAGGAGCGCCCGCGCCGTCCTCGCCCTGATCCGATGACGAGTCTGCTGCAGGCGGTGTGGAAGCCGCTGCTCGCACGGCTGAGCCCGGCCGCGACGCCGGGCGGTGGCTCATAGCGCGTCTATCCGTCGAGCAGCTGCTCGCGTCAGCTGCTCGGCGCGCTCGGCGGCGTCGGATTGGACGGCGTCGGATCGACGACGACGCGCACGAGCGTCGAACGCGTCCTGCCGCACTTGACCTTGTACAGCGTGGTCTGCGTTGGGGCGACAGTGAACGAGTAGGCACCTGTGTCGTCGGACTCGACAGTCGCTACGGGCGCGAACGGACCGTTGCCGGTGCTCGCCAGCAGCGCCACTGTCTGGTGCGGCGCACCGGCTGCGACCCCTGAGATCGTCGTCTGCGCTGCGCTGCTCGTAGGACTGTCACTGGCGCTCAACGGGGCGGCTGGCGCGACCGACGCGGGCGCGCTCGTGATCGTCAGTGAAGGGTTCTGCGCCTGCACGATCGTGTAGGCGAGCGCCTGGGACTGCGTGCGCTCAGTGCCGTGGGCGTGCGCTGCGGCAAGGACTTCGATGGCGCCTGCGAAGCGGAACTTGTGCGTAAACGTGAACTGACCTTCGGGGCCGGTTCGCGTAAAGGCAACGGTGCGCCATTCACCGCCTTCGTAGCGGACCCTCAGCGCGACCTGCCGGCCCGCTTCGGCTGGCACGATCGTGCCGCTGAACGTCGCCTTGGCGGGGCCGCCGGCCGCTGCGTTCGAGCCCATCGCCAGCGCTGCGCCCGCCGGCTGTGGGCCCTGCAGGCTGACGCCGGCGCTGACCTGCACGACGGCGCGGGCCTGGTGGCGCGCCCCGGCGTAACGCACGAGGAACGTGCTCCTGCCGTTGAGTGCGGCCGACTGGAATTCATAGCTGCCGTCTTGCGCGGTCTTCGCGGTTCCTGCGAGGGTCGGGTCTGAGCTGCCGCTGCGCGCTTCGCGCTCGTAGATCGTCACTTCCCGTTCGCCTGCTTCGCCTTCGACGTCACCAGGGCAGCTGACCTTGCCTGACACGGTGACCGTTTCGCCGCTCTTGACGAGCGCTGCGCTCGCACCGGCTGTGACGCTGCAGTCGTGGCGCGTGTTGACCACGGGCGTTTCAGGGCTTGTGCTCGTGCCTTCCTGCGCGCCGTTCGGCGTCGGTGAGCTGCCGCTCGGCTCAGTCGTGGTTTCGCTGCGGGCGTTCGCTCGTTCTTCGCGTTCCTTGGTGCGCGTCGCCTGTCGTTCTTCGCGTTCTTCGTGCCGCGTCGCCTGCTTTGCCTGTCGGTCGGCCTTGCGCTGCTCGTGCGCAGCGCGCCGTTCTTCGCGCAGTTTCAGGTGTGCCGCCTTGCGCTGGGCGTGTTCGGCCTGCTTCTGGGCGTGGCTCTGGGCGTTGGCGCCGGCTGCAGCCGGGGAGACGGCGGCGAGCGTCAGCGCTGCCGCACAGAGCAGGCTGGCCGGACGCGGCAGATGGAAGTTGGATGAGGACACGATGTCTCCTTGCGTGGACTGGCGGGAAGGTTCGGCCGCTGCCGGGTAGAGCGGTGATCCCCTCCGTTATCGGGTGCCCTCGGCGAAAGCTTGACGGCGTGCCATCCGTCTGGACGCCTGCGCTGGGCGCCGATCGCCAGGGGCGTCGCGGAGGCTTGACAACGTCTATGTTGCGCGAATGTGCGGGATTGCAGGCAGCACGGCCGATCCTCAGGGACTCGACGTGCGCGCGATGTGCGCGACGCTGCGCCACCGCGGCCCAGACGACGAGGGCATCCACGCCGGCGCGGGCAGCGGCGTGTGCATCGGTGCACGCCGTCTCTCGATCATGGACATCGACGGCGGGCATCAGCCGCTGTCCAACGAGGACGGCACTGTCTGGGCGGCGTTCAACGGTGAGATCTACAACCACCCAAAGCTGCGCGATGACTTGCGTCGCCGCGGGCACGTGTTCGCGACGGGCACCGACACAGAGGTGCTCGTGCACCTGTACGAGGAGTACGGAGAGGCGATGGTGCACGCGCTCGAGGGCATGTTCGCGTTTGCCGTATGGGACGAACGCGCCCAGCGCCTGCTGCTGGCGCGCGATCGCTTCGGCGAGAAGCCGCTGTTCGTGCACGAGTCGGGTGGCGAGCTGCTGTTCGCCTCTGAGCTGACCTCGCTGCTCACTGTCAGGCCGGCGCTGCGCGAGCTCGACCCGGCGGCGATCGATGCCTTCTTCGTGTTTGCCTACGTGCCAGGTCCTGGCACGATCGTGCCAGGCGTGCGTCAGCTGCCGCCCGGTCGCATGCTCAGCTGGCAGCGCGGCCGCAGCTCGCAGGAGCGCGCTTGGTACTCGCCGCCGCAGCAGGCGGTCAACCGCCGCGAGTCGCTGCGCTCGATCGCGGCTGAGGCGAAGCAGCTGTTCGAGCAGTCTGTGCGCACGCGGCTCGTCGCTGACGTCCCTGTCGGCGTGTTCCTCAGCGGTGGCGTCGACTCGACGCTCGTTGCATCTGTCGCTGCGCAAGAGTCCTCGAAGCAACTGCAGACGTTCACCGTCGGCTACGACGTCGGCGGCGTCAACGAGACGGAGCGCGCGCGGATCGTCGCTGAGCGGCTCGGCTCAGAGCACCACGAGGTGACGCTGACGCAGGACGACGTCGCCGAGCGCGCGCCAGAAGTGCTCGCGGGGATGGATCAGCCGCTTGGCGATCGCGCGGCGCTGCCGCTGCATGCGCTGTCGCAGTTCGCGCGCCCGCGCGTGACGGTTGCGCTCGGTGGCGAGGGCGCAGACGAGCTGTTTGGCGGCTATCCGCGCTACCGCTGGCTCGAACGCGCTCGCCGCGTGCAGGCAGCGCTGCCCAGCGGCGCTGCCGGTCCGCTGGCACTGGCCTTGCGCGGCGCGGGACGTTGGGCGCCGGCGGCGCGGGCCTCGAAGCGCCTGGCGCCGACGCCGATGCTCGAACGCAACCTCGACTGGGTCACGAGCGAGCGCCGCGGGCAGCGGGGTGCGCTGTATGGACCACGCCTGGCAGGGCTCGATCGCGAGCAGGTGCTCGACGACTTGGCGGCTTGCGCGGGTGAGCTGAACGGCGGCCCTGCGGCGCGCTGGCTGATGCACCTGGACCAGCGCCACTACCTGCCTGACGACGTGCTCGTCAAGACCGATCGCGCGAGCATGCTCGTATCGCTGGAGCTGCGCACGGTGTTCCTGCACAGCGGGCTCGCCGAGCTGGCGGGGTCGCTCGACACGTCAATGCACCTCGCCGGCGCGGGCAAGGCGCTCGTGCACGAGATGCTGCCGCCCGGCCTGCTGCCGGAGCGCAAAGGAGGGACCTATCGCAAGACCGCCTTCAGAGTCCCAGCAGCAGAGTGGCTGCGCGGTCCGCTTCAGCCACTGATGCGCAGCCAGCTGCAGCGCGGCACGATCTACGAGCAGGGCTACTTCGACCGCGCTGCAGCTGCGCGGCTGTTTGACGAGCACGAGACGGCGAGCTGCGATCACAGCGACCAGCTATGGCCGCTGCTGGCGCTGGGAATATGGGCGGACCGCTTCCATGGGCTCGACGAGCACTAGCCTTGGCGGGCTGCCGCGCCTGCTGCTGCTGACCCCAGATTTCCCGCCGGCGCCTGGCGGCATCCAGGTCGTCGCCGATCGCCTCGCGCGCGGGCTCGAGGGTTTTGCGACGACAGTGCTCGCGCCTGTCACGCCAGGGGCAGCGAGTTTCGATGCGCAGAGCGGCGTGCACACACTGCGCGTGCCTACCGGCGGTGGGCTGCGCGGTGCGGGCAACGCGCTGCTCAACGCTGCTGCGCTCACGCGCGGGCTGGCACTCAGGCCAGACGTAGTGCTCAGCATGCACATCGCCACGAGCCCTGCTGCGGCTGCACTTCGCCGCGCGGCTGGCGCGCGCACGGTGCAGTACTTCCACGCCGAAGAGATTGGCGCAAAGCCGCGGCTGGCAGCGTTTGCAGCCGAGCATGCCGACGCCTCGATTGCCGTCAGCGAGTACACGGCGGGGCTGATAGCGGCGACTGGTGCGAGTTCGCGCAACTTGCACGTGATCGGCAATGGCACGGACCCACCTGACGAGCAGGTGCCGCTCGTGCGAACGCCTGACGAGCGGACGCCGTTCGAGCAGACGCTGCTCGCGCACGACCGCTCGACGATCCTCACGATTGCGCGGATCGAGGAGCGCTACAAGGGTCACGACACGCTTGTGCGCGCGTTGCCGCTCGTGCTCGCAAAGGTGCCCGACGCGCAGTGGGTCGTGATTGGCGATGGCTCGCTGCGCCCAGGCCTCGAACAGCTCGCCGAGTCCTACGGCGTCGCGCACGCAGTCAGCTTCCTCGGTGCAGTGTCTGACGAGCAGCGCAACGACTGGCTGCGCCGGGCGAGCTTGCTGGCGATGCCGAGCAGGCTGCCGGCAGGCGGCTTTGCGGGAGAGGGCTACGGCATCGTCTACTTGGAGGCAGGCGCGTACGGCAAGCCTGTCGTGGCGGGCAACGTCGGCGGTGCGCTCGACGCTGTACGCGACGGCGAGACGGGTTTGCTCGTCGATCCACTCGACCCGCTGGCGGTGGCGGAGGCGATCACGCGTCTGCTGCAGGATCGGGAGCTGTCGGCGCGCCTTGGCGAGGCAGGCCGAGCGCATGCGCTCGAGCAGACCTGGCCGGGCGTCGTCAAACGTGTCGAAGCAGTCCTGCTGGCGGCAGGTCGATGACGTCCCGATGAAGGTCCTGTACGTCAACCACACGGAGACTGTCAGCGGCGGTGAGCGCTCGCTGCTCGACCTGCTCGGCGCATTGCCTGACACGGTGCAGGCACTTCTGGCGACGCCGCAGGGGCAGCTGCAGCAGCGCGCTGAAGCGCTCGGCGTGCAGTGCACGAAGATCACTGGCACGGCGGGCAGCTTGCGCTTGCATCCGCTGCATACGCCGCGCGCACTGGCTGAGATGACGCTCGCGGCGGCACAAGTGAGCCGCGCGGTCGCGAGCTATGGCCCAGACATCATCCACGCCAACTCGATCCGCGCAGGCATCGTGCTCGGCCTCGCGCGGAGCAGCCCGATCCCAGGCGTGCGCCTGCCGCGCGACGTGCCGAGCGTCGTGCACGTGCGCGACTGCCTGCCGCCGGGCAGGGCGAGTGAAGCGACGCTGCGCCTGATCGCGGCGACGGCGACGAAGGTGATCGCCAACTCGACATACACAGCTGCATCGGTGCGCGCGGCTGCGCCGCGGGCGTCGATCGAAGTCGTGCACAACCCAGTCGACCTCACGCGCTTCGACCCCATGAAGCTCGACCGCGCGGCCGCCCGCGCGCGGCTTGGCGAGGCTGGCGAGCGGGCTGCGCTGCTCGGCGTGGTCGCGCAGCTGAGCCCGTGGAAGGGGCAGGACACGGCGATCGAAGCGCTTGGGACGCTGTGCCGTGAAGGAGTCGACGCGCAGCTGCTGTTGATCGGCTCGGCGAAGTTCGTGGCGAGCGCGACGCGCTTCGACAACGAGCGCTACGTCGCTCACCTACGCGAGCTGACTGCCCGCGAAGGCGTCGCTGAGCGCGTCTCGTGGCTGGGCGAGCGCGAGGACGTGCCAGAGCTGCTGCGCGCGCTCGACGTGCTGCTGCTGCCGTCGTGGGAGGAGCCGTTTGGACGCGCGTTGATCGAGGCGATGGCGCTTGAAGTGCCAGTGATTGCGACCGACGTCGGTGGCCCGCGCGAGATCGTGCGCGATGGAGAGGATGGATTCCTGCTCGCGCCGCGTCAGGCAGGGCCGTGGGCGAGCGCGATCGCCCGGCTGCTCGAGAGCCCTGAGCTGGCGGCGAAGATGGGCTCCTCTGGGCGTGAGCGCGTACAACAGGAGTTCACAACTGCGCGCCACGTAGCCGTCACACTTGACCTCTACGAACGAGCTATAAGCCTTGCAAAAGCGCCCTTTGCGCCCTAATGTGGGAGGAGGGTCGGGGACTTTGCGGCGCGGAAAACGTGTGGTTCGCAGCTCTAGACGCCAACCAAACACGTAGGCAACTTAGAGTCATCTGCACGGATGCCCGCCACTTCCACCTATCACCTGTCCCACCTGCGCACGCTCGAGGCCGAGGCGGTGCAAGTGATGCGCGAGGTCGCTGCAGAGTTCGAGCGTCCAGTGCTGCTGTTCAGTGGCGGCAAGGATTCGATCGTGCTGCTGCGGCTCGCCGAGAAGGCATTTCGCCCGGGTCCGTTTCCATTCCCGTTGATGCACGTCGACACGGGACACAACTTCCCTGAGGCGATCGATTTCCGCGACCGCCGCGTGGCGGAGCTCGGTGAGCGTCTGATCGTGGCAAACGTGCAGGACTCGATCGACCAGGGCAGGGTCGTCGAGGAGACTGGGCCACGCGCGTCACGCAATGCGCTGCAGACGGTGACGCTGCTCGACGCGATCCGTGAGCACGGCTTTGATGCGGCATTTGGCGGCGCCAGACGCGACGAGGAGCGCGCGCGGGCGAAGGAGCGCGTGCTGTCGTTTCGCGACGAGTTCGGCCAGTGGGAGCCGCAGCGTCAGCGGCCTGAGGTGTGGGCGCTGTACAACGCGCGGATCCACAAAGGCGAGCATGCGCGCGTGTTCCCGATCTCCAACTGGACGGAGCTCGACGTGTGGCAGTACATCGCTGAGGAGCAGCTCGAGGTTCCGTCGATCTACTTTGCGCACGACCGCGAGGTGTTCGAGCGCGACGGCATGCTCTATGCGGTCAGCCCGTTCATCGAGCTGATCGACGGCGAGCAGGCTTTCTCGGCGACGGTCCGCTACCGCACGGTCGGCGACATGAGCTGCACTGGGGCTGTCGAGTCATCGGCTGCGACGCTCGAGCAGGTCGTCGCTGAGATCGCAGCCACAGAGGTGACCGAGCGCGGCCAAACGCGCGCCGACGATCGTGCCAGCGAGGCGGCGATGGAGGACCGCAAGCGTCAGGGCTATTTCTGATGAAGATCTCATTTATTAATTTTAATTTGATGACGATCCGTGGCACGGTGGGATCGTGACGAGCAATGAGAATGGCAACGGCAGTCATGCTTCGACCGATGGGGGGCGGGCTGCGACCGTGACCGCGAGCGACCCAGACGGCGCGCGCGAGCTGTTCCGCAGGCTCTCAGAGCGTCCTGCCGACCTGCTGCGTTTCGCCACCGCAGGCTCCGTTGACGACGGCAAGAGCACGCTGATCGGGCGCCTCTTGTACGACTCCAAGCAGGTTCTCACCGACCAGCTCGAGCACGTCGAGCAGACGAGTCAGCGGATGGGGCACGACTTTCTCGACCTCTCGCTGCTGACCGACGGTCTGCGCGCCGAGCGCGAGCAGGGGATCACGATCGACGTCGCCTACCGCTACTTCGCCACGGCGCAGCGGCGCTTCATCATCGCCGACACGCCAGGCCATGAGCAGTACACGCGCAACATGGTCACCGGCGCTTCGACAGCCGATCTGGCGATCGTGCTCGTCGACGCGCGCAAGGGCGTGATCGCGCAGTCCAAGCGCCACGCGTTCATCAGCTCGCTGCTCGCGATCCCGCACATCGTCGTGTGTGTCAACAAGATGGACCTCGTCGATTACGACGAGACCGTGTTCAACACGATCGTCGAGGAGTTCAACGACTTCGCTGCGCGGCTGGAGATGCCCGACGTGACGTTCATCCCGATCTCTGCGCTGCACGGCGACAACGTCGTCGATCGCTCCGAGAAGATGCCCTGGTACGAAGGGCCGCCGCTGCTCTACCACCTCGAGCACGTGCACATTGCCTCAGATCGCAACTTGATCGACGTGCGCTTCCCCGTGCAGTGGGTGATTCGACCGCCTGCTTCGAGTGTCGCTGACTACCGCGCCTACGCCGGCCAGGTCGCAGGTGGCGTGATGCGCGCCGGTGACGACGTCGTCGTGCTGCCCGGTGGGCAGCGCAGCACGATCGCTGGGATCGACACGTTCGACGGCCCCGTGCAGGAGGCCTTCCCGCCGATGTCCGTCGCCGTGCGACTTGCCGACGACATCGATGTCGGCCGCGGCTCGACGATCGTGCGCTCGCAGAACCAGCCGACCGTCGCCAGCCGCTTCGAGGCACTGCTGTGCTGGATGTCTGAGCGCCCGCTCGATCGTCAGCGCCGCTATCTCGTCAAGCACACGACGCGCACTGCGATGGTCGGTGGGATGGACGTGCGCTACAGGATCGACGTCGAGACGCTGCACCGCGACGAGAGTGCCGGCGCGCTTGCGCTCAACGACCTTGGCCGCGTGCAGCTCGAGCTGAGCGCTCCGCTCGTGTTCGACTCCTACAGGCGCAATCGCACGACTGGCTCGCTGATCGTGATCGACCAAGCGACGAACGAAACGGTCGCAGCCGGCGTGATCCTCGACACTGAGGTCGAGGAGACGACGCAGGCGAAGACCGAGCGCAGCCCCAACGTGCGCTGGCAAGGCACGCGGATGACGCGTGAACGGCGCTGGAGCTCGCTTGGGCACCCAGGCGCGACGCTGTGGTTCACAGGCCTGCCAGGCGCAGGAAAGTCGACGATGGCCTCAGCCGTCGAGGAGCGCCTGGTCGCCGCCGGTCAACCGGCGTTCCTGCTCGACGGCGACAACCTGCGCCACGGTCTCAACGGCGACCTCGGCTTCGACGAGGGCGCGCGCCGCGAGAACGTCAGGCGCACGTCGCACGTCGCACGGCTGCTCGCCGAGTCGGGCACGATTGCGCTCGTCAGCCTTGTCAGCCCGTATCGCGTCGATCGCGAAGCGGCCGCTGCGCTGCATTCGGCTGATGAGCTGCAGTTCCTCGAGATCTTCGTCGACGCTCCGCTGGAGCTGTGCGAGAAGCGCGACCCGAAGGGGCTCTACGCGCGTGCGCGTGCCGGTGAGCTCACAGGCCTGACAGGGATCGGCGCGCCGTATGAGGCGCCAGCCGACCCTGACCTCGTGCTCGGCACGCTCGATGAAACGGTCGAGCGCGGCGTCGAGCGCGTGCTCGAGCTGCTCGCCGAACGCGGCCTGCTCTCGCGAGCGGACTGAGACGAGCGAGCTGAGCCGCGCACCGGCGCGGCCCTGTCTCCGTGCGCCGGCGGCTGCTGTCGAGCGGTGCTCAGTGCTTCTTCTTGCTCGGTGCCGAGTGCAGCAGCACTGTCGCGCTCGAGCCGGCGACGAACGCGCCCTTCTTGTTCGGGTCCACGCGCGCCTGGTAGCGCCCGCCCTTCGTCACCTTGACGATCTCGCTGAAGCGCGAGACGGTCTTCGTGCCGCGCTTGGCTGTTGTCGTGAACTGCGTCGCGAACCTCGTCGTCCGTTCAGAGGCTTTTTCCGATTTGCCTGGGCGCGCCGGCTTGCGCAGCTGGAAGGACACGCGCGCGCCGACAGCGGCCGGCGTGACCGTGCCGTACAGCCGCACGAGTCCCGGGTGGCCCGACGTGCGCACTTTCAGCGTCACCTTGTATGAGGCCTTGACCGTCAGCGTCGGGCTGTACATCGGACGCGGGTCGAGCGTGCTGACGCGGAATTGCGTGCTCAGCAAAAGCCGCGGGACGCGGAACGTAAAGCCGCCTGAGGCGTTGGTCAGGACCGACGCGCCGACCGTGGCAAACGGCGTCAGGAAGGGGTACGGGCTTTCCTGGAGCACCAGCGCCTTCGACGCGTTGCCCGTCCCGCTGAGCAGGCCGTTCAGCAAGAGCGACCCGCCGTAGACAGTCGCTTCTGCGCGCTTGTCGAGCGTCAGCTTTGCTTTGCGCGTCTTGGTCGTTGAATACGTCTTGTCCTTGCCTTCTCTCAGGCCGAGCGCGTTGCTCGCGACGAGGCGGTAGTGATAGCCGGCGAGCAATCCTTTCGCGGCCTGTCCAACCTTGACCCTGGCCGTGCCTGCGGGTAGGACGGCGGGTGTCGTCTGTTTGCCGTACGTGATCGTCGGGCCGTACTTGAAGTAGTACGTGGTCACCTCTCCGCGCGGGCTGATCGTGCCAAGCAGCGTCGTCGAAGCCCCCTGCACCTTGACGCTCCCCGTGGCGACCGATGGTGGCGCCGGTTTAGGGGCTTTCGCGGCGCCAGCTGTGCTTGTCGAGAGCAACAGCGAGCACGCAAGCGCACACAGCATCAGCACGAGCGTCGTTGCCAATGCACGAGGCCCGAGCTGGCGGTCGACCTTCCCTGTCATCTGTGCGTTCCTCCCATTGCAGCCAGTTCGGTCTCAGCGGTCTCGGGCCACGCTTCCACCCGTGCGGACGTCCTATAAACACCGCTCGCAGCTGATGGATGCGGCGTGATCGCAGGATCCTAGCCCCTATCCATCTGCCAAGAGCGGGTCTGCCAAGAGCAGGTCCGTCGACAGGCTTTCACCAAATCGTTACGCCGCCGACGTCGTCGATGTCGAGCATTGACGGTAATCGAGATCCTCGAGGGTCTCGACGTGTCCGCTCAGCGCCAGCTGCAAGGCAGCAACCAACCACAGTGTCCACCGAATCGATCGAGTCGCTCGCAGGACCGGCCTCCCCAGGGAACGCTGGCCCTGCCTGCACGTCTTGCGGCGCACCGCTCGCTGAGGACCAGCGCTACTGCCTGCAGTGCGGCGAGCGCGCCACGCCGATGAGCAGCGTGCTGCTCGGCGCCTCGCAGGCGCAAGCAGCACCAGCCAGCCCGACCACTGCGCAGCAGCCGACCGGTCCAGGAGCGACGCCGCCCTCGCCAGACGGCCCTCGAGGCACGAGCCCGTCGTCCGCCTTCGGGTCAGACGGTGGCGCAAATCGCGGCAATGCGGTGACTGTCATCGCCGGCGTCGGCGTGCTGCTGCTGGCGATGGGGATCGGCGTGCTGATCGGCCGCTCGAGCAGCTCCAAGCCGAGCAGCGCAGCGCCGCAGGTGATCAGCGTCGCCTCCTCAGGTGGTGCCGCAGGCACTGCGCCGAGCGCCACTGAAGCTGAATCGTTCACCGACGATTGGCCGGTTGGAACGGCTGGCTACACGGTGCAGCTGCAGACGCTGCCGAGCGCGAGCACGCAAGTGAGCGCCGTGCAGGCGGCCAAGACGGCAGCCGAAGGCAAGGGCGCCAAGTCCGTTGGCGCGCTGAAGTCCGACGACTTCGCCGGCATGACCGCCGGCAACTACGTCATCTACTCCGGCAAATACACGAAGAAGGCGGAAGCCGAGAAGGCGCTTCCAGGCCTGAAGAAGAACTTCCCTGGCGCATCTGTACTGCAGGTCGGTGCGGGCGCAGGCAAATCCTCGGGCAAAGGCGCCAGCTCGCCGACGAGCGGCGCAGGTTCAGGCGCAGGCGCCAGCGAGAGCCACCCGGCGCCGCCTTCGGTCGTCGAAGATCTGCACAAGAGCAAAGGCAAGAGCTACGAGGAAAAGTCGAAGAACCTCCCGGACGTGATCTCGACAGGATGAGCGCGATCGGAGACTCAATCGGACGTAGCGAGCTGCAGCGCCGCCGCGATGAGCTGGCCGAGCAGGTCGCGCAGCTGCACTGGGATCTCGGCGGGCTCACGTACGAGATGGCGATCCGCGACCACTTCCGGCTGGACGTGCTCGTGCGCCGCGCTGCGCTGCTGCAGGAGCGCGACGCAGAGCTGGCTGAGCTCGAGCGCTTGCTGCGGCTGGAGGACACCGCCAGCGCCGGCGCTTGCGCGAACTGCAGCGCGCCGCACAGTCGTGGTGCTGTGTTCTGCTGGCAGTGCGGCGCAGCGCTGATGCGCTTCGGCGACAGCACAGGCGCACTTGGCTCCGCCGATGCTGACGGACGCGCGCAGGAGACCGAGGCGATGGAGGCGTTGCTCACCGCTGACGGCGGCGCGAACGGCGGGCGCGGCGCAGGCCCCTCGTCGATCGAGCAGTAGATGCTCGACAGCTTCTGCGACCGCCTTGCCCGCTTGCGGCTGCCTTCGCGGCGCGTGTTCGCAGCGCTTGTGCTCGCATTCCTCGGCTTTGGCGTGTTGCTCGGCAACGTCGCAGGCTCGCGTGTCGACTACAGCCTGGCAGCGGCGCATCCGCGTCTGAAGCTGATCTTGCCGGCAGCCACTGCCGCGGCGAGCACTTCGACGACGGGCGGTGGCGAAAGCACGACCGAAGAACCGCCTGAAACGGTCGAAGAACCTACGCCTGAAGCGCCTGCTGCTGACGAAGCAGCGAGCACACCTGCTGCGGCGCCAAAATCGGCGGGCGCTGCGCCGAACGAAGGTGGCTCCTCGAAAGAGAAGTCGAGCGAACCAGCGAGCACGCCTGGCGCGTCTGCGGCCAAGCTGCCGCCGATCCAGCACGTGTTCGTGATCATGCTCTCCGACGAGCCGTATGCGTCGGTCTTCGGTCCGTTGTCGACTGCTCCCTATCTCGCGCACACGCTAGAGAAGCGCGGCGAGCTGCTCGCCCGCTGGTACGGCGTCGCCCACGAGCAGCTGGCCAACGGGATCGCGCTGCTCAGCGGGCAGGGGCCGACGCCGGCAACCGCTGCGAACTGTCCGACTTACAGCGACGTCGCGCCTGCCGCTGCAGGCAGCGAAGGGCAGACGCTCGGCGAAGGCTGCGTCTACCCAGCCACGACGCCGACGTTGCCTGGGCAGCTCGAAGTCAAGCACCACAGCTGGCGTGCCTACGTGCAGGGAATCGGCGAACCAGGTGGCGCGGTGGCCCCATGTGCGCACCCGCTCGCCGGCGCCGCCGATCCGACGTCCGTGTCGCCGAGCACTCCAGCTGGCACGCCTGCGCCGGCAGGGCCATATGCGACGTTCCGCAACCCGTTCGTCTACTTCCACTCGCTGACCGACTCGCCCGAATGCGCCAAAGACGACGTCGGGCTCAGCGCGCTAGGTGACGACCTGAAGAGCGCTGCGCGTACGCCGAGTCTCTCCTACGTCGTCCCCGATCGCTGTCACGACGGCAGCCCTGGGCCGTGTCCCGGCGGCGGCGCCGGCGGCCTGCCCGCAGCCGATGGATGGCTGAAAGAAGTCGTGCCAAAGATCCTTGCTGCGCCTGCCTACAAACACGGCGGGCTGCTCGTGATCACCGTCGACGAGGCGCCTTCAGGCGGTGAATTCGCCGACTCGAGCTCATGCTGCGGGCAGCCTGCGCAGTTCCCCAACATGCCTGCACCGAGCGGTTCTGCTGCCGCACTCGGACCGGCCGGGGGCGGACAGGTTGGTGCACTGCTGCTCTCGCCTTATGTCAAAGGCGGCGTGATCTCACAGGCGCAGTACAACCACTTCTCGCTGCTGCGCACGATCGAGGATCTGTTCGAGTTGAAGCACATCGGCTATGCAGGGGCTGCCAAGACGCAATCGCTCGAACCGTCGCTGTTCCTCGCCAAGCCTGCCGGCTAGCTGAGCGAATCGCGCCCGCCTGACGGCGACGACCCTCGGCGGCATGTCGGGCTGCGAAGCTCGGCGTGGTGAGCAGTCGAGGCTACGCTGCGAGCTCGTCGTACGTGATCGCTTCGCGCTTGCGTCCAGCGCGATCGAGCACGCGATCGAGCGCGAGCATCTGACGCGGACGCTGCAGGTCGGCAGGGTGCACGTCGACGCGCAGCGTGTTGCCGCCGAGCGCCCCGCCGATGCGGATCAGCGCGGGCGAGAGTGCACGCTGCACGGCGTTGTCACCGCTCATGCCCCAGGCTGGGGCAAGCTGCCGCGCACGCTCCTCGCTGCCATCTCTCTCCGAGAAGGCGCAGCCGTGGACGCCGAGCAGTCCTGCCCACCAGCGAAAGCGGCGCGGCAGCACGCTGCGCAGCGCCGGTGTGTAGGCGTATGCCGGTGCGACGAACCCATCTGGCTCGATCCCAGCGAGCTTCAGCAAGCGCCAGCCGGCGTTGACTGCGCGCTGGGTCTCTGCCTCGTCGAGGCCGACAAACTCCCCTGTGCGCCTGGTGGGCTGACGCAGCGACTGTGCCAGCGGCGCCGGTCGACGGGTGCGCTCGTGCTGGAAGCCATGCTGGGCGATCGAGTCGCCTGCGCTGCGACGCTCAGCCAGCCAGCTCGCCATCTCCGGCGAGCGCTCGCCGAGCGGATGCAGATCACGTGCAGGGATCACGAGCAGCGTCACGCGATCGACGCCGTGGTCGTTGAGCCAGTCGCGGATCAGCGCGCAGCGCTCGAACGTCGCAGGCTCGATGTCGTGCAGCGCGACAGCGATCCTGCGCGGGCTCGACCCGGTGCGATGGGTGGGCGAGCTAAGCAGCACGCGCCAGCCTTCCCGCCTCCGCCTCGCCTGCGGCCATCACTTGTCGATAGCCGTCGCCGAGCTGCTGCAGCGCGCGATCCCAAGTGCGTTCGGCAATCGCTGCGACGCCGCCGCGCGCGAGTCGTGCGCGCAGCTCGCTGTCGCTCGCCAGCTCGAGCACGGCCGCAGCCAGCGCGTGCGCGTTGGGCTGGCACAGCAGCCCGCTCGTGCGCTGCTCGATCAGCGAGAGTGGCCCACCCTCAGCGACAGCGATCACCGGCAAGCCGCTCGCCTGTGCCTCGAGTACGACCTGGCCGAACGTGTCGGTGCGGCTGGGGAAAACGAAGATGTCGGCACACGCGTAGGCGCGTGCAAGCGCTGCGCCGTCGAGCCAGCCGCGGAACACGGCACCGTCGCCGACCCGCTCACGCAGGCGCTCCTGCTCAGGGCCGCCGCCGACGAGCACGAGCCGCAGGCGAGGATTCAGCTCGCGTGCCCTCAGAAATGTCTCAGCAAGCAAGTCGGCGCCCTTCTCGCGCGTGATCCGCCCGGCATAGAGGACGTCGAGCGTGCCTTGTGGCTTGGCGAGCCCTTGCGCCGCCAGCTCTGCCAATCCAGCCTCACGCAGCGCGGGATCAAAGCGCCCTGTGTCCACACCGCGATCCCAGCGCGCCACCTTCTCAGGGCTGACGCCGATCTCGGCGAGCGTCGTGTCCGACGCAGGGCTGGGCGAGAGCACGAGGTCGCACGCGCCGTAGAACGTCGAGACGCCAAGCGCCATCGCCTGCGCCACGTGCTGCTCGCCCGAGCGCAGGCCGGCGTAGGCGGTCAGCTCCGTGTGGTAGCTGCCGAGCAGCGGCACGCCAAGGCCACGGCTGACGAGCGCGCCGACGATCCCAACGGGACCAGGTGAGCAGACGTGGATCAAGTCGAATGCACCGTCAGCGATCGTCTGCACCGCCGCCGAGAGGCTCGGCACGCCGATTTCCAGCCCCGGGTAGTAGGGCACCTCGAAGTCGGCAACCGAAGACAGGCGCCGGTCGACTTCTGGGTCGGTCCCGACGACCTCGATCTCAAAGCCGCGCACGCCGCGCGCGCGGATCTCCTCGACGGCGCGCGTGACGCCGTGCGTGGAGCCGATCCCGTCGGCGAGGATCGCCACACGCGGCGTCTCGCCATCCTCGCGGCGCGTGTCGAGCTTGGCGCGCTCGTTGGCGAGGAAGGCTGTCGCCGGCGCGTAAGGAATCGCGGCCGTGCAGCTCTCGAACAGCTCGCTCGCTGCGCTCGCCACGTCACGCTCGCCGCGTGCTGCGGCGAGGACCTGCTCGATTGCGCCGCGCAGCTTGCGCTCGTGCGCGCGCGATGCGCGGCGGTAGAGGTCTGAGTGGCTGAAGCCGTCCTCCTGCATGTACGCGATCAGGCCGGCCTCGTCGAGGTGGTCGAGGCCGACGGCTGTCAGCCAGGCGTGCAGCAGGCTGCGTGCGTCAGCCGGCGTGACCGCTCCACCGCTGTCGGTCTCGCCTCGGCGCACGTCGCCCTCGACGAGCAGCCGCCGGGCCATGTTCAGCACCGCAGCCGGGTCGAGCTGCGCCGGCGGGGCGTCGTGTCCGCCGCGTCCGAGCGCCCTCGCGGCGAGTGCGATCGCAGCGTGCGCCCACTTGGCCGCGCCACCTTGCGCGCCGCCTGCGAGCACTTCGCCATTGCGCACGTGCGCAAGGAACTCCTGCGGCGTCCTCGCCAGTGGCGTCGCCGTCCACGTGCGTCCGATGTCGACGCCTGCGTGATCGTCCGAGCCGCCGACGCCGGCGCCATCGAGCGTCGCTACGTACGTCGCCGCAGGGCGGTTCAGCTCACGTGCACGCGCGCCGTTGCGTACCTCCCAGACGTCGAACAGCTGTGCCAGGCGACGTCGGTGGCGCGCAGTCAAGGGTGCGCCGACGTGGTAGTAGGGGTGGGCCAACGCACACGCGATGTCGCGCTCGTACATGTACGCAGCGCAGAGCTCGACGTCGCCGCGGTTGGCCTGCAGCCACTCGTGGTCCTCAGGCGTGATGCCGAAGCAGAGCACGTGGACCGCCTGTGGCTCGCCACGGAAGTTGGCCGTCAGCTCCTCAGAGACGAACACGTCGGGGCGGTCGGCGATCTGCAACACGCCGGAGATAGTGTCGTGATCGGTGATCGTCACGAAATCCATGCCACGGCGCTTGGCCAGCTCGTAGACCTCCTCAGGAGGCGTTGCGCACTCAGGTAGGCCTGCTGCACGCTGCACGCCGAGCTTCGACTCCTGCGAGGCTGTCGAGTGGCAGTGCAGGTCCGCTCGGCAAACCTGCTCAAAGCTGTTCACAGTCGCTTCCTGACCGTTCATATCAGTCAGATTCCCCTGCAAACGACCGTTTTTTGTGACCAGATCGAAATGATCGTGTGAAGTGACTGTGAAGTTTCATTGGCACGTTCCTGACTGCTGACGCTCTAAGCTCTCGCCGCGATGCCCGCACTTCTGCTCGCGCCGCTCGCTTCGGCGATCAGCTACTTCCAGGCGATCGTGCTCGGCGTGCTCCAGGGCATCACCGAGTTGTTTCCAATCTCCAGCCTCGGGCACACAGTGCTGTTCCCGACGCTGTTCGGCTGGAACCAGCTCGTACACGCCCAGTCGCAGAAGGAGTCCTTCTGGCTGGCGTTCGTCGTGCTGCTGCACGTCGGCAGCGCGATCGGCCTGCTGATCTACTACCGCCGCGATTGGGTGCAGATCATCGCCGCGTTCTTCCGCACGCTCCCCAAGCGCCGCGCCGACACCAGCACCGAGCGGCTGGCATGGCTGATCGTGATTGCGAGCATCCCCGCCGGCGTGATCGGCCTCGTGTTCGAGAAAGAGCTGCGCACGCTGACTGCGAAGCCTGAGGTGGCAGCGATCTTCCTGATGGTGAACGGTCTGGTGCTGTTCGCAGCTGAGCGCTTCCGCAAACGCGCCGTCGTTCGTGAATTGGCTCAGCGTGAGGGTGCCAAGGCGGATGGTGGGCGCGAGCTCGACACGTTCGAGTACCGCGAGGCGCTCGTCGTCGGCGTCGCGCAGTCGACTGCGCTCGTCGCCGGCATCAGCCGCGACGGCGTGACGATGGGCACTGGTCTCGCTCGTGGCCTCGACCACTCCGACTCAGCGCGCTTTGCCTTCCTGCTGGCGACGCCGATCATTCTCGCCGCAGGCATCTTCAAGCTGCCTGACCTGCTCGGCCACCTCGGCGACGGGATCCGCGGGCAGGCCGTCGTCGCGATGGTCGTCGCTGCGATCACAGCCGTCTTCACCGTCGCCTTCCTGGTCAAATACTTCAAGACGCGCACGCTCGTGCCGTTTGGCGTGTACTGCCTGCTCTTTGGCTTTGCGATGCTGATCTACACGGTCAGCTAGACCATCGGTCCGCGCCCAGCGCGCCGCACCTGGGAAGGACGATTCAGGCAACGCTTAGGTGGTACTCCATCATGGAGCGATGCCCGCCCCCCGTACACCACCGAAGCCCTCGCGTACGCCGTCGAAGATGTTCGAGACGCGCAGCCAGGCTTGGCGCGAAGTCGGTCTGCTCCGCCAGATCAGCCCGCGCGTGGTCAAGCGGGCGCGGCTGGAGATACTCGTGCTGCTGCCGCTGTTCATCGCCACTGTCGTCTTCTATGACAACCGCGTAAGCCTGCTCGGCGCTGCCGGCCATCACGGCAAGGCCGCCAACGAACTCGAACCAGCGCTCGAAACGCCGATCACGGTCGCCACCGTGATCGTGCTCGTGATCCTCGGCTGGGCGATCGCGCGCGACATCGGCCGCGGACTCGGGCCACCGCTGTTCCGCCGGCTCGATCCGGCGACTGCGGGCACAGCGGGCTTTTTGATCCGCTTGCTGACGATCATCCTCGCGCTGCTCGTCGCGCTGCGCGTAGCGGGCATCCAGACGCGCACGCTTGCGCTCGGCGGCGCATTCACTGCTGTGATCTTCGGCCTCGCTGCGCAGCAGACGCTCGGCAACGTGATCGCCGGCACCGTGCTGCTCAGCGCGCGTCCGTTCCGCGTCGGCGATCGCGTGCGCCTGCAGGGCGGTCCGCTCGCCGGTCAGCTCGAGGGGACCGTCTCCTCGCTCGGGCTGCTGTACACGACGTTCGCCAAAGGCGAAGACTCGATCATGGTGCCCAACAGCGTCGTGCTCAACAGCGCCGTGATCCCGCTGCGCGAGCCAGAGGCCGTCAATCTGCGTGCGCGTCTGCGCGCCGGCATGACGCCAAGCGATTTGCAAGAGCTGCTCGAGTCCTCACTGCGCACGCCGCTGCGTGATCCGCCGCGGATCATGCTCGAGGAGCTAGACGGCGAGGAGGTCGTCGTGCGCATCCTCGCCACGCCGCGGATCTCAGCCGAAGGCCGTCAGCTCGCCAGCGAGCTGCTCGGGATCGTCTCGCGCGAGACGCGCGCCGGCGCTGAGCGTGACGACGATGCTGGCAGTGGAAGTGACGCCGACACCGGCGGTAACGGCGGCGCTCAGGCGCGCTCAGGCGCCAGCGAGCACACGCCGTAGCGCAAGAACAGGTGCGATTCGTTCTCGAGCACTGCGAGCAGCTCCAACTCGACAGGGGCTGCAAAGGCAGCGCCAGCGATGATGCGCAGCGCCTCGCCCGTGCCGTCCTCGCCGCCTGCGAGCTTCGGCGCGAACGAGAGGAACAGCTCGTCGACGACGCCTGCCAGCAGCAACTGCGAGTTCAGGTGCGGACCGCCCTCGCACAGCAGCGTCTGCACATCGAAGCGCGCGCGCAGCTCGCGCATGGCTAGAGCGAGATCCAGCTCGCCATCGCGCGCAGCGCGCACGTACTCGATTCGAGCTGGAGTCTCAGGCAGGCTGGATGCGGACGGGGTAACGACCACGACGCGCGCTTCTGGCTCGCTCAGCAGTGGCATGTCGAGCGGCAGCGCGAGGCGCCCAGAGACGATGCACGCGAGTGGCTCAGCGCTGAGGCCGCGCTCGACACGTGCACGACGGCGCGGCTCTGAGCCGACGATCCGCCCATAGCGCTCGACGCGAACCGTGCCTGCGCCGGCCATCACTGCGTCGACGCCATCGCGCAGCGCGTGGAACAGCTCGCGGTCAGCGCGGTTGCCGATCGGGCCCGAGCGACCGCCGATGCTTGCGCGCCCATCGACTGTGCTCGCCATGTTCAGCACGAGGTAAGGGCGCTCACGCTCGCTCGCCAGACGTGCCTGCGAGCGCTCAGCGAAGTCGAGCTGTCCGACGATCGCGCTTGCCTCAGAGGGAGTTTTCGGCGGCAGCAGCCAGGCGAACTCCGCTGGCTCCTCCGGGCCCGCCGCAGGGTCCTGCAGGAGGCGTGGGGGGGAGCCGTCAGCGTCGCTCACCGTTTCACCCTAGCCCGCTCTGCGCGAAGCCCAAAAAACCTGGGCCTGAGCAGGCAGGAAATCGATCATCCAATCTTAAAAATTTGACAACACGGGCAGGCAGCTACCTGCTACGGTCACGCTGACTGGCCGGCGCACTAGACCGGCGAAAGCAGTGCAAGCGCTCGCAGGTCGAAGCTTCAAGAAGCATCCTCCGCGTGCAGCACGCACATACCGTGGAGGAGTACCCACATGCCTACTGGCACCGTAAAGTGGTTCAGCGACGACAAGGGGTTCGGTTTCATCACCCCCGACGACGGCGACAAGGACCTGTTCGTTCATCACACTGGGATCAACGGCGAGGGCTACCGCTCGCTGCAGGAGGGCTCCAAGGTCTCCTACGACCCCGAGCAGGGTGACAAGGGCCCGAAGGCCGTCAACGTCTCGACGATCTAGTCGCCGACGCTGAACCAGCTGCGGCTTCGGTCGCAGCCGTACGGTCGAGCCCAGCCGCGACAAGCGTCGCGACTCGGCTCCAACCTTTTGGGGGCTCGCTCAGGCGGGCCCTCACTTTTCTCGGCGCAGCCTTTCTCGGCTGCCCATCGCTCTTCTCTGGCGGCTCAGACTTCCGATCGATTGGGAATGGCGAGCAGGAAGAATCGCCCTTCTGGAAGCTGACCATCCAGCTTCACCGGCGGGTCGTCGTCTTCGCGCGCCACAAAGCGCTCGAAGTCGACGAAGCGCTCCGCGACCCACGTCGCGCTGTCTCCGTAGTCGGAGATCGTCTCGTGAACCTCCACCGCGAAGCTCGTTGAGCCGTTCGCCAGCGTCTTGCTGGCGCCTCGCAATGCCTCGCCCTCGTAACCCTCGACGTCGATGAAGACGAGGTCAGGGGTACCGAAGCGCTCGGCGAGGCTGTCGACCGTGACCGTCGGCACAGTCACGCTTGCGCTGGCCCGACGCTGGTCGACGATGCCGTTCAGCCCCTCCGCAAAGGAGGTGAACCCCTCGCTCGCCGCAGCAGCTGCGTGGATCACCGTCAAGTTCTCAGCGTCGTTGAGCTCGCGATTGATTGCCGCGACGCGAGCGTTGTGCGGCTCAGCCTCGACCGCGATCACGCGGCCCTGCGCGCCGGCGTGCCCAGCGAGCATCAGCGCGACGATCGCCTGATGCGCGCCGAGGTCGAAGATCGTCATGCCTGGGACGAGCGCTCCGCGATCGCGCAGGAAGGTGATCACCTCCCACTCCTCCCAGTCGTGGTCGTACCATCCCTCCGCGAGCGGATCTGCGAGGTGGACGCGCAACGCCTTGCCGCCATAGACGTGCGTCACCTCGTGCGCTCGATACCCCGAGATCAGCGACGCGATTTTTCGCTTCCGATACCGTCGGTACAGCGAGTGCGGCAGCGCCCTTCGGACGACCGTTCGGAGAGTCGGCAGCACCGCCCGATCCTAAACATGTCCAGCGACGCGAGCACACTTCCCCTGCGCGAGGCGCCCGTCGGGAGCCAGGCGGCCAAGCACGGCCTGCTGCGTCGTCGCGGGCGCACGCAGCCGCTGCTCAGTGCAAGCGAAGCCACGTGGCCAGGGACTGCATGCCTGATCGCGATCGTGCTCTGCAGCGTGGCCGTCGTGCTGATGGCGTCAAACAGGCCGAGCATCCTCTCTGCGACGTCGCACGCTGGCTACTTCCCGCACTGGATGACCGGTCCGCTCGGAGGCCTGTTGCCGTGGCTGACGCGCAGCACCGTCACGCTCAAGTACCTCTTCTCAGGCGCGATCGTCGTGATGTACGTCAGCTACCTGCTCGGCCTTTCATACGTGCCGCGACTGCGCCCTCGCTGGGCGATCGCTGCCGTCGTCGCCGTGCATCTGACGTTCTTCCTCTCGCCGCCGCTCGCGCTGACAGACATCTTCAACTACGTCAACTACGGGCGCATGGAGATCGTCCACCACCTCAACCCCTACACGACGATCCCGATCCTCGAGCCGCACAGCGACCCGAGCTTCGTCCTCAGCAACTGGCACCAGCTGCTGAGCCCCTACGGCCCGCTGTTCACGCTGCTCACCTTCGCGGTGGTGCCGCTCGGGGT